>Ga0100391_1004958_pt1 | contig 12562 bp, 13 predicted proteins | sample CryGeymeta201515_FD_81541 | JGI IMG/M metagenome (GOLD analysis project Ga0100391, IMG submission 81541) | Groundwater microbial communities from Crystal Geyser aquifers in Utah, USA - Crystal Geyser metaG 2015-15 | ecosystem: Environmental > Aquatic > Deep subsurface > Groundwater | place: USA...
AAAGCGGGGGGGCGCTGTCCAGATGTTCGCGAACCCAATCCTCCCGCGCGCGCAGGAAGGCCAGCGCCTCGGCCTCCGGCGCCCAGACCGGAAGGCTGAGCGCGACGCGTCCATCCGACCGGCTCACTCTCAGGGAGAACCGCTTGGCGCGTGAATTTCGACGCAGGACGACCTCCACCGGCGGGTCGCCCGGCAGGATATGGCTTGTCACGGGCGGACGAGGGGCCAACTACCACCTCCGTTGGGTGCCGCCGGGGGGATGCCCGGAAAGGCTTTACAGTCAAACCACACTATGGCAGACGACGCCATCTCGCCATACCGATGATTGAAAGGGGTGTCATGCCCAAAGAGGAATGGGGCGTTAAGCGCATCTGTCCGACCACTGGCAAACGATTCTACGACCTTGGGCGCAGTCCCATCGTCAGCCCGTATACGGGCGAAGTCGTCGTGCTGGAAACCGGCAAGGGCGGCGCCCAAAGCCTGGTGGCCGACAAAGCCGCAACCCGCGCCAAGGAAGTGGAGGAGGCAGACGATGATCTGGTCCTCGACGACGACATTGAAATCGATGACGATGAAGATGCCGATCTGGATGATGACGTTCTGGACGACGATGACGACGAAGATACCGTCGCATTGGACGATCTGACGGACGTGGCCGCAAACGACGATGATTGACCAGTGAGGCCGGGGGGATTTCGGTCCCGGAAGGGCGGAATTTTCCGCTTGCACGGGCGAAGCCCCGGCCTTACACCGCCTGCACCTTAAAGGGGCATTAGCTCAGCTGGGAGAGCGCCTGCATGGCATGCAGGAGGTCAGCGGTTCGATCCCGCTATGCTCCACCAAGTGTTTCCGAGCGGTGGAAACGCGCGGATTGACGGGCCTGTCGCGCGGAAAAAACGCCCGCGGACCAAGCAACTCCACATCTTCGGCATTCGATTGAGGCGATCGTTGACCTTTTCCGCCAATCTCGGATTCCTGTGGGCGGACTTGCCGTTGCCCAATGCGATCCGCGCCGCGAAGTCGGCCGGGTTCGATGCCGTCGAATGTCATTGGCCCTATGATGTCCCCGCCGCTGATGTCGCGGCAGCCTTGGCCGATACCGGTCTGCTCATGCTTGGCCTGAACACACGGCGCGGCGATGTCGCCGCCGGGGAAAACGGCCTGTCGGCGCTGCCCGGTCGCGCGGTGGAGGCCCGCGCTGCGATCGACGAGGCCGTGGCCTATGCCACCGCGATCGGCGCTCGGATGGTGCATGTCATGGCCGGTGTCGCTCAGGGGCCGGAGGCTGACGCCACCTTCCGCGCCAATCTCGCTCATGCCTGCGCGCAGGCCGCCTTGCAGGGCATCACCATCCTGATCGAGCCGCTGAACAGATACGATGCGCCCGGTTATTTCCTGGATACCACGGCGCAAGCGCGCGCGATCATCGCTGCGTTGGACCTGCCGAACCTGAAACTGATGTTCGATTGCTACCACGTCCAGTTGACGGAGGGCGATCTGTCGCACCGCCTGCGCGACCTGATGCCGATCATCGGTCACATTCAGTTCGCTTCCGTCCCGGACCGGGGCGCGCCGGACCAAGGAGAGATCGCTTATGGCAATGTCTTCCGTACCATCCGTGCGCTGGGATACTGCGCACCGCTCGGGGCCGAGTACAAACCCTGCGGGCCGACGGGGCCGACCCTTGGCTGGCTATCCGACCCGGCCTTCCGGGCGTGACCCTCGCTCAATCCGACAGGCTTTGCGCCAGTCGCATGAGTTGCACCGCTTCCGCCCGGTAGCCAAATGGGTCCGCGCCCCGGTTGGCGTTTGCCAGCGCGATGGCGTCGTCATAGCTCCAGACGCCCAGGACGTCGGACCCGCGCAGCAATTGACCGAAGCCTGCGATGGCGGCTGCGAACTGCGCCTCGGTTCCCGGTTCTGACAGGACGGCGGGGATCGGCAACTCGATCAACTGGCTTTCGTCGTCGCCGGGGGCCTTCCAGCGCAGGCTGAGAAAACCCAACTCGTCCGCGTAGTCTGCGCGGATCGCGGGGGCCTCGGCCTCCGCTCCATAACGCAGCGGGGCGATGCGCAGGGCGGGGGAGCCGACGGGCGTGACCTCGTAGATCGCCGTGACGGAATGGCCCGCCCCCAACTCTCCTGCGTCGACGGCGTCATCTGCGAAATCCTCTCGCGCCAAAGACCGGGTTTCGTATCCGATCAGGCGGTATTCGGCGATCAGGTCAGGGTTGAACTCCACCTGTACCTTGAGATCGTCCGCGATGGGGAAGAGGGCCCCCGCAAGCTGATCCACAAGCACCCGCTGCGCCTCGTGCAGGGTGTCGATATAGGCCGCCGTGCCATTGCCATTTTGCGCCAGCGTCTGCATCGTATCGTCCTGAAGATTGCCGCGCCCAAAGCCGAGCACGGAGAGGTAGATGCCGGTTTGACGTTGGTCGGCGATATAGGCCTCCAGCGCGTCCGGGTCGCTGATACCGACATTGAAATCGCCATCTGTGGCGAGCAGGACACGGGACACTTCGCCCTCGGCCATCATGTGCGCCGCAAGGCCATAAGCCGCTTGTAAGCCACCGACTCCATTGGTCGATCCGCCCGCCTGCAACGCCGTCAACGCGCGGGAAATGGTGGCGGTCTCCGTGGCCGAGGTTGGCTCCAGCGCCACGCCAGCGTTGCCCGCATAGGTCACGATGGCGACTTGGTCGTCGGGGTTAAGCCGGTCCAGCATCAGGCGGAAAGACTGGATCAGAAGCGGCAGCTTGGCTGGATCGTTCATCGACCCGGAGGTATCGATCAGGAACACGAGGTTCAGGGGCGGACGATCCTCGATCGCGGGAAGGACGCCTTGCAAGCCGATATGGACCAGTTGCGTGTCGGGGTTCCACGGCGTCTGGAACACTTCGACCGTCGGGCGGAAGGGGCTGATGTCGCCCGCGTCGGGGGCGGGATAGTCGTAGGGGAAATAGTTTACCATTTCCTCGATCCGGATGGCATCCGGGTTGGGGAGCATGCCCCGATTGAGGGTGGAGCGCAGCAGGGAATAGGCGGCCGTGTCCACGTCGATGGAGAATGTGGAAATGGGATTGTCGGCAACCAGCCGCAGGGGGGGCGCGTGGGTGCCGGCGAATTCCTCGGAAACGGGCACCGGGGCGGGCGCTGCGTCGTCGGCGGTGCCGCGGGGGAGGCGACCGGGCGCGGGGGCCACGATGCCCGCATCGGCCATCGTCCGGGGAGCGATAGTCGCAGTGTTGCCGGTGCCGAACTGGGACACACCCCCGACGGCGGTCTCCAACCCGGCGATGGCACCGAGCAGATCGCCGGGCAAACTGGTTGGCTCCTGAAGCAGGGTCGATGGGTTGGACGGTGCGTCAGCGGACGGCAGAGACAGCGCCTGATCCGGGCTGAGCGGCTGGGGGGCTGGGGCAGGCTCCGGGCGCGGGGCGACGATGCGGACGGACCCCGCGTCTGCGGTGGGGGCGCTGTCTTGCAGGGGTGGGGCATCGGCGACGGGCGCGAGGGCCTCAAGCTGTTGCGCGATCTCGGGGATCGAGATCGGGCCAGCGGGCGGAGCGCCACGCAGCATCTCCTGCCCGGCGGGGCTCAGGGTCAGGACGCCGACCGCGACCAGCGCGGTGGTGGCGGTCAATGCGCCAGTGGTTCGGGTCAACAGCATTTCGAAAACTCCTGCGAGGACTCCCCGGTTGGTCGGGGGGGCAGAAGTTGGACGCGCTGCTTGCAGCGATCCTTGGGCGCGGTCGAAATTCGCCCGCGCCTGCAACAGGTTGGCCGCACGGCGCGCGGTGTCGGGCGCGGGCGTGGCGGCGCCCATCGCGCGTTTGAGGTCGTTGAAATCATCGCTGGAGGTCATTCGCCCTCCTCCTTGTCACTCATGGCGCGCAATTTCTTCTTCGCCTCAGCCACGCGCCAACTGATGGTCCCCTCGGAGACGCCGAGGATCTCGGCGGCCTCCGCATGGGTCACGTCGTCCAGCACCAGCGCCAGCGTGTCGCGCAGGCCCTCGCCAAGGCCCGCCATGGCGCGGGCCAGCCATTCGGTCGCGGCGCAGGCCTCGGACACGGCCTGTTGCCGGTCGATCTCCCAATCACCCCAGCCTTCGGTCGCGCGGGCGTAGCTGGCCTGCCTGCGCCGCCGATCCGTCGCGGCGTTCACGGCGACACGGTAAAGCCATGTCGTGACCTTCGCCTGTCCGCGATAGCCCGCCAGTTTGCCGGGCAGGGCAAGGCAGATGTCCTGGGTCAGGTCTTCGGCCTCGGCGCGGCTTCCGGTCAGGCGAAAACACAGGCTGAACAGGCGATCGTAGAGCCGCACGAGCAACAGCTCGAATGCGGTTGCGTCGCCGCCTGCGGCCGCAAGGGCCAGATCCTCGTCGCTTGCTTCCATACGCATGTCATACCCTAAGACGAAGGTCGGGGGACGATCCTTGGGCACGGGCTGCGTTTCTTTCCGACTGCGGCAGCCGAGTGGTCCACTGGCCAAGGCAAGCCGCCCACGCTACACCGGACCCATCAGAGTCGAAAGCATCCCATGCAGATCTACCTTCCCATCGCAGAAGTGAGCGTGAATGCTTTTCTCCTGCTGGGATTGGGTGGCCTTGTCGGCATTCTTTCGGGAATGTTCGGCGTGGGTGGCGGGTTTCTGATCACGCCGCTTCTGTTCTTCGTCGGCATTCCGCCCGCCGTGGCAGTGGCGACCTCGACAAACCAGATCGTCGCCTCGTCCTTTTCCGCGCTGCTTGCGCATCTCAAGCGCAAGACGGTCGACATCAAGATGGGTGTCGTGCTGCTGGCGGGCGGACTTGTGGGGGCGGCCGCGGGGGTGCAGGTCTTTGCCGTTCTGGCGCGGCTGGGGCAGGTCGATCTGCTTGTGCAGCTTTGCTATGTCGTGTTTCTCGGGATCATCGGCGGGATCATGTTCGTCGAAAGCCTGAACGCGATCCGCAGGGCGCGCGCGTCGGGCGGCAGTGTCGTGCCGAAGCGGCGACATCGCGGCTGGATCGATTCCCTGCCGTTCAAGATGCGGTTCCGAACCTCGGGGCTTTACATCTCGGTCATCCCGCCGCTGCTGGTCGGGCTTCTGGTCGGTGTGCTGGCCGCGATCATGGGGGTGGGCGGCGGCTTCATCATGGTGCCTGCGATGATCTATCTGCTTGGAATGCCGACGAAAGTCGTCATCGGGACGTCGCTGTTCCAGATCATCTTCGTGACGGGCTTCGCCACGCTGATGCATGCCACGACGAATTATACGGTCGATATGGTGCTGGCGGTGTTGCTGTTGGTGGGCGGCGTGGTGGGGGCGCAGGTTGGAACGCGGATCGGGACAAAGATGAAGGCCGAGCAGTTGCGCATCCTTTTGTCGGTGATGGTTCTGGCGGTCTGCGGCAAGCTGGCCTTCGATCTGCTGGTGATGCCTTCGGAGCTTTACTCCATCGGACCGGGAGCGGGACATTGAGGGGCGGCGGTCTGATCGTAGCCGCGCTTCTTGCGGTCTGGACCCCGGTTGCGGCGGAAACCGTGGTTGCCGGCCTGTCGCGGGACACGATCAACATCACAGCGAATTTCGAGGGCTCGGAGATCCTGATCTTCGGCGCGGTCGGGCGCGATGCGCCTGCGCCGGACGGGTCGATCGAGGTCATCATCACCGTCGAAGGGCCGTCCTTGCCGGCCTCGGTGCGCCGCAAGAGCCTTCGGTTCGGCATCTGGGTAAACACCGACGGAATCGAGGTGGATTCCGCGCCCTCCTTCTATGCCGTTGCCACGACCGCGCCGTTCGAGGACGTCCTCACCCATGTTGAGGATTTGCGCCACAGGGTCTCCATCCCGCGCGCGATCAGGGCTGTGGGCCTTGGCGTTTCCGACGGGCAGGCCTTCACGGATGCCCTGATCCGGATTCGGGAGCGGTCAGACCTCTACCAGTTGATCGAAGGGGCGGTGACGCTGCGCGACCAGACCCTGTTCGATACCTCGATCCAGTTGCCCGCCAATCTTGTCGAGGGCGACTACCGGACGCGGATATTCCTGACACGGGAGGGTCGGGTGATCGACGTGTTCGAACAGGATATCGCTGTGCGCAAGGTCGGGTTGGAGCGGTTCATATACAATCTCGCCCATGACCGCCCGCTGATCTACGGCATCTTGTCGCTGGCCATCGCGATTGCGGCGGGGTGGCTGGCCTCGGCCGTGTTCCGCTATATCCGGACATGAGCGCCCGGGCACAACAGGTCGTTCGGGAGTTCTGGCGAGTGATGAACTCGAACGACTTCGAAGCCGCAAGCCGTTGTTTGACCGATGATTTTCGCCTCCACTGGCCGCAATCCGGGGAGGTGGTGGAGGGCCGCTCGGACTTCGCGGCGATGAATTCCGCCTATCCGGCGGCGGGGTTGTGGACCTTCGATGTGCGGCGGATCGTCGGGGAGGGTGTGCAGATCGTGACCGAAGTGGGGGTCAGCGACGGGGCGGTGCACGCGACGGCCCTGACCTTTCACACCGTGCGGGGCGATCTGATCGCGTTGCAGCGGGAATTCTGGCCCGATCCCTTCGAGGCGCCGGCCTGGCGCGCGGCATGGGTGCGACTGCCAAGGGATTGATTTGCAAAGAAGAACGGGAGGCGCTGCTCCGATGCTCCGATGCTCCGATGCTCCGATGCTCCGGTGCTTCGGGCGTCGCAGGGGACCTTGGGACCATGGCCGACAAAGCAGGCCCGCCGGAGATCAACCGCGACCGACGAACGGCATCTTCGTGGCCATGAGCGTTTGAAACAAGGTATTGGCGGACAAGGGTAATTCGGCCATGGCGTGGACCGCTTCGGCGACGATGGCGGTGTCGATCATGGGGGGCGGAAGCTCTCTCCGTTCGGTGGCGGAACGGGCGATTGCGCGCAGGATTTCGGTTTCGGCATTGCCGATATCAATCTGGCCGCAGGCGATGTCGAGGGCGCGGCCATCAAGGGCAAGCTGCCGCGTAAGGCCTGTAACTCCATGTTTTGTAACGGTATATGCGACTGCGCCTTCCCGTGGCGTATGGGCGGAGACGGAGCCGTTGTTGATGATGCGGCCGCCTTGCGGGCTTTGCGCGCGCATGTGGCGGAAGGCGGCCCGGGCGCAGAGGAACATGCCGGTGAGGTTCACATCCACGGCGCGTTGCCAATCGGCAACCGAAAGCGCATCGATCGGCGCGGCGGGGGAGAAGATGCCGGCATTGTTGAAGAGGCAATCGAGACGGCCTACAGCGTTGATATAGCTGGATAATGCGTCGTCCACGGCGGTCTCGGATGCGACATCGCAGGGCAGGACCATGCAGCCCTGACCGATCTCGGCGGCGACCTCCCGGAGCGCCTCGACGCGGCGCGCGAGCAGGCCCACATGCCAGCCGGAGGCGGCCATTTTCACCGCCACGGCGCGGCCGATACCGGAGCTGGCGCCGGTGATGAGGATGGTCTTCATGGCCGGTCTCCAAGGGCGCACACCGTGTACACACCCTGTGCACACCCCGTGCATACGGCAGCAGCCGTGTCAGTCATCGGCATTGATAGCGTCATCGGTTTCCGCCTCAAGGGTCAGGGGTGCGGCCTTGGCCTCCAGATCGGCAATCCCGAGCGCAGCGACAGGGCGCGAGAGCATGTAGCGGGTGACCCAGATCAGCCGCTCCTCGGCGCGGGTGATGGCGACATAGGCAAGGCGCTTCCACAGCGCCTGCCCGGCCTCCATCCGCCCGGCGCGGGAGGCGGCGTAGAGGTCGGGCGCGAAGACCTGCACATCGGGCCATTGCGAGCCCTGCGCCTTGTGGATCGTCACCGCGGCACCATGGAGGAACGCGGCCCCCATGCGGGCGGCATAGGGGAGGAACGGCTCTTCCTCGCCCGGCTTCTCGATCTTGACGATGGAAGAGGCGGCGAAGCGTGGCGTGTCGGCGCCGATGACATGAAGCCGCGAGAAACCCGGACGCTCGCCGGGGCCGAGATAGATCACGGGCGCGCCCTTGATCAGGCCGCGCGCTTCGAGGTCGATGCGCTTCTTGCGGTGTTTGAGTGGCAGTTCGATCCCGTCGCAGATCAGCGGTTCGCCCGGCAGAAGTTCAGTATCGGTTGCGCCATGGGCGGCGCGGAAGGCGGCAATCAGGCGGATGCGGGTGGCGTTGCGCCAGACGAGAACGGGCGAGCGTGCCATCATGTCGCTGTCGGCACGCGGCGCGATCACGATCCGGCTGTCGCGGGCGGCGAAGCCCTCGATCATCCGCTCGAAGCTCTCGAAATCCAGATCCGGATCGCCGAGGGCATGGGCAAGGTCGAGGATCGGGTTGTCGGCATCCTGCCTGTGGATGCGCGCAAGGTGCAGCAGGTCGGGGCCCTTGAACTTGTCGAAGACCATTTCGCCGGACTGCCCGACCGGGGCAAGCTGGGCCGGGTCGCCGAACAGGACGAGGACGGGAAAGATCTCTTTCAGGTCCTGGAACTGCTTGTCGTCGAGCATGGAGGATTCGTCGATCAGCCCGATGTCGAGACCGTCTTCGCGGCGTTTCCAGCCGGTGATGAAATCGGACCCGCGCAGGCCGGCCGAGGCAAGGGCTGCGGGCACCGATTTGGTGGCGTCGTAGACCTCCTTCGCACGGTCGAGCGCGGCGTCGGTCAGCGCATCGATCACCGGGCGGTCGCCGGTGCCGGCCATCCATTCCGCCACTTTCTCGTATTCCGGATCGTAGACCGGGGTGTAGAGGATGCGGTGGATGGTGGTGGCGGGGACGCCGCGCGCGCGCAGGACGCTGGCGGCCTTGTTGGTCGGTGCAAGAACGGCGACGGTGCGCTTGTCCTTTCTGCGCTTTCCCTCCCAGTCGCCGGAGACGATTTCAACGCCCGAGCGTTCCAGTGCTTTCACCAACTGTGCAAGCAGAAGGGTTTTCCCCGACCCCGCCTTGCCGGTCACGGCGAGCACCGCGCCCTTGCCTTCGACCACGGGCGTCAGGGTGTCGTTGTCGATGTCCACGCCCATGTCGCGCAGCACCTGGCTGATGCGGTCATGGGCCTGGGCCTGATCGTCGGAGAAGGTGGGGGCTGGTGCAGGGCTGGACATGGGCGGACCCTATCCCGCCTTGCGGCGCGGGGCGAGGGGGGCCGTGCCTTGGTGTGGGGGCTTTACAAGGGAAGGTCGCGCAGGCGCAGGGTGGCGTCGTCCGCGCGGCCAGCTTCGTGGTCGGCTTCTCGGCCAGCTTCCTGGTCATCAGCAAGCTCGGCCAGGGTTAACGCGATTTGCAGGGCCAGCGCGCCATCGGTGCGGCCTTGGCTGTTGCCGTTGAAGGTGTCGCGGATCACCGCTTCGGCCGAGAGCAGCGCGCGCAGCAGCGCCATTGGCCGCACGTCGGGGAGGGTGTTGCGCAGGTGGATCGCAAGGCTGAGGGCATCGGTTTCGGGCTGCATCACGGCGTTCAGAACGTGTTCCAGCAGGGCTTCGGCATCGTGTTGCATGGGGTGTCACAAATCGTTGAATGGAACCCTGTCGCGCCGGTTGCGCGGAGGGGCCGGGATGGTCCGGTTTGATGGGCCGGATTCGTCGGCGTCGTGTCCAAATGGCTTTGATCGGGGGTAGCGGGCGCCCCATGGCGGCGCAATCGGGTGAATTGGAAACAGACAATTCTATGTATTTGGTTAACGGATCAGGCCGTGTCCACGCTGCCGATCACGAAGGCGCAGTCGCCGGGTTGCACCAGACCGGGCACGTGGCGCGCGGCGACGAGGCCCGCGACGGCGGCGATGATCGGCACGGGCGGGGCGGCGATATCCTCGATCGGGTAGACCCGCGCGAGGGGCATGCCCGGCGTCACGGTATCGCCGAGATGGGCCAGCGGCTCGAACAGGCCGGGGCCGGGGGCGAAGTGGAAGCCCGCCGGGTCCGACAGGTCGAGCGCGCGGGTCGAGCCGGGCGGCGGCGCGGTGGCCAGAAGGCCCTGATGGGCGAGCAGGCGCGCGAGGCCGTCGCAGGCGATCTGCACGCGGGCGGGCGTGGTGGTGCCGCCGCCGCCCAGTTCGGTGGTCACGAAGGTCTTGCCCGCGCGCTCCGCCGCGCCGTCGAGCATGCCGGAATCGTCGATTTCGCGCAGGCGCGCCGTGTAGGGGGCGCCAAAGGCGCGGGCGGCGGCGGCGCTGCGGGCATCCTGTTCGGCATCGTCGAGGATGTGGCTGACGGCCATCGGCAGGAAATCGAGCGTCTTGCCGCCGGAGTGGAAGTCCACCACCAGATCGGCCAGCGGGATCAGGTGGTCGTTGACGAAGGCGGCGATCTTCCGGGTGACGGTGCCCGCAGCATCGCCGGGAAAGGCGCGGTTGAGGTTGCCGCCGTCGATCGGCGAGGTGCGGGTGCCGGCGACGAAAGCGGGGTGATTGAGCGACGGGATCGCGATGATCGTTCCCGTCAGGGGCGGCGGGTCGGCCAGCAGGCGGCGGATCGCGAGCGGGCCTTCGTATTCGTCGCCGTGATTGCCGCCCGTCACCAGCGCCGTCGGGCCGGGGCCCGCGTTCAGGACGCAGACCGGCACCATCACATGCCCCCAGGCGCTGGCATCGCGCGACCAGGGCAGGCGGATATGGCCGTAGTGCTGGCCGGGCTGGTCGAGCGGCACGGTCAGGGTCATTTGACCATGACCTTGCGCGGCAGGCGCGACAGGCATTCGACACCGGTTTCGGTGATCAGGATCGGCTCGGTGATCTCGATCCCGCCATCGTCGAGCCAGAGCGCGGGCATGAAGTGGAAGGTCATGCCGGGTTCCAGCACGGTCCCGTCGCCGCGCCGGAAGGACATGGTCCGCTCGCCCCAGTCGGGCGGGTAGCCGAGCCCGATGGCGTAGCCGCAGCGGCTGTCCTTCTCGAACCCCAGCCGGTTGAGCGTGGCGTTGAAGGCATTGGCGATATCCTCGCAGGTCTTGCCGGGCCTGGCCTGTTCGAGGCCCGCCTCCGTCGCCTCCAGCACGGCCTTTTCGGCCTCGGCGAAATGGGCGGGCATGGAGCCGAGAAAGAGGGTGCGCGATTGCGGGCAGTGGTAGCGGCGCACGACGCCCGCCAGTTCGAAGAAGGTGGACTCGCCGACGCGCATCGGCCTGTCGTCCCAGGTGAGATGCGGCGCGGTGGCGTCCATGCCCGAGGGCGCCAGGGGCACGATGGCGGGATAGTCGCCCCAGGCCTCGTCCGTCCCGAGGACTGAGACGCGCAGGATCTCGGCCACGAGGTGATGCTTGGGCAGGCCGGGTTCCGCCATGTCGAGGATGCGGGTGTGCATCGCCTCCACGATCCCGGCGGCGCGGCGCATCCGGTCGATCTCGGCGGGGGATTTCACCGCGCGCAGCCAGTTCACGAGGCCGGTGGCATCCACGAGGTCGGCATCGGGAAGGTGGCGCAGCAGCGCGGTGTGGGCGGCGGCGGAATAGTAGTAGTTGTCCAGTTCCACCCCGATGGCGTCATCCTCGCCGCCGCGTTGACGGATCAGGTCGGCCAGCGTCTCGTGCGGGTGCTTGTCGGGGTTCTGCACATAGGTATCGTCATAGCCGATGACGTGGTCGTCGGGCATGTAGACCGTCCGCAGCGCGCCGAGCCCGTCCATGGACCGCCCCCACCAGAGCGGCAGGCCCGTGGGTCCGACCAGCACCGCCTGATGCACGTAGAAGGACCAGCCGTCATAGCCGGTCAGCCATGCCATGTTGGAGGGATCGGTGATGATCAGCCAATCCAGTTCCCGCGCCTCCATCGCGGCGCGGGTCTTGGACAGGCGCGCGGCGTATTCGTCGGCCGAGAAATCGGGGATGAGGTCTGGCATGGGGGCTTTCCTTTCGAAGGTGCAGGTTTGCCGGAACCGGGGATGCGGTCCAGCCTGTTTGCGACACAGGAACGGGCCGATGCGCCCGGCGCGTGGCGGGGTTGATCCAGAACAACGCCGGGGCCGATGGGCCATGTTACGCAAGGCCATCGGATGGAAGGCGCATGGCGCCGATAGGAGGACGCGATGAAGGTCTTGATCCTGTATGCGACCATCGAGGGGCAAACCGGCAAGATCGCCCGGTTCGTCGCCGACGAGGTCCAGCGGCTTGGGCACGAGGGACAGCGGGCCAATGCCGACGACACCGCCGACTTGTCGCTGGACGGAGTGGACGCGGTGATCCTTGCCGCGCCGGTGCACCAGCGCCGCCATCCGCGCAGCTTCGAGGCCCTGGTCGGCGCGCGGAAGGCCGAGCTTGCCGCGCGGCGGACGCTGATGCTGTCGGTCAGCCTGAACGCGGCCTTCCCCGACGGGATGGAGGAGGCCGAGGATTACCTGCTGGAAATGAACATGCGCACCGGCTTCAAGGCCGATCGGCAGATGCTGGTTGCGGGGGCGATGCGCACCGGCGAATATGACTATTTCGCCAGCCAGGTGGTCCGTTTCGTGGTGATGCGCGAGCATGACTACGACGAGACGCTGGACGAACAGGAATTCACTGATTGGGCGGCGCTGTCTGCCGAGATCGAGGCGTTTCTGGCGGCGTGAGGCGGCGCGCGGGAACTGGCCCCGCGCGCGCGGGGGCGCGCC
>Ga0100391_1004976_pt1 | contig 12533 bp, 5 predicted proteins | sample CryGeymeta201515_FD_81541 | JGI IMG/M metagenome (GOLD analysis project Ga0100391, IMG submission 81541) | Groundwater microbial communities from Crystal Geyser aquifers in Utah, USA - Crystal Geyser metaG 2015-15 | ecosystem: Environmental > Aquatic > Deep subsurface > Groundwater | place: USA...
AATGGTCAAGCCCTTTTAAGCTAGTATTTAACAGGTAGCTGCTGAACCACTTTAATTTAATTCATCTAAATACAATGTAACATTAAACTATTCATTCCGAATATAAGCATAAAATACATCCCGCGATTTTTCAATATCCCTGAATTGGTGCTCACTAAATCGTCAAACAAGCCCGGGATATGGATATCCCAGAAAATTGGATACACAGCCCCGGGATTTTTCCATATCCCGGGAATGGTGATAACACATGATTACTACTATTGTGGACAACAACAAACCAAACCAAAACAAAAATAATCGAAGTTAAAAAGCACATAGAAACAGCAGCAGTTTGGTTTTACGATCTTTCTCAGTTTTGTTCATACTTCTCGTATTACTTTAGCTTAATGGACATTGCATACTCTCTGCATGGATTCCTAAGTAACAGCTTCTACACGAAACAAGGTTGATCTGTATCATCATTACTGCTGCATATATGTGTATGCTCAACTTGGACAGTCCCAGTTCACAGCTCACAGCACAGCTCACTCCTAGCTAGTCGGTAGTTCACTATAGTAGTTACAGTTTGAAGTTTGAAAGATATGAAGAGATCAAGGCACGAAGAAGAAGAAGAAGAAGAAGAAGAAGAAAAAAACGACAAGATTGTGTCTTTTGCAGAAGCTTTTAGTCCTCTGGCTTACCATTTATATCCCGATGGATGTCCTCCTCCTCCTTCGTCGTCGTCGTCGTCGAATCGGAGCCGTTACAGTGAAGTTTGGCCGTCGCGCAAAAATCGATCCGTAGTGTCCACCAAAGATGCCATGGCATCCATAAAGCAACTACAGAAACGTGGGAAATATGTCGGATATCAAGTGGCACAACAAGACGCCATTGTGTTGCTGGCCTGTGCTACACTCGGAATATCATTATCATCATCATCATCATCACCATCACCACCATCACCGCCCGAGGAACAAGGACTCGTCCAACAGAGCAAATTACGGGACGGTACCAGTCTGTATTTTCGACAGCTACTGCGCATAGTATTGCCACAGCAGCATCAGTCCATTTCAAAGTATACAGTCTTGAAATTGCTGTCTATCCTTTGTTCAACAGCAACAGCAGCAGCAGCAGCAGACAGAATTGATAATTTGGGACGGACTTGCATAATACAATTTTTAACATTGGCCATTCGCAATGGAGCTGTAAAAAGGGAGGCACGACAAACAATCTCCAGTATGTATGCCATGATATTTTCTCTCGTTTTCCGGACGGAATCATTGTGCGCCGCCGATGTCGTTCGATTGTTGCACGCCATTACGCGACAGCGACATGTTCACGTGTACCGTGCTCAACGAATCTATGAATTTTTGGTTTCGAAAAGTACAGACAGTGATGAAGGACGCACGAATCGTTCGTATGCTCCTCTCTGGTTACTTTTGCAGCTTTATGCAAATTACGATCCACAAGGGTGTGGCAAATATTTTGCATCCGTAAGGAACAAGAAACTAAGCAAAAATAAAAGTCAACGGCAACAAAATCAATACTTATTAAAGGGATACACAAGCTACTTTACTTTTCCTGATATAGTATGGGAGCGAAACTTTCAACAAACATGGCAACGCGACAATGATGGAACCTTGGAATCTGGTGGAGTAGACAACAACACGGAAGAATCAGAGAGAGATTGTCGAAAGCGCCACAAATCTGCATCGACCGTTCTTGCGACTATGGATCGGCTTGTAGATTCATTTGAAGGTGTACAATCCTTCTCATCATCTACCTTACCTTGCCACAAGAAGCAATCACTGCGAGCGTCAGATCTCTTGAACGATTCGACGGTTTCTCACTTACTGGTAGTGTCTACTCCTTCCGACGTTACGAGCACATTGGATGGAACTTCTGCTGTTACAGCAGATATAGCAACGAGCATGCAACACCCATTGCAAGACATAGCACGGCTGAAGGTTTGTTTGCCTTTTATGTTGCAACAAGAATGGTATTTTCAAATCCCAAATGCGAAAGCATTCACAGTTTCCAGTGATGTAGCGATGAAACTGGAAGATGAAAGCGACAGTGATGAGTCATTGGGCAGTAGCAGCAGCAGCACCAATGACACCGGGGATGAGGGTAGCAGTATTCTCAGTCAGAGCGCAAATAGTGCCACTCAATATACGTTGATCAACAATGCGACATCACAACAGGCGCTCAAGTCGGAACGGTCAATGGCAAGGCGTAGAGTTGTACAAGCTCTGAGTTTTGTAGTCACGCGCACGGGGATGATTCCGACGGAAGCCGAGTTCATGTTGGACGAAATTTTGCGATCATGGGATGGGACAGAGGAGTGGGGTTCAATGCTGTGCCATGATATTCTGCCTTGTTTGCCTACTACGAGTACATTTATTGAGCTTCGGGACAAAGTCCTGGTTTACCTAGAGAAACTCTTTCTCTACGGAACCCCAAAATTACAACATGCCATTATTTCTGGCACAATGGCTTCGCTTGTTGCCAACGTTTCTAAAAGCATCCAAGACCATGAGGATGTTCCTGCCAAGAAGCGTAAGCTACTCAAGGAACTGATTCACTGGACAGAAAATCTTTTGTGCAAAGGAATCTTGTTACAGCGGAACGGTATGTCAGAACTTCTTTCTTCCTCAGCGATTGACTTTTTCCAGGTAGTCAGCTTGGATGTATCGCGGCACGCAAAAATGTTGATCTTGCCCAGCACCAGTCTTGTGTATCAACTACTATTATCCAAGTCAGCCGCCACGATTGATCAAGTATGCCAGTTACTGTTGGACTACAAAAACAGCTTTCAGTGGTTGAAGAAAGAACAGGACGATCATGCAGACACATTGTCGATGGACATTGAAGGATTGGATCGAGTTGCTGTGTTCAATTGCATGGTCTGGGATTTCTGCTCAGTTCTTTGGCGCAATTCACCTCTTCCGATGATGTCTGCTGATACTTCAAGCAATGCAACAATGACAGACACGGCTACAAAAATGTCGGTTTTGTTTACAAGTCTTGCTCCTGGAACTCTTGATAAGCTTAAAAACCCTTTATTGGACACAATTGTTCGCAAAAGCTTATCCATTACCCATGGAGCAATCTTTGCGCAACACGCATCGGATTTTCTATCCACCCGCAATCACGAAGCGTTGGATTCATCTATTGATCAGTTGAAAGGAAAATTGAAGCAGGAATATTTGGATTATCTTCACGAAAATTGTGGTATGAAAGGCCTGTACTCGTTCCTTGTGACCTTTATTGGGTCCCTGGCCAAGCGGGAAAAGAAGAAGAAGAATCAACAGGACTAGCAACTTCTATACAGGAGGAACTTTTTGTTTTGCTCTTTTCCGTTCAGAATGGCGTCATTGGTCTACCTTGCTGCATGCTCGTTTCCGTAGAGCCACTCCCCCGACAAGGCATAGTTTTGAGAACGTACGTCTGAGCTTGTCGAAACCTTTGGTTGATACGTAAGGTAGAAAAATTCAACTTTACGACATAACTGCCGCTTTCAGTTGCGAAAGTGGATAGAATGAGCACAAAGGTCGTTTTCTTCTTTCTTGCCTTAGCGATCTTTCTTGTTTTCAATGTCTGAGCTTATGCAGTCCCGTATGGATCAAATAGCATTTGGAGAATGTTGGCCTTTGATACTTCCGCGAATCGATTCATCATGTCATTGATACCATATCCAATAATAATATTGTCGGGATTCGAAGGATTCTCCACCATACTCTGTAAGTATGTTATCGTGGGACAATCCAAGTCAATACCAAACTTAAAGGTTAAAAGGCGCGTCATTGGTGCCAAATGGTTGGCATCGAATTCTTCTGGCGTTTGCGGATGGCCCATGCAAAAGCTACCAGACATGGCCACCAACGAAAAGGGTGGCTCCGAAAGAGTTGCATAGAAATTGGAGGTATATTGTAACATCTTTGCTTTCCATTTGGGGCTACCATTGTCCTTGCGATGACTAACACCAATGAGCAACTCTTGCCTAGTAAGTGGATGTGCCATTCTAACACAACAGCCCCCCCCTCTATGCTTTGAGAGTCTATCATTGTGAAAAACTCCGAGAGAAGCAAGATAGGGTTCATCGAACGTGCCAAAACTCATCTGGGGCATGGTATCATCTTTATAGATAAGTCCACTACTACTTGTTGTTTCGGAATCGCACGAGTCAACTTTTTGAACCTCCAGCGGCCCTGCGGGATTTGTTTGTACCCAAATGTTCCCATCATCCGTTGTAAAGTAATTGTAGTTCTTTCCCTTGCAACCACCAGCACAACAGAGGTGCTGTTGAGCCATGTAGATTTCAAAACGACAATTTTCAGGGTTGTAAATCTCCCGTAGTATGTTCACTTGATGTCCACTCTTTGTGATCGTAACGTTGTCCGTGTTGGCATGGTTCGCCGGAACGATCCAAATGGGATGAAGACGATTCCATTTACCCAAATATATTTGATGATGTAAAATAAAAATCCTATAATCGGCGTACCCCACGTGAAATATTCCCTCGTCTATAACTGTCATATTCTCGTTCAAAAAAGAAAAATTAATGTGTTCGTGCTTTTGCCAATAGGGTGGGAACATTCCCCAGTCTCTCTTGTCGATCTTGTCGGTTCTTTGAAATATTGTTGGATATACCGATTCTCGGTGAGTCGATAAAAAGGCTGGTTGCTGCGAACGAGTGAGTTGCGTTCCTCCGTCAAAAATACTCCTTGGAATCAAGTCAGCATCCTCGCCCGTTAGAGCTACAAGGGATGGATTGTATTCGAAGTAGTACATTTTCGATTTGGAGTACCGGTTTTCTGCCTTGGCAAAGAATGATTTAAGATTTTGAACGCCTTCTGGTGGAAAAATAAGATGCTCGGGTAAGGCTTTCGATATGGGTCTCGTCCAGGCTCTTAGAACAGTGGGAGCGGCATCGTCGTATCGGAGGTAAACCTTTTCGGAATTTGAACAACTGCGAGGATCACAACGTTGACAGTGATCTGGATATGTCTTTGCAATACTAATGGCAGCATCAATGATCATGGCAGTACTATTTCTGTCAACAGTGTCAAGAAATTCGTATTCTAACTGCAATTTCTTTTGCTCAATAAGTTCACCACAGGTGACATTTCTATTGCTTTCTCCGTTTGTCTCGTTTTTAAATGAAAAGATGTGTTGATAGCACCCTTTGCAGATCAAATCTATTTTCTGTCTTGCAAATTGATGCGCATCAAGCCAAGAAAATGCCCTGGATTGCTCCTTGTGAATTTTTGTTGCCAGAAGTACAGGCTTTAACATTGTCTGGCTGGGGGTGTCTGGAACAGTCGACTTTGAGTCAGCCGTGGATGCCTGTGTCTGTGTCTGTGCCAGGTCGTCATGGTTCATGGTTGGTACGGACGAAAGAATCCGTCCGATGTTTTTGACTGTCGTTCTGTCTATGTCGATCGTATTTTCGTGTCTAGTAGCAGCAGCAATAAATAATGATTTTTCTAAAGAAACGTTTGCGAAATGTTCTTTCAATACATTCAAGCGATCCTCCTCTTCGACGCTTGTTGCGTGTTGTTGTTGATGCATCGACCACTGCAAGGAAATGACTACCACTACAAGGAGTAACATCCATAGTCTCAGCGTCATTGTTCGACGACCCATCTCACAACGAAGCTGTTTGACATGCAACAACCAAGATCAGACAGTTGCATGACTCTTCTAGTAGTAAAGAATAAAGAGCAAAAGCTGCTTTGTGTTGTTTTGAATTGAACAACATGGTGTTGCCGATTGAATCAATCTGAATCATGGATATGACGTCTGCGGATCTATTGATGAGCGTATCACTACTAAGTAGCTAGCCAGAGTAGTAGTCTAGCTAGTAGTACTAGTACTCGGTTAGCTACACTCTAGACTGGTAGTAGTAATAGTAGTACTCCTAGGCTACTACTAACTAGAGTAGTGCTACTGCTAGTCTAGCTACTCTAGTAGTAGTAGTACTGTAAAGTAAACAGTGTAGACTAGACTACCAGGTACTTGCTTTTCCGTAAATTATTAATGATGGATCTTGTCAACTGCAAAAACCATGATACAAAAACCAAAACCAAAAACAACCAATAATAATTACGCATTAGAATAACATGGAATCTAATAAGCACAAAAGTGCTGACAAGAATATCACATGGCACAATCATAGCGTAAGTCGCAGTGAAAGATGGAAAGCTAAGACAGGAGGACACAGCGGTGCCATTCTGTGGTTCACTGGTCTGAGTGGTTGCGGTAAATCTAGTATTGCCAACCAGGTAGATCGTAAACTATATCAAAAAGGATTTCGAACGTACGTATTAGATGGTGATAACGTCCGTCATGGACTGTGCTCCGATCTTGGATTTTCCTTCGACGATAGGACAGAAAATATTCGTCGCGTCGGTGAAGCTGCCAAGCTCATGGCCGACAGTGGTTCGGTCGTATCGGCAGCATTTATTTCACCCTACCGAAAGGATCGGGACAGAATACGTGAACGTATGCAAAATGTTGCACCCTTTGTAGAAATCCATGTCCGAGCCTCGTTGGACACGTGCGAATCACGAGATCCCAAGGGATTGTACAAGCTCGCAAGGGAGGGAAAGATCAAGGGATTTACTGGCATTGATGACCCTTACGAAGAACCGCTCCAAGCAGAAATTACCTTGGATTCCAATTCCAAAACTGTAGAGGAATTATCCGACGAAGTACTGCACTGGTTGGAAACTCAGCGGTTGTTAGTCATATAATAATCCGGATTTACTATCAAAGTAAGTAGTATTTTTGTCAGCTCGTTGCTCTTTTTTTTTTTTCGTGTTGTTTGCATTCTGCTAACTTGCAAATAATAATGTTCTCGACACACACACACTCGAGAAGCAATTTCGTAGCATTCGTCGCCGTTTCGAAATCTGTGAAGAGCGTCTTTCCATGACGTTATGAAAAAAGGATGCGCGCTTCCGGTCAATTGCACGCGTCACCAGATTCTTCAAACAACCGCTTCAAAGACTCTATAGACGCATGGTTCGATCGACAATATACATTGCTGGTTCAGATAGACAACCGTAGTACCCTCAAAAGACACGACCCCGACGAAAGTATGTTGCAAAGTAGTAGTAAATCAAAGAGATCTAGCATTTGAACGCTCATTTGCTTAAATCTCGTTTCGTGACTGGCTCGGGAATGCCATCTCCTCCACCGAACTTCAGTCTCCTGCATCTTCTTCTTCTTCTGTTGCTGCTGCCAAAGCTGCTTCTGATGCTACTGTTATAGTGCTGGCTGCTGCGTTCCATTCTTCTACAACATCACATCAAAGCCAGTAGACATATAGTACCTGTTTCAATTTACAAAATATTTATTTATTTATTAATTTTCAATATATTATTTTGCAATGGAAACATTATTGGATATGGCAGATGAGCTTGCCCGTTCGTCGGAGACTCCGTATCCTGATTTTCCTTTGCCACCGGAATTGGCAGCACTAGCTTCGATGGATGCCGTTTCGAAGTGGCTCGTTCACAAACAAAGTCCGGACAAGAAAGGAATGGGATATTTTTCCAAAGAAACACTCATTCCAGCAGGAACGGTTTTGTTGATTGCTAAACCATTGAGCATGGCCATGGATTGGGAAGACGACGACGACGAAGAAGAAGAAGAAGAAACTGAAGACAAAGAAGGCGATGAACAACAACAAAAACAAAAACAACAACCCCATCCGGAACCATTGTTGAATTCTAAAATCGTCCTGCGTTTGCTCGAGGCTATGCAACAATCCCAAAATTTGTGGACGAATAAAGTAAGCAAATTATATCCTCGAACGCAACAAGAAGTCGATGCCTTGCCACCCATCATAACGCGCTGTCGAAAGGTTGATGCTGATGATGACGATGATGATGTAACAGCAAACATTCAAAAGGTTGCCAAACGAGTCTGCTTAGACCATTCCGATTTTTCCAATGATACAGAACTCGTACAACGATTGTCATTGATCGTTCGTTATAACGTCATGAGTATAGAAACGGGTCCCGAGCTGCTGTCGCATCCCGTACGACATGCCTCTTTGAGAGGTGCAGGACTCTACTACGAACCGTCCTTTTTTAATCACTGTACCAATCCCAATGTTTCCCGGTATGCTGTGGGTGATGTTATGTGGTTTGTGGCCAATCAGGACATATTGCCCAATCAAGAGGCATGTATTAGCTACATAGAACACGATATATTGTGTGAGCCACCGGTCCGACGAAATCGCATGTTGTGCATGGATTTTGTAGATAAAGATATCGACAATGATAATGATGATGATGCAGTTAATGGTTATGATGATGAAGATGAAGAAGACTATGGACCTGAGATGCCTGTGGTAGACAGTCAACTTCAAAACGAATTAATGCAGATGAATCCGTTCGAACGGATCGTGTCCATTCAAGAACTATTGGCACAGGCACAGGGCAAGGCCACACTAAACGAGGACAAAGTGATGGACGATGAAGATGATGCTGGTTGGTTTCTCTGCGATTTTTACAATTTATTAGTGTTGCTGGCCATTACAATGGATAGCCTTGGACAGAACGAAGCAGCTTTAGATGTATGGGAAGAGTGTGTCGAATTTGCCGAAATCCACCTGCCGGACTTGGATGAGAGTGCCATTGTTATGAGCGTCCAGGCAGCGTTGTGTGCTTTTAATTTAGGCGACGCGGGGCACATTCAACAAGCCAAAGAACACGCTCAAAGGGCACTGTCTATGCACAATACTCTCTTTGGAGGTGGCGTTGAGCGTCTGCGACGAAGATATCAATCAGATTTTTCACTGTCTTTGAGAAAAAGTAAGAACGGTAGTGGAGGCGATGTTGCCGCTGCCGAGAAATTATGGCCTTTGCCTGAGAAACAAAAGAGAGCCAAGCGAGCCAAAGGCTTGTCACCAGGATCTACAGTGTGTCTTTTTGCCGTCACATTGTTACTGACTTTGTCGTCGATGGTTGTAACAGCATTTACACCGACCAAGCTGTCAACTTCGAGATTGTCCCTTTTGAAGCCAAGTTTCCTACAGAACTCGTTGGTCGACGTTTTCGAAGCCTTTTCTCGGGAATATGAAAGTCTTAGTGTTCCCGACTTTCAAAAGATGCTGGTGCAAAAAGGGGTTGACTTTCAACAACAGCATAAACGACAACGAAATCAGAAATTGCATCAGTGGCAGTCTTCCCTGGAAAAGGTACCTGGCTGCGTTGCAAACGTTCACGTGCAAACCAACTTTAAGAAAGACACTGAAGATGACTGGGAAATTACGTTTGAGGGTACTGCTGATGCTTTGCTTAGCCGTGGACTGCTAGCTGTACTGACCACAGCTATTTCGTCTACTCGCAGCCTGGAGGACATTCTTGCCGTGGACCCGTACGTTGTGGCAGATCGCATGGGCATTCGAAGAGCTCTAAGTCCGGGGCGTAATGATGGAGTCGCCAGTATGACTCAAGTCATTCAGCAGCAAATTGCGGCTCTCTTGCAAGAGAATAAAGGGCTGCCACTAGCTGGTGATGATGCACCCCTTTTTGTTGATGCCACCAGCAAAGAAATGCCAACAGCAAAGCAATTCAAAGATGGACTTGTGCTGGGGGGGAATGTAGTCACTTCTCCTTCAGTTCAAAGTGGTGTACAATCAACCAAGACAAAGGGAAGCGTTGCTTTGCTGCTATCTGGTGGTGTGGACTCGTCTGTAGCACTACGGCTACTGATGCAAGAAGGCTATGACGTTACTGCCTTTTATCTCAAGATTTGGTTGGAAGATGAGTTGGCTCATTTGGGTCACTGTCCCTGGGAGGACGACTACAATGTTTGTCGTCAAGTATGCGATCAGGCAGGTGTTCCCCTTGAGACTTTCAGTCTGCAAGAAGAATACAGGGATCGAGTGATTGCGTATACCATTGAAGAAGCTCAGCGAGGGCGAACGCCAAATCCCGACATCCTTTGCAATTCTCGGATTAAATTTGGCTGCTTTTATGATGCGATCGAAGAGCGCGAATTCGATTTTGTCGCTTCCGGGCACTATGCAAGACTAGAACGAGACGGTACCAGTGACACAAATGTCCGACTTTTTCGAGCACCCGACAAAATCAAAGATCAATCCTATTTCCTGTGTGCCTTGTCACAGGAGCAGCTGCGGCGTGTTATTTTTCCGTTGGGTCACCTTCAAAAATCTGAAGTTCGAGAACTAGCAGAGTCATTTGCACTGCCAAATCGAAATCGAGCGGATTCTCAGGGCTTGTGTTTCTTGGGCAAGGTCAAATTTGACGAATTTCTCAGTGCATATCTTGGAGAACGACCGGGAGACATTATAGATGCCGCGACCGGTGAACTTCTTGGTCGACACAAAGGTGTTTGGTTTCACACTGTCGGTCAGCGGAAGGGAATCGGCAAGGTCTTGGACCCTCTAGCTACATCCCGCGGGCCTTGGTATGTTGTTGCCAAAGACCCAGATCAGAATATTGTGTTTTGTTCGAACCAGTACGATGAAGAGATCTTTGCTTCAGCACGGTCAGAATTTCATGTGGAAGATGTCAAATGGATCGCCGGGGTACCACCAGGGAAAATGGCAGGCAGTGGAGTTGGTCGTTTTGAAATGAAAATTCGTCATGGACCTCGCCTAGTAGCAGGTACATTCCAGATTTCCAACTCTGCTGGAACAGAGGGCACTGTTCAGCTTGACCAGAAGGATGGTGGATTAGCTCCTGGCCAATATGTCGTGCTGTACGACGGTGAGGAGTGTCTTGGAGGAGGTGTCATCAGCGAACGACACTGGGCAAAGTTTTTGTTGGATAGGAGTGAGTCTTCCGCGGCGGTAGCATATTCGATATAGATATTTTTCCAGCAATTAGTGAGGTGAGAAAAGCAAATTATTTTGGCACTGGGTAACATAAAGAGTCGTACTCAGTAAGTTGTTGCCATTCTATTTTATCACGTTTTGCCATTCTAGCGACCAGTGATGTCAAATAATGGACAAACTTCACTTAGCCCGATCATTTTGTTTGGGTGCCTTTTGCTCCGACGTTTCAAATACCAAGGAAACCTTGAAGAAAAACGAAAACGGCAATCAGACAGAGTATAGACCAAAGTGGAACTCGTTTGAGGCACCTTGTTAAGGGCTTGAATAGAGTAATCGAATATGCACACATGAGGACCACCGCTGTGGCTAGCAACGAACCACAGATCACTGCAGCAACTCGTATTTCTGGAGCGCGACCAATGATAACCGAAGTGATGACCGCCAGCGTATCCAGCTGGCCACAGATGCCAATAATGAAGAGATCCACCAGAAGGCTGCGTCGACGTCGCTCGGAACGAACAATGACCACACTGTAGGCAGATATTTCCATTTCATCCGCAATATTTTCAGATACCACATCTGTCCAACTATCTTCTAGTAATTGTGTGTTCTCGGTAGCACGACCCCGTTCATAATCGGCATCGGCATAGGCATCGGCAACAACATCTGCGGGTGAATTTTGCCCGTTCTCTTGCTCGCCGTCGTCATCGCCGTCATCATCATTGTCATCGCCATTATTCTTCCATTCGAAAAAGGCTAGTATAGCAATACCAGTCCCCCCAACAAAGTTTAGCATACGGCTCATGTTTCCAGAATTACTGCTACCACTATTGTCATCGCCGTCGTTGGAATTGAGTACCATGGTCAAACCATCAATGGCAAGTTTGGACAACAACAAAGCAGCAGATAAGATGAGCAAACTAACAAGGGTATAAATGGCAGCCACTTTCAATTTTTCATTGTGACGTGTATCACCCGAAATAACCATGAAGGGACTCAACCAGACCAAATCATCTAACGATGTAACAATTTTGACAGCAAAATAAAAAATCACATCTTGGAAGAAACCATTGCCAACAACCGGCAAGGATGATGATGATGATGTGGCGGTCAATCCTGCCATTATTATTTCTGTCATCATCATTGTTATTATAGCTCCTTCTTGTTTTGGTACTCCGAATATAGAATATAGAATGTACTAAACAAAATGAGTACAAAAAGTTGTAATAAAAAAGATTCTCACTTCCTTCTCATTATCTCACTGCGTTGCGTCGTACAATGAAAATCTCAATGATGAAAGTAGAGCAGATGTGAAGCAAGGTGTTGTCATTAAAGGACCTATTTGGAGTAGCTACTAGTAGTAATACAGTATTATATAATGCAGCACGACAGAAGAGCAAGAGAAGGGGGGACAAGAGAAGTGATTGTTTTCTCGTCATCATCCATCTTTTATTCATTTTTTTACAAAATAAGAACGGAAGTGAAAAAAAGAAAGATTTGCACCAAGGAGGACACGAGGACACGAATCGGGACTCACTATCCACGACTGAAATAGATTCCATATTTAGGGTTAGTATTCATGAAACTATTTTAGGTATATAAAGTTGCCTTTGTATTCGACGAAAAGGCAAATTTATGATGAAATTTTCTGCTCTTTTCTGTCTCTTCAATTGCTGGATCCAGGTCTAGGCCCTTCCTTGTTTGGTAGGGATTTGACGCTGGGCTACGAGTCAGG
>Ga0100391_1004987_pt1 | contig 12505 bp, 10 predicted proteins | sample CryGeymeta201515_FD_81541 | JGI IMG/M metagenome (GOLD analysis project Ga0100391, IMG submission 81541) | Groundwater microbial communities from Crystal Geyser aquifers in Utah, USA - Crystal Geyser metaG 2015-15 | ecosystem: Environmental > Aquatic > Deep subsurface > Groundwater | place: USA...
CGTTATATCAATACCAGCAGCAATAAAGTTACCATCGAGGTAACGTATTACTACAAATGGAAAAACACCCATTATAGCCACAGTACCCAGTAGCAAAAATAATGACAGTTGATATTTTTGCTGTAGTTGATTGATCATAATGCTCTCGCAGTAAAATGAATGATTATTCTTATCAGGCTACATATTACCAAGTGGAAACCTTTTTTACTTGAAAATATGTCAGCAGCAATTTGTTTACATAAAATGCTATCCAATTGAGATTCAATGCTGATGCCTAGATACATGTCTGTTTCTGTCACTTTACTGTCCGGTGAGGTTAGCAACGTCATTGGTTATTCCATGCCGCCTAAGGCGTCATTATGTTGGAGCAACGTGCAGATAGAGCAAACCCTAGTAGGGCGATAAAATGGAGCGAAGCAGAAAATAGTCTGGCAAACACTGGATGTTTTGACCAATTACCGCCATTATTTCTGGGTACTTTTTACGGTTTAACCAAGTTATAGCATTGTTTATTCAGTAAAAAGGCCAATGAGGTTTGATGCAAGCTTATATTACACGCATCAAATAACGCCCAAGGAAGATCTGCATTGCAGACAAGATAAAAATGGATACACAATGAAAAAGATATTACTCTTCGCGACTATTAGTTTAGCCGTTTCGATTCCCGCTATTGCCCATGACAATCATACAAATAACCCCTTAGCCACTAACAAACTAAACCTAAACCCACCACAAGCTCAACCTTTGCCACTACCGCCTTCGGCGCCCATTAGCCAAATTGAATCCCATAGAGCGCTGCTGCGGGAGACGCCATTGATGGCATCACCAAATGAGCCCACCCCAATAGATTCACTTGAGGTACATTCGCGTCAAAAACGTCATATAGATGTCTCGGAGCAACTGCCACTTAAGTTACAGAGTCGCAGCGCCGCAGTGCAGAGCAATGACTGCAGTGACTTTGTCGGTAAATCGGGCCAAGCCCTAGTGGATCAATTGAGCCAATCGACACCCGAATGCGTCGGTAAGCTCTATAGCCTCAAAGGCAGTGCTGCGACCGCGCTATTTAGCGAGGCCAATGTGATCAGTGTCGCCAACGCCATTGCCACTAAAGCCAAGGACTACACTGGGGTCGATGTTCAGCATCTTGAATCGCATATTTACTTTGTCCGCGCAGCCCTCTATGTGCAGTTTTACAGCCCAAATGATGTACCCGCTTACAGCAGCGCCGCTAAGGCCAGCTTAAAATCGGCCCTCAACGCTTTATTTGCGAACGCTGCGATTTGGACTGTTTCCGATGACAATGCTGGCGTGTTGAAAGAAGCCTTAATCCTGATTGACTCTGCCGAGATCGGCGCCGATTTTAATCATGTCACCATAAAAGTGCTAACGGACTACGACGCTAACTGGCAAGCCAGTTTCGCCATGAACGCCGCAGCAAACTCAGTGTTTACCACCTTATTCCGCGCCCAGTGGAATGATGACATGCAGGCGCTGTTCGCACGTGACCAAGGCATTTTAGATGCGCTAAATAACTTTCAACTCGAACACCGCGACTTGTTAGGCACCAGTGCAGAGTATCTGTTAGTCAACTCAGTCAAAGAGTTATCTCGGCTGTATTACATTGATGCCATGCGCCCGCGAGTGACTCAGCTAGTTAAAAACATCCTCAGCAGCACCAGTAAAAGCGAACCGAGCAAAGTGCTTTGGTACGCGACGGCAGAAATGGCCGACTATTACGATCGCAGCCATTGTAACGATTACAATATCTGTGGTTTTAAGGCGCAGTTAGAGGCCGATACCCTACCTTTCAACTGGAAATGCTCCGACAGTCTCAAGATCCGCGCCCAAGATCTCTATCAAGATCAAGCCAAGTGGGCCTGTGATGTGTTGACCAGCCAAGAAAGCTATTTCCACAGCAAACTTGAAACGGGCATGCAACCTGTAGGGCAAGATAACAACGATGATTTAGAGCTAGTGATATTTGGCAGCTCGTCTGAGTATAAATCCTTAGCCAACAGTATCTTTGGTATCAATACCGACAACGGCGGCATGTACCTTGAAGGCTCGCCCGCCGGACTCAAAAATCAGGCGCGTTTTATCGCCTATGAAGCCGAATGGCGCACGCCGGATTTCCATGTCTGGAACCTGCAACACGAATATGTGCACTACCTAGACGGGCGCTATAACCTGTTTGGTGACTTTAGTCGCGGCACGTCGGCCAATACCATTTGGTGGATTGAAGGTCTAGCGGAATACATTTCTTACCGTGATGCCAATACCGCGGCGATTGCCATGGGCGAAACCGGTGAGTTTATGTTGTCGACCATATTCAAAAACAACTATGAATCGGGCCAAGACCGTATCTACCGTTGGGGTTATCTTGCGGTGCGCTTTATGTTTGAGCATCACAGGGACGATGTAAGACAGATTCTCGCCTACCTACGTAACGACCAATACGCGGAATATCAAACCTTTATGGATGGTATCGGTACACGTTACGACAACGAGTGGAAAGGTTGGCTCGCCAGCGGCTTGAGCACGGCTGACAATGGCATTGTCGATAAAGGCCCAAGTGATGTCGATGCTGAGCCCAGTGGCCGTGAAGGTAACTGGACTGGTCCTGCGGGCACTATCAGTAAAGATTACTCCCCTTGCCAAGTGACGAACGAAGCCTACCGTTACACAGAATCGGCCAGCCTTAAAATCGATGTGCCGATGGAATGTATTGATTCCAAACTCGGCCGCGCCAGTTTCAGTTTCACTAATACCGAGCGCTCGGCCCAAGATCTGTGGATCAAGATTGGCGGCGGTTGGGGTGATGCCGACATTTATTTCAATTCTAAAAGTTGGGCAAGCCCAGAACAAAACCAAGGCGCGGGGATCGGCAACGGTAACTATCAAGTTATTAAAGTGCAGTTAAACCCTGACGAATATTGGCACTACATTACCTTGTCGGGGGATTTTGGCGGCGTCGATATGCAAGTTAGCACCACTGAGCTGTTCGCTGATGTTGATCCCGATCTGGGAGATGGCGGCGTAGATCCTGAGCCACCAGCAAATTGCGGTGCAGTGACCTTAGATTACGGCCAGCTCACACTGGGCAAAAACGAGTGTATCAGTGGTGGACGCAACAGCTTCTACTTCTGGGTTGAGGAAGATAATACTCAGTTCACCGTCACCACTAAGGGCGGTTCTGGGGATGCCAATCTTTACTTCAATGCCAGCCAGTGGGCCGACGCCGATAATGCCGATGCCAAGAGCACTCAAGTGGGTAATCAAGAGTCGCTTAGCTTCAGTGCCAATCGCGGCTGGCGTTATATCACAGTGGATACTGCCACTGAGTTTAGCGGCGTAACACTCACCCTCAATACAGGCGCGAGCAACACGCCGACGCCAGCTATAATCGACAATGCCTGCGCGACACAATCACCCTTGAGTCATGGTGAGCTGAGTTCAGGCAAAGCCATCTGCACCACCGATGGTCGCAGCGATTACTATCTGTGGGTGCCAGAAGGTACGAGTCAGTTAAGCATCAACTCGGCCCACGGCAGTGGTGATGTGAGCCTGTTTTCGGGGACAACGTGGGCCAATGCTCAACACTTCGATGCAGCGTCTGTCACGCCTGCTAACACTCAAGAAAGTATCACAGTCGATGCACCAAACGTGGGGTGGTATTACATCACAGTGCAGAGTGAACCCCAGAGTTCAGGAGTCGCACTGCAGGTTGATTTACGTTAAAACTAATCAATGCTATTTCGTTAGTTTACTGCCGTAAATAGTGGTTTAGGCTTGGCCTGATGCTAACGGCAGTGTTGGCTAGATGTATCGACTTAATGCGCGTAGCGTTGAGATAAATAATCGGCCATAACGACAGTTATGGCCAATTATTAAGCCTATATTTGAGCGGTTGCTCGCTAACTATTATCGACATTGTCTATCAGAATGCTTGTTCTATATTGTCGGTATAAATACCACCTGAATGTCATCTGGGCGGTATTTGGCCACAATTAAATTACAGCTATGAATAATAGTTAAAATGGATGATTATCGGTTATTCAAGCCGATATTTTGAGCATAATCGTGCAGAGTGAAATCGGATAAAGACTTTTATAGTGACGAATAAACGTGCGCTAAAGCGGCAAATGTTTAGTGAAAAAATACCGTCTACTTCAATCTGAAATAGCCGGTATTTTTTACTTCTCGTTTAAGGTTATTTACTCATAGTTTGCTACTAGGTTTACCCCCGAATAGTTAGTGTAACCTCTTAGCATCACATGATAAGTCGTTTCAACCGTTGGGGTGAAAGAACAGCTTTCATTGTTACCATTTTTGTAGGGACGACAATCAAAACTGCCTGTGGTCGGTTGTGTGCCGGCTTTGACGTATATATCGGCATCACCGCTACCACCACTCATGGTCACATTGAGGGTGTTATTAGCTGGTACGACGACCTTATAAAAGGTTTGTGAACTGCTTGCACCGCTTAATCCTGTTCTTGGAACACCATTAACAAGACAATCACTGTCTGTACAACTACTTCCGCCACCTAGATTGTAGTCCGCATTAAGGTTAGCATTAGCGAAGGCTGAGTAACCTTGGATCATAACGTACCATTTACCAGCAGCAGGATTAGTGAAGTCGCAGCTTTCATTATTACCATTTTGAAATGGACGACATTGATAACTATTAATGGTCGGTTTAACCCCTTGGCTGACATACATATCGGCATCACCAGAACCACCAGCTAAGGTAACCGCAAGGCTGGTTGCATTGGTTGGCACATCAATGAAATAGTAACTTGTTGAGCCCTGGCCCCCGCTTGTTGCAATAGCTTGACCATCAAGAAGTTCAGTGTCAGAAGGCGGCGGCGGACAGTTATCACCACAACCACCATCGCCATCCAGTGAGAACAGCAGTGAATTTGGCGATCCAGTTTTTGCATCAGATACCTTACCGCTACTTGCTCTTGTCGCCAGCAAGTTAGTCACTTGTGTTGGAGTCATACTGGGGGTTTCATTAAGATATAGCGCAGCAACCCCCGCAACATGTGGCGCGGCCATTGAAGTACCACTAATGGTGTTAGTTGCACTGTTTGAAGTGTACCAAGCCGAGGTGATGCTTGAGCCTGGGGCATAAATATCAAGACAAGTACCATAGTTTGAAAAGCTTGAGCGTGAATCAGAGCTGGTTGTTGATCCCACAGTAATCGCATCGGCGGCACTAGCTGGAGAGTAATTACAAGCATTGCTATTGTCATTACCTGCAGCAACCACAAAACTAATCCCTGCAGCAACCGCAGCATTAACGGCATCATCTGTTGCTTGTGATGCACCACCACCTAGGCTCATGTTGGCTACAGAAGGACCAGAGGCATTATTTTTGACCCAATTAATGCCTGCAATCACTCCAGAGTTACTGCCTGAACCACTACAACTGAGTACCCGTACCCCAACAATATTGACATTTTTTGCAACCCCATAGCTGGCACCACCGATTGTGCCCGCAACATGAGTACCATGGCCATTACAGTCTGTGGTATCTGAGTCGTTATCGATAAAGTCATATCCACTGGTGGCTCGTCCACCAAATTCATTATGGCTATTGAGTACCCCTGTATCGATAATATAGGCGGTGACCCCCGTACCATCATAATCGTAATGGTAGTTGTTATCGAAAGGCAGATCTCGCTGATCTATTCTGTCTAAGCCCCACGTTGGACTGCCTTGATCGCTACTGGCAGACATAATAGGGGAGATCGACATCATTTGATCTTGTTCTATGTATTTAATTTTAGGGTCATCTTGAAGTTCAGCGATCTGCTTGGCATTGGCTTTAATCAATACGCCATTTAGTGCGTTACCGAAGTTTTTCACCACGCTAATATTGTAATCATTAGCGAGAATGTTGGCTTGTTGAGTGGAAAAATTAGCTAACGCGGATGTATCTTGTAGATTTAAAATACTCGGGGTATTAAAGACCACTATATAGGTATCTTTAATGGCTTTGTTACTGTTCACTGGAAGTAATTGTGCTGCTTGGGATTGCATTGGAAGTGTGCTCAGGGCTGCCAATACTGCGAGGGCTATTTTATGTTTGTGTTCCATACGATTCTCCATTTTTTTTATAGTCTCCATAAACGACGAGACCTCTAAAAAGTAGGATATGCAGCCATATTTTTATTAAAAATGGTTTGATTAGTAAATGACAAACGATTATCAATTGTAACTATTTAGTTACATCTCGAGCTTAAAATACCTTATTAGGATAAACGCGGTAAAAAAAGTCTTAGTACAAAAGTAGGTGGCAACGAAATACTCAAAAAAGATCAATAATGACAATGAATTGCTTATTATGGGTTAGTATTCTGATGTTAAATTTTTTCAGTTAGCTTGAAATTTGTCAGCCTTTAGGTTGAGTAAGTTTTTATGCCGTCATACATAAGTTGTAAATGCATCGTTTTGTGAAATCTTTTACACTTAATAACATAACGTCGCCTGCTTACTCTCAAATTTGTCATCCTAAAGTTGTGGACTTAGTGATACTCAGTCGGTAACTTTCAGCCCGAATCATTTTTATCTAGGCTTAACTTATCACTTTGATTTTATATTAAACGGATCGTATAAAAGTTTACTGACTTTATTGAATAACTAACTTATTCAGGAATAACTGCTAAAGAAAAGCTACTCGAATGAGTAGCTTTTTTGTAACGCATTGACTAGGTAAAAGTATAAGGTACTTTAATTATTTAACATGACTTGGTTTGATTTCGAAATATTCAGATTTCTGATTAAACCGTCGTAGTCATCATTTTGGATGTCACCGACAGTCATCTGAATATTGCTATTAAGTCCTGATCTTTGTAAATTTTCGGGACGGTTAGCGATATCTTCAGCTGTTAGTGGATATGCTTCACTAGCATCAATATTAAATTGACTCGAATCGATAGCGGTAAACTTACCACTAATAGGCGCACCATGTTGTCTACTAATATTAGCCAATATCCATTCGAAATTGTTTTTACTGTTTGCGGAGTTAACTGCAGTAGGCCAATCCCATACACCGTAACCGTTAATATCCTGATGAAGATATTGATCAACTAAGGCTTCTGGCCCATTAAGATTATTCGCATTCGCTCCACCAAAAGTATAAGGGAAGTTAGGTCTATTTGTCGGATGATCAATATGCGCATTACCACCCCATTTTAAGAAGTTCTCATATTTTATATCGTACATCATAAATAAACTGGAGGTATAAGGAACATCCGCCTTTTGTTTAAATAGGGTGATTGATATATAACGTTTACTACGAGGCGGCATCATTGCTCGATATTGTGCTTGGCTAGAAATCGTTGTACTTTTGCCGTCGGTTTCACTCCAGCCTTGGCTAGCAGAAAATTCGGCGCTGATTTCAGAACTCGCTCCGCCAATTCCAGGAATACCCACTTCGTATTTATTGGTGACACCAATTTTTTCAGAGAAGGAGAAATTATCAGTTTTTGCCCAACTGGTGGTGTAGTCATAATTTAGGGTGGCTACACCGGTATCTTCGGTGTCTCCCCAGTTATAAATCACCACGGGAGCAGTATAAATAGCTTCGCGATCATAAACTTGAGGAGAACCTAACCGTAAGTCTTGAGGGTTAGTTACAAAATGTATATTTTGTAAATTAACCTTCAAACGCTCACTTGAGCGGTAGCCGCCAGCATGTGGATCATTGCTATTATAGCGTGCTTTGAGACTATACTCGTTGCCCGATTCTCTTCTTACTTCTATATCCTGACCAACATACTGTGATGCGGTACCACCAGCCCAAGCATACCCAAGGTGATGACCTAGGGAGAATAGTGAGCTGATAAACGATGGGTTAGAAATAACATCATTTTTAAGTGAATCAAGATCAGGGGCGGCGTGCTCTACCATAGACAGTTTTGGAATAGTATTAGGGATAGCAGCTTCCACAAAGTAAGAGGTTGCTCCTAAAGCAGTTAAACAGGATAAGGTTAATATTTTTATATTTGATTTTGTTCTCATGATTATTCCTTTATTTTAATTAAAAGTGTCCTTCATTGAACGCGCAAATAGATATTATATGTACTCAGGAAACATATAATTAATCATTACTACTATGCGCATTTAAAAGCTAACACTTTTATATTTTTTAAACAAAATAAAAATACATTAAATCTAAAGTTGTTTTGTTATTGTTAAATATGTTAATGAGTGTGGTTTTTAAATTGATTTAGCTTTATTTTAATAGTGTATTTACTTTATTTTTAATGATTTATTAACGCTGTAATTAGTGTGTTTACTTTAAAGTAAATTTTATTCTATATTAAATAATACGGCGTGCTTAATATCTTAGATAATATAATCGATTTAATACATTAAACAATATGATGTGTTATATGTATTATATGTGTTTAATGGCATGGCATACTTAATATATTAATTGTCATGGTTTACTTATCTATTTTAAGAGAAGGCTATAGTAGTAGAGTAAGTAGGTTAATATATTGATAGGTTTTCTAATGTTATCTAAATAAGTCTTTTATTATTTATCTTAGTTTAGTGACTAAAATTTATAAGAGTATACATTGTCGTCGAAAATCGCAGCGACGATAGCTAATAGGTCACTGCGAATCGTAATAATCAATACCTTGCCTTAAAATACCTATCACATTAATAAACAGCTTGATCCACACATCCATAACCAATGAGCTAGCAACCTAATGTTGTTCGCTATCGCTTTCAACACAGTTATCTGGCTGACAATGCTGATGTGCTAAGGTTATAAACGCCTTCGCCGCCGCGGTTTGGTAGGCTCCTTTTCGCTGGAGCAATACTGCTGTACGTTGCAGTAAAGAGGGGGTTAGGGTGATAGCGACGAGTTCATCTCGCTCGCCAGTAATGTTTGACGGCAGCAAAGTGGCAAGCTGAGTATTGCGCACAATCTCAATAACTGCACTGAGTGAGTTAGCCTCCATCAACACCTTTGGTTGTACTTGATGCTGACGGCAATAACGTTCAATTTGTTCACGGGTAGCAAATTCATTACTTAATAATACCATTGACTGCTGGTTTAATATTTGCAGATTAACGACTGACTCTTGCGCAAGAGGGTGATCTTTTCTCACGACTAATGCCAAGGTTTCTACCAGAAGAGTCTGCGATTCAATATCCGCAGAATGCACATTTTCAAATGCGATACCGACATCAAATTCGTCGTCCAGCAATCGCTGTTCCATTTGCTCCTGTGACATTTCCTTCACGCTCAGTGTCACCTTGGGGTAACGCTGATGAAATACTTTTATCAAAGGACCGATAAGGTAGGTCGTAAAAGTTGGTGTAATAGCAATACGCAGTTCTCCACTACTGAGGTTTTTCACATCATTAATCGCTCGCTTGCCTTCTTGTAGATCCTGGAGGGCGTTACGCGCATAGCGGGCATACATTTCTCCAGCATCTGTTAGACGTACGCTGCGTCCTGAACGATCAAATAGCTGGCAACCTAATTGTTCTTCTAATTGTTTGATCTGCTGAGATAACGCCGGTTGTGAAACATACAGTGAAGTTGCAGCCCGAGTGAAGCTGCGATATTCCGCCACCGCGAGAAAATAGTTGATGTGTCGTAATAGCATATGCGATCCGATGTATAAGTATTGCTTATCGATATCATAATAAACCAGTATTTTACCTTATTCTAGTGTGGGCGTAGCATTCACTGTATTGCAAGGCAGAGGTCACTATGATGAAAAATATTATTGAAGGTTTTTTAAAGTTTAAAACTGACGTATTCCCCGAACGTGCAGAGATGTTCAAGAGTTTGGCTACCAGCCAACATCCACGCACATTATTCATTTCTTGCTCGGACAGTCGCTTAGTGCCTGAGTTGGTGACCCAGCATGAACCGGGTGGCCTGTTTGTTATTCGTAACGCCGGTAATATTGTACCGTCTTATGGGCCTGAACCCGGCGGTGTTTCGGCATCGGTGGAGTACGCCGTAACCGCATTGCAAGTCACCGACGTTGTTATCTGTGGACATTCTGATTGTGGAGCGATGACCGCGATTGCCACCTGCAAGTGTATGGATCACATGCCTGCGGTGGGCAGTTGGCTGCGCTATGCCGACTCTGCTCGTATCGTCAATGAAGCCCGCCAGCACACAAGTGAACGCGCACGGATTGAAGCTATGGTGCGAGAAAATGTCATCGCCCAGCTTGATAATATTAGAACGCATCCCTCGGTCCGCCTCGCGTTAGGAGAAGGCCGTCTGGCTTTGCACGGCTGGGTCTACGATATCGAGTCAGGCAGTATTGATGCCTTGGACTACCACACCAATACTTTCGTTTCCCTTGCGGACTATCCTGACGTCCGCGCAACCCACACACAGCTAAAGGTTGCTGTGTAAATAAAACACAATAGAGGTATTATTATGATCCAATCACAAATTAGCCATACTGCTCGCCAAGCATTAACCGATCTCATTATTGCAGCCAAAGCAGAAAAGAATCTTTCATTTGAACAAATCGCCCAGGGTACTGGCTTAAGTGATGTATTCGTTACAGCGGCTTTGCTAGGTCAGCAGCCTTTACCCGCCGACGCCGCTAAGCAAGTTGGCGAAACGCTTGGTCTTGATGCCAGTGCGATTACGTTGCTGCAAGCTATTCCATTACGCGGCAGTGTTGAAAATAGTATCCCTACAGATCCGACGATTTATCGTTTCTACGAGATGATGCAAGTATACGGTACGACCTTAAAATCCTTAGTGCACGAACAGTTCGGTGATGGGATAATCAGCGCAATCAATTTTAAAATGGATATCAAGAAGGTTGAAGATCCTGAAGGTGGCTCGCGCGCAGTGATTACCCTTGATGGTAAATTCTTACCCTATAAGCCTTTTTAAAACCAAATCATTTCACCATAGTCGGCACTTAGTGCCGATTATTTTTTTCACCAATAGGATTATCCATTACTCATGAGTGAAGATCATACTACCGCTGCACACCAGTCGGTATTATCCATGTTGTGGCCGATGCTCATTATTGCTGGGATGGCAATCAATTTACGGCCGACACTTACCGCCATAGGCCCTTTGCTGGACGACATTACTGCCACTACCGGTTTAGGCTTACAAGCCGCATCCTTACTTACAGTGTTACCTATGTTATGTATGGGGATATTTGCCTTATTGCTGCCTTGGTTGGGCAGATTATTTAGCGAGAGTGTGTGGATAACAGCAGGCCTTGTTGCAATTGCTTTGGCGAGTTTTTGGCGTTTATGGCTCAACGATAGTGGCGCGCTGATTGCCAGTGCATTGCTGGCGGGTACAGGCATCGCAATTGTACAGGCGATACTTCCTGGTTTAGTTAAACGCTGGTATCCACAACGTGTGCCACTAGCAATGGGAGGATATTCTGCCTCACTTATGGCTGGTGGAGGTATAGCCGCAGTCATTAGCCCGCTAGTGGCGAACCATCAAGGTCATTGGCAATCTGGGCTTGGTATTTGGCTAATACCGGCCTTGATAGCACTGTTATTGTGGTGGACAAGGCCCAGAGAAAATCTACATATTAGCGACAATAGCGTTAAGATTAATTTTTTTACTAATCGCCGTGCATGGTTACTGGCTTGCTACTTTGGGCTGGCTAACGGCGGTTACGCCTGCATGATTGCATGGTTACCAAGTTATGCTCAGGAATTAGGTTGGAGCGCCCAAGATAGCGGTGAACTCATTGGGATTATGACGATATTTCAGGTAATTGGTGCTCTAGCTGCTCCGGCATTATCTGCTGGTCGTCTTGATAGACGTCCTTGGTTATTTTTTGCGGTCGGTATTCAGCTAGTTGGATTTTGCGGATTAATGTTAGCGCCTGAGTTAATGTTAACCTCATGGGTTGCAATGATCGGCTACGGCCTTGGCGGCTGTTTTGCGCTGACTCTGACCGTAACGCTTGACCACTTATCTTCACCTAAACTGGCCGGAGCATTAACCGCTTTTGTTCAAGGTGTTGGTTTTATCGTGACAGCGGTTATCCCTTACATCGCAGGAGCTCTTCGCCAATGGAGCGGCAGTTTTCAAACTTCCTGGCTTATGGTGATAGTGACCCTTACATTTATGTTTTTGGTTACCATAACGTTTTCGCCTAGCAGATATGCTAAGGCAATGAATTTAACCGCCGCTTAAAGGCTTATGGTTAGAGTTACATACTACAGGGAGGCTTTGAGCGCGCCAATTAAAGCTACTGAGCTTGGGCTGAGCGATGCTCAATATGTTTTGGGAACACGATTAATTGCCAACCAAGATCAAGCTGAGGGTGATAAATGGATAAAACAAAGTGCTGAATTAGGCAATAAAAAAGCGCGTAAATATCTCAACCGCAGTGTGTAATATTTGCTAATAACATAACGGCTATAACGATGTTGTAATAGCCGCTTGGTGGTTTTTTATCCGCTAACTGACTTGCTTAAGGTGGTGTTTCTGCCACCACCTAAACCGCATAAAGCAC
>Ga0100391_1004988_pt1 | contig 12505 bp, 11 predicted proteins | sample CryGeymeta201515_FD_81541 | JGI IMG/M metagenome (GOLD analysis project Ga0100391, IMG submission 81541) | Groundwater microbial communities from Crystal Geyser aquifers in Utah, USA - Crystal Geyser metaG 2015-15 | ecosystem: Environmental > Aquatic > Deep subsurface > Groundwater | place: USA...
GCTGGAGCTGGAATCGGGTCTGAACGATCCGATGGCAGTGATCCTGACGATCACCCTGACCGGGGTGCTGCTGGCTCCGGAAAGCTTCAGTGTTGCAGGACTGGCGATCAAGATCGGCCTGCAGCTGGTGATCGGCCTGATTGCCGGGCTGGTGATCGGTGCGGGCGGTCAATGGCTGTTGGGCCGGGTTCGGGTGCCGGCGGCCGGTCTCTACCCGGCAATGACTTTGGCGCTGGCGTTGCTCGCCTTCGGCATTCCGACACTTTTCCTCGGTTCAGGCTTCCTTGCCGTCTACGTCGCCGCGCTGATGCTGGGCAATCGACGCCTGCCCTACCGCGCCGGCATTCTGCGTGTGCATGATGCGATCGCCTGGATGGGCCAGATCACCCTGTTCCTGGTACTCGGGCTGCTGGCGGTGCCGACGCTGCTTCCCGAATGGGGCCTTCACGGCCTGCTGCTGGCGCTGGTGCTGGCGTTCATCGCGCGTCCAGCAGTGGTCGCGTTATGCCTGACACCGTTCGGCTACAGCAGTCGAGAAACCGCATTCATCGCCTGGACCGGGCTGCGCGGCGCGGTGCCGATCCTGCTCGCCAGCTACCCGGTAATGGCCGGAGCCGAGCGCGGCATGGATCTGTTCCATCTGGTGTTCTTCATCGTCGTTGTCAACGCACTGATTCCGGGTGCGACTGTGCGCTGGGCAGTCGAGCGGCTCGGAGTCGAACGCGCCGGTCAGGCACGACCGACCCCGGTGCTTGAAATCACGGCCATCGAAAATCTGCCGATCCGGATCGTCTCGTTCTTTATCGAACCGGCCGCCATGGTCAGCGGCAACCGGGCCGGTGCCCTGCCCCTGCCCGTGGGTGCCGACATTCTGCTATTGGTACGGAATGGACGCATCCTTCCGGTCGGGCCTGAGACGGTACTCGAGGCCGGCGATCACGTTCACCTGATGATCGCGCCGGACCAGGCGCGCGCGATCGACCTGCTGTTCGGCCTGCGCGAGGAGGACTGAGGGCGACAGCTGTTTCAGCCGATGCGCTGCCCGAACTCATACAGCATCGCTGCCGTCGCACCCCAGATGTGCTGCTCGGCGTGTTTGAGGGTCAGGATTTCGAAGCGACGACCGGCATGGCGCACGGAATGGCGCAGGTAGCAATCCGGATTGATGACGTCGGCCAGCGGCACCGCGAAGATCTCGTCGATTTCCCGACGGTCCGGAACCCAGCAGCACCCGGATTCGATCATGCCGACCACCGCGGTCACCCGGTAGCCGGTGACGGTATCGTAGCGGCCGAGGTAACCCAGCGGCGAGATGGCGTCTCCCGGAATTCCGGTCTCTTCCGCGGTTTCACGCAATGCGGTGGCAAGCACCGAGTCATCGCCAGCCTCCGCACGGCCGCCCGGCAAGGCGACCTGGCCCGGATGCTGGCGCAGTTGCATCGATCGCCGGGTCAACAACACCCGCGGCTCGGTCTCGCGGATCACGCCGAGCAGCACTGCAGCCGGCCGCGGCCGGACCCTGTCGTCAGACCGGTAGCCGCCGATCGGCAGCTCCGAAATCGGGGTTTCGAGCGGGTAGAACGCGTCTCGCAGCGTGGCGACCAAGGCGTCGGAGCATGGCTGAACGTCGCTGCGGGTCAACCGGCTTCGAACCGCAAGGCCGCTCGCTGCGGCAGGCTATCGATGATTTCGCGACGCTGCTGCGGGCTGAAGCTCAACCACGCAGCAATTTCGGCCGCGGTGCGGAAACAACCGATGCAGGTGCCGACTTCATCAAGCCGGCAGACCTGGATGCAGGGCGATTCGATCGCGGGCAGTTCCGCGGCCGGCTCGCTCATTGGCTTCAGTTCCCGGGGTTCTGTGCCGGCGCCCCGATCCGTACCAGCTGCAGATCGAACTTCAATGCTTCGTTCGGGCCGATCAGCGGCGGGTCGCCACGCACACCGAAAGCCAGCTCCGGCGGCAGGAATACTTGCCAGGTCGAACCCTCACGCATCAGCGGCAACACTTCCTGCCAGCCCGCCAGGACGCCGTCGACCTGGAACACGGCGGGCACGCCGCGCGCAAACGAGCTGTCGAACTCGCGCCCGTCGGTCTTCGAACCGCGGTAATGCACCGTAACGGTATCGGTCGGGTTCGGACGCGAGCCATCCCCTTCCTCGATCACGCGGTACTGAACCCCGCTCGGCAGCGTGACAATGCCGCTCTTCTTGCCGTTTTCTGCGAGGAAGGCATCGGACTGCGCCTTGTTATCCTCCGCCAGGCGCTGGAACTGCTCCATACGCTGCTGGCGCATCTGTTCGTTGAACGCAGTCAGAACCTCCTGCATTTCCTGGATCGGCACCTGCGGATCGCGACCCGCGCGCGCATCCCGGATCGCGGTGATGATGGCTTCGATGTCGATATCGACACCCCACTGCTGGGTTTCATCACCAAACTGGTAGCCGATGGCATACCCCAGCTTGCCGCTGTCGGTTTCGAGATTTTGGGCAAACGTGGCCGTGCTGGCCGCGCCAAGAATGAGCGCGGTGAATGCGACCTTGAACATGGAGACCTCCGGAAAATGGATGGAATGTCGAGTTTGAATTCAGCGCGCCATTGTACCCGACACGCCCTGATACCGATTCGGCGATTTGGACCGGAGCACGTCGCTTCGGTTCCCTCGGGCAAGCCGGTGCAATTTGCCAGATAAATGGTTTTATTCGCCTAGCACGTTGAAGGCCTCTATCGCAGGTCATTGATTTACATGTAGTTGATGAGTTGGCACACCAGTTGCTTACACAGGGCGAGTTCAACATTGCCAGTAACCAGGAGATCAACATGGGTGTTTTTTCGCGTTTGGGCGACATCATCAACGCCAACCTCAATGCCGCGCTGGAAAAGGCTGAAGATCCGGAGAAGATGATCCGGCTCATGATCCAGGAAATGGAAGATACGCTGGTCGAGATCCGCTCCGCCACCGCTCGCAACCTGGCCGAGAAGAAGGAGCGCAGCCGGCTTTACAAGCACCTGCAGGAGCAGAAACTCGATTGGGAGCGCAAGGCCGGACTGGCGCTGGACAAGGGCCGCGAGGATCTGGCTCGGGCGGCGCTGGCCGAGAAGACCGCGCTCGGTGACCGGATTGCACATCTCGACGACGAACTAGCGCTGTACGACGAACAGCTGACCAAGTACGACGACGACATCGCGCGACTGCAGGCCAAATTAAATGATGCCCGCAGCCGCCAGCGCGCCATCGTGCTACGCCACCGCTCGGCGACGCATCAGCTCAAAAGCCGCAAGCAGATCCACAACGACAAGATCGAAGAAATGCTGCACCGCTTCGATTCAGCCGAGCGTCGCATCGATCACATCGAGTCCGAGGCCGAGTCGCTGGACATGGGCCGCAAGGCAAAAACCCTTGATGATGAAATCGAGCAGTTGCAGCGCGACGAGCGGGTCGAAGCCGAACTGGAAGCACTCAAAAGTTCGCGCTCGGCGGCCAAGGAGTAGGCAGCGATGAGTGAACTGCTGTTCGTCCCGATGGTCGTCTTTTTGGTCATCGTTGCGCCGATCTGGCTGATCCTGCACTACGCAACGCGCAATTCGGCCAGCAAGCGCCTGAGCACCAAGGACGAATCCCTGCTCGAGGACCTGCACGAGAGCGCACGCCGCATGGAAGAGCGGATCCAGAGCCTCGAGCGGATCCTGGATGCCGACACACCTGAATGGAGAAGTGAACGATGAGTCGCGATTATAAGAAACTGCCCCGTCGCAATCAGCTCTACCGCAATCGCAAGCGCGGGCTGCTGGCCGGGGTCTGTGCCGGCATCTCCGACTGGACCGGCTTCAACCTGACCGCGCTGCGCGTCGCCGTCGCGCTGTTGGCGATCCCGTTCACCGCGGTCATCGTGATCGGTTACCTGGCGATGGCGCTGCTTCTGCCTGTCGCCCCGGCCGACCTGTATCAGGACGAGGATGACGAGCGCTTCTGGCGCGAGACCCGGCGCGCACCCGTTGACGGCGTGGCTTCGCTGAACCAGCGCTTTCGCAACCTCGACCAGCGGCTGCAACGACTCGAAGCCTGGCTGACCTCGCGTGAATATCGCATTCGTCAGGAAATCGACCGCGCATGAAGACGGCCCCGGCAATCGCCCTGTTGATTGCCGGCCTTGTGCTGGCCGACGGTCTGTTCACGATCGGCCAGCCCCGGCCCGCCGCCCAGGCGCCGGACCTGCCAACACTACTGGCGCCACTTGTAGACCAGATCGGCAGCTTCGTCGTCGAACTACTGCAATGGCTGGCCAGCACATTGCAAATTCGCTGACGAACCGCCCCGGCACCCAACCCGCGTCCAGCCTGACGTGTCGATTCGCTAAACTACACGGCTTCGCTTCATCCCCGGATTCCCGTGACCGAACTCGCCGCCCAGATCGCGCGCCGCCGCACTTTCGCCATCATCTCGCACCCCGATGCGGGCAAGACCACGTTGACCGAAAAGTTCCTGCTGTTCGGCGGAGCGATCCAGCTGGCCGGCTCGGTCAAGGCGCGCAAGGCTTCGCGCCATGCCACCTCCGACTGGATGGAGATGGAAAAGGAGCGTGGTATTTCGATCACCTCGTCGGTGATGCAGTTCCCCTATCGCGACCGTGTGGTCAACCTGCTCGACACGCCGGGCCACGCCGATTTCTCCGAGGACACCTACCGTGTGCTGACTGCGGTCGACTCGGCGCTGATGGTGATCGACTGCGCCAAGGGCGTCGAGGAGCGCACCATCAAGCTGATGGAAGTCTGCCGGCTGCGCGACACGCCGATCTTTACCTTTATCAACAAGCTCGACCGCGAGGGCAGAGAGCCGATCGAGCTGCTCGACGAGGTTGAGGACGTGCTCGGCATCGAGTGCGCCCCGATCACCTGGCCGATCGGCATGGGCCGACGCCTGAAAGGCATTTACCACATGCTGAAAGACGAGATCCAGCTCTACGAAGCGGGCAAGAACTACCTGCGCCAGGAGCCGAAGATCATTGCCGGGCTGCACAACTCCGAGGCCGATGCGGCGCTCGGCGACATGGCCGAGGAGCTTCGCGCCGAGATCGAACTGGTCAAGGGCGCCAGCCACGACTTCGACGCAGAGCGGTATCTGAAAGGAGAGCAGACCCCGGTATTCTTTGGCTCGGCGCTGAACAACTTCGGCATCATCCCGCTGCTTGATGAGTTCGTCGAATACGCTCCCCCGCCGCAGCCGCGCGCCACGCTTGGGCGCGCGGTCGCGCCGACCGAGCCAAAACTGACCGGTTTCGTGTTCAAGGTCCAGGCCAACATGGACCCGGCCCACCGCGACCGCATGGCATTCATGCGAGTCTGCTCCGGCGTGTTCACCAAGGGCATGAAACTGCATCATGTCCGGCTCGGCAAGGAGCAGCGCACCCACGGCGCGCTGACCTTCATGGCCGATGAGCGCGCCGAAACCGAGGAGGCCTTTCCCGGCGACATCGTCGGACTGCACAACCACGGCACGATCGGCATCGGCGACAGCTTCACCGAGGGTGAGGAACTGCAGTTCGCCGGCATCCCGAGCTTCGCCCCCGAGCTGTTCCGACGGGTCCGTCTGCGTGATCCGCTCAAGCTGAAGAGTCTGACCAAGGGACTGACCCAGCTGTCCGAGGAAGGCGCGACCCAGTTCTTCAAGCCGTTGATCGGCAACGACCTGGTGCTCGGTGCGGTCGGTCTGCTGCAGTTCGAAGTGGTCGCCTACCGGCTCAAGGACGAATACAACTGCGAGGCGATCTTCGACAACGTCAACGTCACGACCTGTCGCTGGGTCTCGACCGACAATCAGCGCGACCTGGAAAGGTTTCGCGACAAGAACATCCAGCACCTGGCCGAAGACGGTGGCGGCCGGCTCGTGTACCTGGCCCCGACCCGGGTCAACCTGCAGCTGGCCCAGGAGCGCCACCCCGAAATCACCTTCCGCGCCACCCGCGAGGTCAGCGTTTACGTCAGTACCGCATCCTGACCCCTCCCGGATCAGTCGGGTCGGCTCGTAACCGCGGTCCGCCAGGTCGCCAGTGCAAGGTAGCCCAGCGTGAGCGCAGTCAGCGCCAGTCCGCCGCGAACATAGCTGCCCGGTCCGAACACGAAGCCGACTTCGTCGCGCACGAAGTCGCCGAGCCAGGCCAGGTGCGCCTGTCCGGGCCGGTCGTAGGCAGAATTGACAAGCATCTCGAAGCCCCAGCGCGACGGCAACAGATCGGCAATCCCTTGCGCCAACGGCGCCATACCTCCGTAATAGTCCGGCGCAAGTGCACCGCTGAGCACAAGCTGGGGCAGGACCGCGGCCACCGCAAGCAGGACCGAGACCCGCCCCTGAGTCGGATCCAGCGACGAAACCAGCAGACCCAGCACGCAGGAAGCCCAGGCGGTGGCAACCAATGCCAGCAGGGCCGGGACCAGCTGCAGCTCGCGCAGCTCCGGGGCCAGCAGGCAAAGCCCGAGGAACAGGGCACATTGCATCAGGACCAGTGTGAACAGGAACGGAAGGCGCGACACGACATAAATGCCCGGCCCCAGCCCCGCCATACGCTCGCGCCTGAACACCGAGCGATCTCCGGACAACTCCATGCAGGCCATCAGGGTTCCGCTGAAACTGGCCATCATGACGAACATCAACAGCACACCCAGCGGCACCGGCAGATTCATCACGCTGCGCGCCTGAAGCTCGAACACGATCTCCGGCCCGGCACGCGGCTCGACGCCTCCGGGAGTCGCGAACAGAGTGCGGATGAGCGCCTCGCCCCCCGGAACGGCCGCGATCGCCTGCCCGATCCTGTCGCGCAACTGCACCAGCTCTTCGGGCGAGCGCTGCTCCGGAATCGTCATCGACAGCGTCACCAATGCCAGCACGACGGGCACCAGCAGGTACACGATCAGCGATCGCAGACTGGCCATGCGAATCCGCCAGTGGCGTGCAGTCAGGACGCCGAGCTTGCGTCCCAGGTAGCGACCGCGCGTTTCCGGCAGCAGTTTCTTCTCGCGCCTCGACACATCGTCCGGCGTCGCGCCTCGCTCCAGCAACTGCCGACCCAGGCGACTCATCGGCTGACGGACGTGTTCATCGAAGTATGCCGACTGCCGATACCAGTCTGCAAACTGCTCGGCAATTCGAACCAGGGTGGCGTGGTCGGCAGTGCCGGGCGCCTGGTCAGGCAGCAATGCACCTTCGAGCAACTCGAAGATCCGGGTCGGTCGAATCGCCTCTGCCGGAGCCTCGGGATCATACCGACCGAAGAACTCGAGCGCCTGCTCGGGGCGACCCAGAAAACACAAACGACCGCGAGCGAGTATGACGACACGATCCAGCAGATCGAGATTGTAAAGAATGTGGGTGGTGATCAGCACCGTGCGTCCGGCACCGGCGAGCGCGCGAAAATGATGCATCAAGCGCTCTTCCGTGCTCGGATCAAGGCCTGATGTGGGCTCGTCGAGGAACAGGACACCCGGCCGTGTGATCAATTCGGCGGCAATCGAGACACGCTTGCGTTGACCTCCGCTGAGACGCTCGATCGGCGTCGAGCGTACATGCGAAAGTCCGAGCGTCTCGATCGTCGTGTCGAGTATCGAAGCCCGTTGAGCAGCATCGACATCCGGCGGCAGACGCAAGCGTGCGACGTAGTCCAGGCAGGCCTCGACCGTGAGTTCGACATGGATGATATCGTCCTGCGGGACGTAGCCGATGCTTGAGCGAAACAGATCGAACTGGGTGTGCAGCGGCGCATCGTTGAACAGCACGATTCCCAGGCTGGGGACACTGCTGCCGTTCAGGGCCTTGAGCAGGGTGGTCTTGCCCGCGCCACTGGGGCCGAGAATGCCGGTGAAGCAACCGGGCTCCAGCGTCAGCGAGATGTCATGCAGGAGCTTGAGATCCGGACCGGTCAGACCCGTCCGAACGCTGCGACCGAGATGCAGCGCCTGCAACTGAATGGTATCGGACGACCCGAGCTCGTGAACCGCCAGGCGACCGTCTTCCAGCAACTCGAATCGCAAGCGAGAGTGACCGACGGCAACGACGTTCTCCGGCCGCACTCGGGCCCGGTTGACCCTCCGACCATCGAGATAGGTCCCGTTCAGCGCCCTGCAATCGCGCAGCTCCAGCCCGTGCTCGCCGGGCCACAGCTCGGCATGATGCAGGCTGACCGCGGCATCGCCCGGCAACGACACCTGTGCGCGCGCAGAGCGACCGATGATCCAGGGTCGGCTCGCATCGACGACCCGCTCGCGCGCCCTGCCGACTTCGTCGCCGTGATAGAACAGGAAATCCGGAACCTCCGGATTGCCGAGGCCGATCGCCTGCCCGGACTGCAATCGGGCCGGCTCGGCGATACGCCGGCCGTCGAGGAATACACCGTTGGTCGAATCGAGGTCTTCGAGCACCCAGCCGCCGTCCGCGACGGGACGCAGGCGGCAGTGACTTCTGGAGATCGTGGCCCCTGCGACCACGATGCCGGCACGCTCGGCATCCCGGCCGATGATCATGGCTTCGCCGAGGCGATACTCGCGCTCCAGCGAGGCTGGACCGAGCGCCATCAGGACGGCGTGACCCGGGGCCACGCCCTCCGTCGATACGTCCGACATTCCGTGCGGGATCAGGGATTGGCTTGCAGCAGCGGATCCTCGAGATACGGGGTGTCGACCACCGGGATACGCTGATCAAGAGTCCTACGCGCCTCGGTGATCGGCGCGACAGGCGGCGGCGAAATCGCCTCGAACTGCGCTGACTGGTACTGGATCTGATCGCTGCGCGATGGGTACTCGAGACCGACCTTCAGATTGTGCGAACCACCGTCGACAGGCACATAGGATCGAAACGTGACAACGTAATCGTTCTGCATGATCCGATGCAGCCCCTCGACGATCGGCGTCATCCGCCCCGGGTTGTCGGACACGTCGGTGTAGGAGCCGAACGACGCTCGCGACAATGCGTCCAGGTTGAGCAACTGCGAGGGTTCCTGATTGTTGTACCCGAGGCTGTAGATCGGCACCGGAATGGCGAAGGTGCCGATCCGGCTCATCAGGTCCGAACGCGACAACGCGCTGCCCTCGTCCTTCCCGTCGGCAAAAACGATTACCGAGGTCGAGGCCACGCTCTCCCGCGCACCGCCCTGTCCGGACGTTGCCGACATGGCCATGGCCGCCGCTATCGCATCGTAGATTCGGGAACTGGATACATTCGCCTCGAGGTCGGCAAGCCGGCGAGCCAGCGCCCCCGGATCCCTCTCGAAGTCGGAAACCACTCGATGACCGGACGATGAGTCATCCAGCGCGATGACCGCCACCTGGTCCTGCGGCCGCTTGGCATCGATGAAGCGTGCTGCGGCCTCCAGCGCGGCATCGAACGGTGCTCCGCGCATGCTGCCGCTGGTATCGATCACGAAAACCGCGCGTACGGCGTCGTTGCGGTTGGCCACGGTCTGAACCAGGTACTGTCGCTTCATCGGATCGTAGGAGCGTCCGTTGACCATCACACCGATGTTCAGTTCGTTGAGGTTCACCAGCGGCTGCATGTCGCGATCGAAGGTCCGGAAGTAGACCTGTACGAACGGGTACAGGCTGGCGTCGGCGCGGAACACCTTCAAACCGTAACCACTGTTCTGGGCGCTTGCTTCGGAGGTTTGAAACAGCAGTACAAGCAAGGTCATTAGGCTTGCGCCGATAACCGGAATCGATTGATCGGAGATGCGTCGGATCATTGGAAAACTCCCCTGATTGGTCAAACAGAACTCGACCGGAGCAGGCCGGAAAGCCGTGATCGCCCCACGCGTTCACGAAGCTGGGAGCATAGGCCAAGAGCGGCGAAGCCGTCAACCGAGCATGGCAAACAAGTCTGCGCTCAGACCAGCCTGAGGCAACTTCAGCTTCAGGCAGCACTCGTTCAGTCCGGGTTCAGTCGCTGTCTGAGAACATCCGGACCTGTCAGAAGCAGAAATGGGCCGGATCGTGGAAAGCTCTTGCCATTCGCGTGCTTTCCCGGTCGCAGCTGTTCCAATCGCAGCTTGCCCGAAATGCCGGGTTGCGCTATAACTCGAGGGTGCGCGACTGAACGCAGCAAGAGGTTCCTGCAGCATGAGGAGCCTTCAGCAGGAGGGACCGATCATGACCGAACATATTGGACGTTACCAGATTCTCCAGACCCTGGGACGCGGCGGCATGGGCGTGGTCTACAAGGCCATCGACCCCAATCTCGAGCGGATAGTCGCCATCAAGTGCCTGAATGACGAGCTCAGCGACGATGAGCTGGTCGTCGCCCGCTTCCTGCGTGAAGCCCGCAACGTTGCGGCGCTGTCGCACCCGAACTGCGTCCGGCTGTATCTCGCCGATGAACAGGACGGCAAACCCTACCTGGTCATGGAGTTCGTCGACGGCGAGACCCTGGCCGACCGGATCCGCAAGAACGGGCCCCTGCCTCAGGCCGAAGCCGAGCGCATCCTCAGGGACTGCGCACAGGCGCTGGCGGCGGCCGACGAAAAGAACATCGTTCACCGCGACATCAAGCCCGGCAACATCATGCTCGACCGCAGCGGTCGCGCGCTGTTGACCGACTTCGGCATCGCACAGGTCCAGTACGGAACGGCGCAGAAGGGCTCCGACACCATCATGGGCACACCTGGCTACATGCCTCCGGAACTGCTGCGCGAGGGACGATCCGACCGGCGCGGCGATATCTTCGCGCTCGGCGCGGTGTACTTCGAGATGCTGTCCGGTCAACGCCTGATCGAAGGTCACGATCTGTCGGACTCGAGCAAGGCTTTCGCCCGGCCCGGATTCCCCCAGCTCGACGGAATTCGGGAGAAATTCGATGTGGCGGTCCACCAGCGTCTGAGCCGGATGCTCCACCCGGATCCGGATCAGCGCTACCAGGACTACCGATCGCTGCTTGCCGAACTACTGCCTGAGCATCAGGCTGTTTCCGAGCGCGCTCAGGAAACAGCGCCGACTGCGGTGCTCGACCGCCCCGGTGCCGATCGCGGCACACCCGCGACGGTTTCACTCAAACCGGAACATGTTGCGCCACCGCCCGACACGCGCACCGTGCCGCTGAGCGATGGTCGCCGGCTGCGTCGCTTCGGGGTGCTCGCAGCAGTCGTTGCAGGAATTGCCGTCATCGGCATCGCGATTGCATTGACGGGTGGAACGGGCGAGCCCGGGGATCAGATCAATGCCGATCTGCAAGCCGCGACCGACGCCGCTGCGACGGAGTCGAACCCTCGATCGCCGACAACGGCAGCGGCGGATGATGCGAATCCGCCGGCCGATTCAGCAGCCACTTCGACCATGCTGCTCCTGAGCCAGACCGAAGCCACCGAAGCTGCAGCGCGACCACCGACCCCGGAGTTCAATCCGTCTTCCGACCCCGGCCCGGCCGAGCAGGTCAGCGCCACCGCCCTGCTTCGACAGATGCGCTACGGACGGTCCGATCAGGGCGATCAGAACGACTCTTCTACTTCTGCCGCTGACACCGGCGACACCCGAATCGCGATGCTGGATTCCGGAACTTCGATCGCCCCTGCTGCCGCGGCCGAAACCCGGCCTTCCAGCGCTCCGTCTCGAGCGGCGATCACACCGCAATCCGCTGCGGTGCCGGCGGCGACCCGAATCGCCGTGGTCGCGGTCGGTGACCCCGCAATCGCCGGACCGATGGCCAGCGAAGTCGAAGCGGCACTGCGTCGCGACGGTCGGCCGGTGGCCGACCGCCGCTTCATCTCCGGTTTTGACCGGTACCTCTACGAAGACGGTCTTGATCTGGCCGGTCTGGCCGAGCCGGCAGGCGATGCCGGCGTGCGCTATGTCGTCATGGTGCGCGCCGTAGCGACCGGCAGTCGCGAGCTGTTCTATTACGGCCGTTATGACACCGCCTGGGCGGTGCAGGTCGACGCCGTGACCTATGATCTGCTGCGCGCCGACCAGATCGGCTCTTCGGCGGTCGAATCGCTCGAGTACACCAGCCTCAACGCCGCGCAGAAGGCGCGCGACGCCGCATCCGCATGGCTGGAGCCGATCAGCCGCCAGTTCGGGCGCTGACACGCCTTCATCGCCGGTCGGCACAATAGCGGGATGCGCAAGCCCTCATCCCGCCGCCCCATCATCGCGTGACGCATGTCCCGGCGCCACGCCTGAACCACTTCCCTGACGCCGACCGTCGGCGAGCGCTGCACACGCTGGCGCTCCCGATCATTGGCGGCATGATGTCGCAGAACCTGCTCAACCTGGTCGATATCGCGATGGTCGGCCGTCTCGGCACCAACGCGCTGGCGGCCGCAGGACTGGGTTCGTTCGCCAACTGGCTGGCGATGGCCTTCATTCTCGGGCTTTCGACCGGGGTCCAGGCGATCTGTTCACGCCGCGTCGGCCAGGCGGCACACGGTGAAATCGCCCTGCCCCTGAACGGCGGTCTGCTACTGGCGCTGATCCTCGGCGTGCCGCTGGCCGCGGTCGTGATCATGGTCGCACCGGCCTACCTCGCCCTGCTCAA
>Ga0100391_1004994_pt1 | contig 12493 bp, 8 predicted proteins | sample CryGeymeta201515_FD_81541 | JGI IMG/M metagenome (GOLD analysis project Ga0100391, IMG submission 81541) | Groundwater microbial communities from Crystal Geyser aquifers in Utah, USA - Crystal Geyser metaG 2015-15 | ecosystem: Environmental > Aquatic > Deep subsurface > Groundwater | place: USA...
CTAATTTACTTATGTTTATATTTCAGCATACGGTGTTCGTTTGTTGTCCATATAATAATTTAAGGTCTGAGTTCACTCAAAAAAAAGAGTGGTTGGCGTACCCCCCGCCAGGGGCCATTGATCTTTTCTGGCAAAGTTTCAAAGAAGCAACTTGAAGGATGAAGCGCGAATCTAGTGTCGGCGTCGCCTTCTGATGATGACACGCCATAATTTCTTTTCAGTCTCCAAAATGTGGTACTGATAGTTTTGAATCGTTTTCCGCGATACCAGGGAGTGGTAGCTAGCTCGGCTACAAGGAGTTATTCATTTTTGTCGGCGAACGAAGAAGGTATTCGTACTCTTGTTTCGTGCCTGACAGTTGTTAGCATAGCAGCATAGCTACAAAAATCTAGTACTACTAGATTATTTTAATGAGTTCGATTTCTCGTACATGCTAGCTACGCACCGATAGACAAAGAGGAGCATGCGATGACAACACCGCCAACTTCATATGTGTCAAGTTGTTGAATTGAGTAGCTGCAAACTAAAAAAAATAGCTAGCTGTCTAAGCTTGGCTATGCACACAAACTTAGAAAAGGGAATGAGAACAATGCTACTCACAGCGCAGGCGTCATCTACTGAAAGGCGCCACCGTCGTCATTCATTTTTTCAATCTTTTTTAGCTTCTCTTCCACACTGGCACCTTCCTTTTCGAGTAACTTATCAAATTCGCTCAAATCGCTCTTTTGCTTTTCTTTTCCCAAATCCTCAATCGTCGTCGAGGAGGTATCGTATAAAATATCCTTCTTACCGGAACCCAACCGTCTTTGCTGAATAGCCATTTTTTTTGCAGCTTTTAGTTTGTCTTGCAAACGCTCAGTGCTATTCGACAAGGCTCGTCTCCATTTCTTGCGCAACGCATTGCGTTCCTGAATGCGTTTATTCTGTCCTTTAATCACAAGATTTCGGACTAGAGGAATGACGTTAAAGAGAATTCCATATCCCAACAGCAAAGGATAGAATCCGGCGATGGTTCCGTAGATACCAGGCAACGAATACCCCGCGGCTGTAATCTGACCCAGTTGGTTTCCTAAAAAGAGAGCACCACCGAGATTTAAAACTCCAAGTCCTCCCGCTAATAGCTTATTGAAATCGGTGGCAACTGAAAAAGGGATTTCTCGTTCGGCCAGTAGTGTCGGATCACTGGCATCAGTCTCTTGTTCGAGTGCCGCTTGTTCCTCTGTCGACATTGGGGGCAGAGCTCGTTCCAAAATCCGTATCAAATCTTCTTTTTTGTATGCACCTCCGGTCGAAATTCCGTTATAATTGAGCATTGCTTGAATTTCTCTAGGAGTTGCATTCGCCGGCAGACCAGCTCGCTTGAGAATCATGGCACTGGCGGATTCAATGGTTCCGGCAACCGATGTGGTGGGTGACGAAGATGTTGTTTGCAATTCTGGAAACAAGTAAACAATGTCACCCTCGTCCGTGACCGCAGGTTGACCACCCAATTGTGTCACAATGGGCAGTACAAAGCTCTTGTGATTATTGATATTTGAAAAAAAGAAAAAGGGACAGTGTGAAGATAGGAGTTTGCAGATTGGAGATAAGGTGTGAGATATATTGGATTATCAACAAGATAGATAGAAAACGCAAGTCGACAAACTACAATTCTTAATTCTCAATTCTCACTTCATCGACGTAGTTCGACTTGATGGCATCTTCTGGGTCAATGTCTGGATCAGAAAAGGGTGCCAATTGTTCTGCCGTAACTGCTCCCTGATTTTGTCGGATCATCTGTGCCGCCAACTGCAACCGTCGTTGTTCTAGTTGCATATTTGGATTTCCATCTCCAAAAACGTACGAGTAGACCGACTCTAGGAATCCCAATTTCTCCGGATCTCTTCGTTCGGGGCTGTTAGCACCGTAGTATCCGTAGTATCCGTAGGGACGATAGTAAAAGAAATCCAAGGGACTGGGTCCCCAAAAATAATTAAATCCTCCCCCAAATCCTCCTCCTCCAGCACCGCCCATATCAGTGCGTCGATCATCTCTTCGATTGTTATCTTCGGTACTGGACGATTGAATGAAGAAAATGGTTGAATAAATAGCTACCAAAGAAGCTACTAGTGCCAGTCCAAAGGAAACGCGAATGCCCCAGAACAATGCGGGCCACACTTTTTGAAAGGTTTGCAATGCTTTGTACTTTTGGCTCTGCTGTGCAAGCACGCCGTTAAGGTTGGAAGGGAAAGAGTAGATCAAATCTCCATCTGAACTGACCGCAATATCTCCTTGACTCAAGGATGCCAGGAGAGTCAAATCTCTCTGAGCTTGCGACAACGACACACCTGCTCTGGTAGCAACATCACTCGCCACAATGTTCTTGGCACCATCGCAGGCCTGGATGACCTTGTTGGAGGGCAGCTGATCTCGAACCTTTTCGTACAAAGCCAAGGCGGGATTGCTATTACCACTTCCTGCTGATATCGTCATTTGTAGACTTGTGCTGGATGGTGATGGTGATGACGATGGTGATGGTGATGATGATGATGATACGTACTGGTAGTTACGTACCGTTGGGATATTTAATTGGAACGTGGCAATATTATTGCCCACTGGTGACCGTGGTGACTTACTACTAGTACTCCTAGTACTGCGAGTAGTAGTGAAAGATAAGGGTGAAGTAAAGGCCAACACATAGCTGCTGCTAGTGCTGCTACTGCTGCTACTACTACTACTACTGCTACTCCGGGATGATAAAGCAGTCAGCAGCAAAAGAGACGATGATGCTGGCCGGAATCTCATGGGTGCGGTTTGAGGTAGGATTGCGTTGCGTTGCTTTGAAATTGTATTGTACAGTAATTATTATTATTACCAGTCTAGTATTTTTTGTAATAGACCGGTGGAAGGTGGTAGAGAAGGATCCTGATCTTCTTTGCTGATGATAATAATAATATTATTATTATTATTATTATTATTATTATTATTATTATTATCTTGAAAACAACTAGTACGGTAATAGTACTCCTCTACTGTACTTTGTACTGCAATGATTATCTCAGTCACGAATTACTAGTACTACTCCGTACTACTGTAGCCAATTACTTTAGACTACCAGGTAGTATTCTAGTCTAGCTACTAGTAGTAGTGTTTCGGCAAAGTCGTTTAGTCATGAGAAGTACTCTACTCTACCACGTGTCAAAAATATGTTGCTGGGCCGGGTGGTTGATTTCGACATACGATTACTCATAATTACCGACATCGCACGGCGACATGTCATAATCGCTGATTCTGTCATTATTTCGCTATTTTTCAAGCACTACTACTAGTAAGACACTGGACTACTACTGGTAGTAGATTTAGTATGGTTGATCATTGGCTGGCTGATCAACCAGCTACTACTAATAGAAGCTACTACTAGCTACTAGTAGTAGTCTAGTAGAGTAGTACTTGTTGTCTAAAAGCTACTGTACCACTCAAGCAATTATTTTATGAAAGAGTCCTGTAGTTTAACAAGAGATCGATGAACCCCGTGCGACAACTGATCATAACTATTCTACTAACTATACTAGTCAGTTATAAAAGGGGAGAATATAAAATATAAGATATAAAATATAAAATATAAAATAGAAACGTGTACTCGTGTACTCGTGTAGCGAGTAACGGATAACACTTTGCAAATGGGAATCCAAGAGTGGTTAAGTGGTGAATCAGCCGTTTGTTGTGGTTGCAACAACTCCAACGAAGACGTTCAACTCTACAATGACTATAAGAGAAAAGTCACTCCGTTGTACAGAGCTATCGAAACACGAAAATGGGCCAGTGTTAATCACTTTCTCAAGACGGGATACTGGAAGCATGCATTCTTTGCCGATCCCGTGACACCGGCAATACAGGTCAAGACGTGGCAAGTCAGATATCATAATCCAGACGATGATGTGCCTTTGACTGGGCCTTTGACTGGGCCTTTGACTGGGCCTTTGACTGGGCCTTTGACTGGGCCTGCACCTTTGCCTGATGGAAACCAGCATGGATACCAGCAAAAGCAACAGATAAAGCAATCACAAATAATAGAATGGAAGCAGTTGCCCATCCATGCAGCCATTGTTCATGGTGCCCCTGCCATAATTGTGCAAAAATTAATGAAAGCCTATCCCAAAGCACTTAGGTTGCCAGATGCCAAGGGAAACTTACCCATTCACCTGGCATTCCGTCACGGCAGCAATGATGCCGTACTGGCGCTCATCTTGCAAGAGTATCCAGAAGCTATGAATCGGAGGGACGCAAACGGTTTGTTGCCTACAGAATGTGCCACAGAAATTTCAAATCCACAACCTCTCCGGGGAGCTCTGTTACGAACAGTCACGGCCGCAGTCTCAACAGCGACAGCGATAACGACAACAACACCACAATCACACGCTCCGATACATGATGATTCGACAAAGGAACGATCAGTGCTTCAGCAACATCCTGAGCATACAAAGCATACAACATCACGTCCACAGACACCATACACTACCAATCTGTCCTCTGCTTCAAGCAAACAAATTTCGGCTCTCAGTCAACAGATGGAATCCTTGCAATACACTGTAGCCAGAGCACTATCCATCAATGCTACTACAAAGCCGAACAATAACACATCGATTGACACTACCACTAATACCAAAGCCACAAGTCTTATTAGATCGACAAGGGCAGACATCAAAACTTCCACACCGGAAAATAATTGTCCTTTATCACCGGCCTCCTTTAAGTCACTGCAAAAAATTGTCACTGATGCATTATTGGGACCAGATGTACAGGAACAATTAAAAGATGAACAGCAGCATAACCAACATCATGAGCCTTTCAAACCACTACTAATACCCGGAAATGAACAATCGGAAACTAACAAGACGGATGGTAGTGTATGTACCACAACAGACACCAGCCATGATGATCAGAACAACCATCATTACAGCACCGATGCCGTACTACAACAGAATTCATTGATAGAGTCACCAAAGCCAAACGAAAAAACACAGATGACACCCTCTACGAATATTGGAATTCAAAATAGTCCTTGGTACGAACAAGTCAAGTCGTATGTATCAAGTCCAAAACGGAAACACAAAAATGACAACGACGACAAAGATGACCATGAACACTTTGGAACAACTAGGTTCGCAACAACTAAAACCACCAAGGAAACAATGGACCAAGATATGAAAGCCATGGAAGAAAAAATGACGCAAATGGAACTGGCTATGCAAAAGATTTCGGAACGAGAAGAAAATGTACGTCGAGAATTGGCCATGACACTCAAGCAAGTCAAACATTGGAAGACCCAGGCCAAGACGAAAATGACCGTTCAAGAAGAAAAGAACCGAATTTTGACACAAATGTTACAAGATCTAGTACCACAAGTAGGTGCTATTAATGCTGAAGCAGCACTTCACGCCATGATGGCGGATGAAGAAAAAACCAGCAGTAAAAAGACCAACGTTAACGTTGTGACAACACCAAGACGGAAGATGATACCAAAGATTAACACCCAATCAAGTCATTATGCTCCTGCTCGTTCTATGCAGGAACAAATAATGTGTAAAAGCCCCATCGCAGTTACCCGGAACAACGTCAACAATGACAACAACATGAATGATGATAGTGATTATGGTGATGATGCTGGTTACGACGAAGAGAGCACTAACGACTTTGGTGACATGGAATACAACGATGACAAACAACCCGCAATGCGACGACAACATCAACGACGACGAAAAACACAACGTTCGACAAGCAAAATTAAACGTCATTCAGACGAGGGAGTATACCATCACAGCAGCAGAGAAAGCCGAACGCGCGGAAATCGTCGTCGCAGTCATTTAGATGAACCCATGCTATCCGTGACTCAAGATATTGACTATTATCCAATCATGACCACACAGCGATCCGTAGATCTCGATGAAATGGAAGAGATCGATCCCGATGAGCTGGTACTACAGGAGGAAGAGTTTGCCCTGCAGCAGGCGGCGTATCCCGGCTACAAGTTCCATGGCGATGCCGGAACTCATTACAATAATTGCCGACAATCATCTCCTCGCAAACAGTCATCTCCTCGCAAGAGCGTCTCGCGAAAAACAAATCCACTGCGTCGGTCCCGGAGTCCACTCAAGCACAGTCGACACAAAAAGGAACCCACAGTGTTTCCTTTGGGCTACGGCTGTCGCGCAAGAAATCCTACTACTTTTCCTGTTGAACGTCGCAACCCCGCACATTCAGGCACGTTGCCAACCACTCGCAGAATGGCTGATCCTTATGGATCGCATGCTGAATCAGAGTCACACGTACCAGGCATGTACCATGTTGGTGTCCATGACGATGAAACTTCTAGCAGAGAAGAACGCACCGAGTTTAACAAGTCCCTCACCAGAAAAATGGCAGCTATACGAAGAGCTCGTCTTCCCACGACAACTACGAATGCTCGGCATCCGCACAAATCTATACCATGTGGGAAGAGTCACCCAGACGCCGTACTATCCCGACGTAATGAAACACATCAACGACACTACGATAATCCGCACCAACACTCTTTAGTGAATCGCCGTGTTCCAGTTAAGCCCGAGTATTCTGAGAGCTTGACCAGTGTTAGTGCCAGTGCTAGTGATACGAGTTTCTATGCACAGGAATAATGAGATCCATTGAAACTAACAGTAATAATGGAGAATTTCGCTTACGTCACTGCTGCCAGCACGAGCAAACCAGTCAAAGCCGAATGACATGAAAAAATATGTATGCATGGGATGGGATGGGATGCATTGATTTCTTTGTCATTCTGCGATGACCTGATCATTGAAAACCACTAATATTGTAAAAACTATTGTTGTAGTCAATAATAGCAAGCGTATCATTTATCCTCCGTGGCCTGCTTTATATAATTTTCATTACTATTTCTTCTTCTGAGACAAAACTTGAAGGCGAGTGTATTTGAATACATCGTCGTTACCATTTACCATAGTATTATTATAGTTACCATGGATGTCCACCATCTTTGAGCGGAATCCACGTTTCGCCTCGCCGTTTTCCCATACTAAAAATAGCATCGTATTGGGCAAATTGAACTCTGGATTTGGTATCGTCGCTCACTTGCAATCCATCTCTTTGTAGAGCTTCTCGTAGTTGTCGATCTGCTTTTCGTACGACGGGTTCCATACTGGCATCGCTGAAGGATCCCACTGCCATTACTTGAGAAGGAACAATTTCTACCTGACAATTAAGATTCTGATATCGTTCATCATTGCTGAGTTTGCTCTTGGCTTGATCAATGATAGTTTGCGATGGCGCTGTTTCTCCAGGATTTGCATAACATAGTGGCCATTTCATGAATTTCAAAGTACCATCAACATCGTTATCATTCGTGCTGTCGTTTTGTTGTACTGCCATGATTGCAGGTGCCAGTGGTTTCATTCCTAATGGTATTATTTTGTATTTTTTTGGTATTTGGTATTCGTTGTTGCATGTTGCGTTTGTAGGAATATAATTTGGTGTGAGCATACATTTGATACGACAATGCACGAAACAAAGCAAGGCAAAACAAAGTGTATATTTATGTTTTACGTACCACTGCAAAAAGATCCCAAGGTTCCAAAGGCTTCATCTCGTCGAGTGTAGGGTAATTGGACGGCAGCATACGCAGGATATCGTCGTACTTCATAATCTTGTCCACGTCGTAATAATTGGTACGGCAATTCTGCGGACGCAGATGGTGGTGCAATAGCATTTTCTGGTTTGAGTTGATCAATAAAGTCTTGTACAGCCTTGATGGTGTCAACCTTTTGGTACTGTCCTCCACTGTTTGGTTTTAAATTGATGGAATCCCAATAATCTGTTTGGTGTTGTACCAGTACTCCCCGCTTTCCTGCACCATTCCGAACATCGTAGACAGATATTCCCGTAAAGCGCGCTGTGGGTTTCCAGGGTAAGATTTTGACCGTAATTCGAAGTGTCCACCGCGTCACCAATTGTTCCACATCGTTGCTACTAACACTACTAGTAGTAATGTTGTGCAACACAATTCCAGCATCGTCAAAGAGTATTTTTCCCAGCAAGGTCCGACCAGCCAACATGTCCACGTTGTTCTGATAGGCATCTACACCCTGCAGTGACGTCATGGGATCATCAAAGGTAACCGTGTCGCTGTAATAGTCTCGGATCATGGGATTAAAGAAACTGGCGTATTCTTTGAACAGAACTTTCTTGAATTCTTCTGTAGACGATGACGATGACGTTGACGTCGACGTCGACGAGGATGACTGGGGTGCAGCACTGTGCAACTCAGTGGTTGATGGCAGTGATGAAGGGGTGGTAGCTGTAGCAGCTGGGAAAATAGAATGGAATCCCTGAGCGGTTGGCAGTGCTGCTACTAGTAGTAGGGTTAGTAGTAGTAGTGGTACTACTAGTAACACAGGAGATTTAGATTTAGATTTAGATTTCGTGTTGGTGCTGATGTTGGTGTTGGAGAAATTCATGTTGTTATCATTAAAAAAGCTTGATTCAGCTTTCACAAGTTTTTAAACAATAAAATTTAATAGCATTACTATCAATATTACCATTATTTATATTATTTGTGTGTCTTGTTGTTTCGTATCTGCTGCTATTGAGGTTGTGGTTGGTGGCTGCTGTTTATCTTCTACTCTACCATGTACTGTACCAGGTACGGTACACGTAGTCTATTTGATGAGTGATGAGGATGATTAGTCATTCGAAAACGTATCCTGGTAGTTGTCTACCAGGTACAGTAGTTGTCTACCAGGTAAGTAGAGGTAGCTACAGTAGTAGCTGGTAGTAGGGAGTACTACGAGGTAGACCTAGTAGCAACAAAGAAGATTGAAAAACCAACAAACTGTTTCTTGCGAGAATTCAAAATTCAAACACACCATCAATAATCAATACCAGGTAGTAATCATCATCATTGAAAATTGAAACCAGAATTAACAGATTGACAGATTGACAGATTGACTGATTGACTGATTGACTGAATAACCATGGCGCCGTCGTTTGCTTATCCACCGAATCTGTTACACAAAACAATCGAACCACAGTGGTTCTCTAGACCACAAGACGAACTAGAGTCGTCGTAAGTTACCAGCTAGGGTCTACTCGCTACTCGGAGAAGTCACTTACAAACTTCCTTACAAATACTACCACCAATTACAGTACTCGAGTACCAATTACCAGTACCTTTTTGTTTGATTGTTTGCATGTTTTCAAACACACTTACTCAACACTCAACTGCACCGCATTTGGCATTGGTTTTTCTGTTTTCTGTTTTCTCCTCATACTCACATACTCATACACGAACACACATGCTCACGTACACACATGTAGTCTGGATGCACTAGAAGTGGCTGAAAAAGCGCATCAAGAATTCTTGCGAACCGTAGCAGAAAAGGAAGCACCTGATCCGATCGGTTTGAATAACAATAGTATAACAATCGGTACTGCTACTGCTGCTGGTGCTGGTGGTGGTGCTATGACTATGGCGAATGCAAATACCAACCATCAATATCAACACCACCAACCACGAATGCCCATACATTCAGCAGCAGCAGCAACAACAACAAGAACCACTTCGATCTTGCATTCACCCACGCCTGCAGTTGCCTCTACTACTAGTAGTACTAGCACTAGTACTAGTAATACTGCTGCTGCTGGAGTCGCGGCAACGACGTCAACAACACCTCGCTTTTGGAATCGTATAGCGACAGCCACAGCCACAGCGCCAGCGACCACTCCAAGGTCGACCGAGAGACAACATTCTGATTCAGACGCACCAGCATCCGGCAATACAAATACTGGTAACACATCTAACAATGACGATATTATGTCTACTGGTAGTGGCAGTGATAGTGCTAGTGCTAGTGATAGTGCTCATTGAAAAACGAAAAACAGCAATGACGACAAGTTGTCAGGAATTTGAAAAACACAATGTCTTTTGTTGCGACTTGGGACACAACACAACCGTTATTTTAACGCCTATTAGAGTTGAGTTTTGAGTAACAGGTACAGTAGACTCGAAGAAAAAATTCATCATTTATAATATTATATTACAATAACATTCATTTTATTTGTAATACTTGTTTGACGTTCTTTTTGTTGTTGCCACAATCTGGTTATTTTTTTTTCTCTATTACTATTACTATTTCTATTGTTTACATTATTGTCTGACCAAAGAAGGATTCGGCATCGCAAAGCAAAAATTCTTCTTCCGTAACAGGTGGCGATCCTGCCAATTTTAATTTTTGATTGAATCGGTGCCAGTCCGATTTGAAATGAGCCCTGTAGGTTGCCGAAGTAGAAAAAGAACCACCGCACGTATTGCACGACTTCATGTCAGCAGCTGCAGCACTTGTTGGTACTACAGGTGCAGGTGCAGGTGCAGGTGCAGGTGCAGGTGCAGGTGCAGGTGCAGGTGCAGAAGGTGAGCGGTTTGACAACGAAACATACTCTTGTTGTTGTTGTTGACCATCACGACCCCAAGTCTCTTGTTGAAAATCGACTTCCTTTGCTGCATCTGTTTTTTCCTGTTGTTCTTCTTGTTGCTGTTGTTGTTTTTCACGTTGACGCCGTTTGGCCTTTTTGCTCTTTTTTTTGGTATCGGCTTTTTGTTTCTTTTGTGAATTCTGCGTGTGTGATTGCAATAATTTGAAAGTTTCATTTTCATCTTCGTCGCTACTAGAGAGTGCTTCGACATGCTCTGCTTTCGGTTCATCATCATCATCATCATCATCATCATCATCATCATCATCATCATCATCATCACTATCAACACTATCATCACTAATATTACGATGATCATCTTCAGCCACCAGCAACTTTGTTTTTTCCTTCATTTGTTTGACAAGTCGAACTGTCTCGTCTTCCTCATCACTGCTACTATGAGCGTTATTATTTTTGTCCTGCTCCTCCTTCTTTTGCGTTTGTTGTGAAAGTGCTGTTTTTCGTTCCAATTCTGCTTCCAAATCAATATCACCCTCATGTGTTACGACTTGTCGCAACATTTCCAATTTTCCACCACCAGTTGTTTTTGGATTCATGGATTTGGCGAACTCTTCCAACACTCTGTACAGACTAGGATCTGCCAAGAGAGTCCTAGTACATTTGCTGGTATCTTTGCCAGAATCGTTTGTAGTAGCCTTTTTGACAACTTGTAAAGACTCTTGATGACTTTGAAGCAATTCTTGAAATGCCGTTTCATTTTCTTTACAGTCATGAAACACCAGCAACAGTTCCATTTTAGCTCGTTCAATGGGAATTTTTGTTTTGAGAAACTTGACACAATCTAGGTACTGCTTCTTGATGGGTTTGTGCAGTTGAACTTGGTACTGTTTGCCCAAAGCATGCTGAATTTGTGTTACTGTGTAAGGTCTCTGTGATTTGGGATGAACACAGTGTCCTGCTACCCAGGTAGCAATCTGTGCCAATGTGTTCTCCAGTTCTGCCTGTCGCTCTAAATCACTAATCTGCAACTGTCCCTTGATCAAAATTTCCTTAGCAATTTGTTCCTGATCTTTGGTCTGAAAAGCCTTTTGCAAATCCGAATGCTTGGCAAACTGTCCCTTACTGACATTGGTAAAGATGCGTTCTGTCTGCAGCACTTCACTGAGATCCGTTTCCAAACCCTTGCGGTAATCCATGACCTTGTTGCGGTAACAGGCAATCTCGAAGCGTTTGCCTCCCCTGTTGGAACGAACCACGGCAACATTGGTCAAGCGAACTTGATTGATGGGTTGATTGATTTGTCGAGACATTTTTGTTCTGATTTATTTTGTCTGGTACTATGTAATGTGCTGAAAGTGATTGGATTAAAATCAAATACTCCTTTTTTTCAAGTAGGAGTAGTCTATTATTACCTGATTACTAGACTAGTAGTATATTATTATTCTTTGTTGCTTTGTTGTATTAAAAAAATTTGTTTTACTGTATGATGAGTGAGTAAAATAAGAGCGCATGAAATGAGTGGTCTCACGAATGCATACTAGTAGTAGTAGTAGTACTACTACTACTACTACTACTACTACTATTAATAGCCTACTACCACTCGTGGTACTACTATTGAGTCTAGTAGTAGTAGCTAGCCAGTAGTACTACTAGTAGCTAGTAGTAGTAGCTACTACTACTAGTAGTAGACTTGCTCGTTATGAAGTTGATGATGTCAGATTCGTTACTCAGCTGATTGTTGTGCAGGCAGTTGTTCGAACGTCCACAAGAATAAAGTAAATACACTATCCTTGATACTACTGTAGTACAGTAGTTTACTGTAGCACCGGTACGCCGGTAGTATTTTCTGGCACTATCTCTTTACTCTTTCCAACTTTCCAACCTATTTTTATCCTACTACTACTAGCTAGCAGCACGAACCCCCCACCCCCCCCCCCCCCCCCCCACCCACACCCCCCCCACCCCCCAACCCCCCCCCACCCAACACAACCCCCACCCCCCCCCACCACAAACCCCCCCCCACGCAACCAACAAG
>Ga0100391_1004999_pt1 | contig 12485 bp, 10 predicted proteins | sample CryGeymeta201515_FD_81541 | JGI IMG/M metagenome (GOLD analysis project Ga0100391, IMG submission 81541) | Groundwater microbial communities from Crystal Geyser aquifers in Utah, USA - Crystal Geyser metaG 2015-15 | ecosystem: Environmental > Aquatic > Deep subsurface > Groundwater | place: USA...
CAGACCGTACGACGTGACCGTGATCCGCTGCTTGGTCCAGTCGACGGTGCCCACCGCGCCGCTGGGCATCACCTGCCGCTGGACCACCACACTGGCCGCGGCGACGGTCGTCACCTCACCCTGGGCGAACACAAACGGACACAGGACCACAAAACCGAGAACCGAAACTGTGAACTGATGCACTCTCATTGCGACCACTCCTTTCGAGGTTGCGAACTTGCCGAACACTGACAGAGACTCCGGGAAGACGAAAAGCGGAAAGGCTGCGGGAAGAAAAGGGCCCTGCCGGCGCGTCTTCCAGGGCTGCGTTGCGACAGTTGAGTGGAAGTGTCCGGACGGGCAGAACTCTGCGACATGCTGGCCTTGGCCAGAGCAGCACAGGGAGCTGCGCCGCTGAGCGGGGGGGCTTCAGATCTTGTGCGCGGGGTCGCGCCGGGCGGTCGCCCAGCCGAAGGCCGTGCGCAGTGCTGCGTCGACGCCTTGCAGGTCCTTCGGAGTCAGCTTGCCAACCTTGCCCCCGATGTGGTGCCGCTCGACCGTTGCCAGGGTTGCCCGGACGACGGAAGGCTCGTGCAGGCCGGCATCCTGCCACTCGCGGAGCAAGTGGTCCGTCTTGCCCCGGTACTTGGTGGTCTTTGTCGTCACCAAGGCTGCCAGGATGTCCTGCGGCCGCTCGACATGGTAGATCTCAGTGCTGACGATCACCATCGGTCGAGACCTGGTCGCGCGTCCCGGGCCGGCTGTAGGAGGCCGGTAGACCACGAGAATTACGTCCCCTCGGTCGTAACCCATCAGCCTTCCTGTGCCGTCATGCTCAGCAAGAACACCTCGTGCTGCCCGACTGCGTCCTCCACATCCCCCGCCCTGACCAACCTGGGATTGTGCGCGTGCACTCGCACCTTGCCGGTCTTGACCCAGCGCCTGACATTCGCCGGGGTCGTGCCGAGAGTCTTCGCCGCCTGGGAGGCAGTGAGCCATTGGCTCTCCCAGTCCGGCTGCGGGAGTATCGCCACGCGGGTGCCCTCGCGCAGCCGCGTCCTCTGCGTCGGAACTACAACGCCGTTGTTCACGATACCGTAGAGAGCTTCCGCCATGGGATCGCTCCTCGTCCAGGTTCGTAGCCGGTGAGTCCGGCTCTCTTGAGGTCAGCAGTCAGCAATTGTACTTCAGTTGCAGCAACATCGCGGCGCCCCGTCGAGGTCGGTCCAGCCCGCCTCGACCACGCTGCCATCGCCGGCGCCGAGGCAGGGCCAGGTGCGCGCCCGACACGAGGTTGGCGCCTGACACGAGGAATCCCCTCCCGCGCTCTGCGGCGAGCGACGGGCTACCGCACCCAGAACGCCCGCACCGCCCTCACTGCCCGCCCCGTCTCCTCGACGGCCAGGATCTCCAGCAGGTAGGGTCCCTTCGGCGGCGCTCCACCGTCGCGGCTGCGGCCGGTCCAGGTTAACTGGTTGACGCCGGCGCGGGGAGAGGGGGGCGCGTCCGACCAGGCCGGAAGGGGGGTTGGCAGAACGCGGACCCAAGCTGTCTGTGGGAGCGCGGCGAAGCGCTCGAAGGTGATCTCATCGGCCGGCCCTCCAGCCAAAGGACTCGTAGACAACACCAACAACAGTGGACGCGATTGTGCCAGCCCACCGCGTTCGGGGCAAGTGGGCGAGGGGAGGGACCCTGCAGCCTGCCGTAGGCGGACTTGCGCCGCCTCTCCAGCGTTTCGTCGCAAGCGTCTCGCCAGCAATCCGCAACTTGGAATCCCCTCAGAATTCACCCGCCCCCACTTCCACATGAGCTCCGTAGGTTCGCGCCTCGTCGTCGTTCCAGATCACTGGGAAGGGTCGCCAGACTCCGGCCCGCTTCGCTCCTCGCCCAGGAATCGCTCCACGCTCAGCCCTGTCCCGCGAATGACTGCGCGCAGAGTTCCACGGGGCAGAGCGCCGGGGTGGCGAGGCACGGTGGTACGGCACTTGGTCGTCGGATTACGCCAGATCTCGTGACTGCCCTTTGCCTGGCGATCAAACTCGAACCCCAACTCCCGCAGTCGCCCGACCACGTCTCGGTACGTCAGGGCGGGGAGCCGAGTCATGCCTGGATCGGCTCCCACGACAGACCGACGGGCACTTTCACGGTCGTCGTTCGAGGCCGCCGCCGGAGGGCGGCTGCCACCTTTGGCGGAAGGGGATCGCCATACTGCTCGTAGGACTCGATCAGCTTCCGGGCTACGTCTTGGGCGATCTCCATGGTCTCGGACACCGTCCGCCCTTGAGCCACCAGCCCCGGGAGGTCCTCAGCGGTTGCGAGATAGCCGCCTTCTTCCAGTGCTTCGATACGGAGGGGCAGAAGAAACTCATCCATGGCTTGTCTCGCTCTTGATTGGGTTTGCCGCCGGCCACAGGGCACAGTCCTGTGAACGCCACTGTAGCACTCCCAACAAGCGGCGTCAACTCCCCGGGGGTGCGGGTTGCCCGAGCCGGGAGACGACCGCCGCCCTTGCCGCCCGTACTCCGAGCACTGTCCGCCCCGTCTCCTCGACCGCGGCGATCTCCCACAAGTACGCTCCCTTGGGCAGCGGCTCGCCATCGCGGGTCGGAACGACGGTCGAGCTTGGAGTCTGCTCCGAGCGAGGCCCACACCGCCACGCGAGGGCGTTTCTTTGATGTGCACAACCACGTGATTCTCGACTTCCATCCGGTCCAGCCGGCTATGGTGGTGGGAAGGCGGCGGCGAGGGCGAGGAACCGCGCGCGACCAGGCGCGGAAGGGGGTTCGGGAGAACGCGAACTCAAGCTGTCTGTGGGAGCGCGGCGAAGCGCTCGCAGGTGATCTCGTCGGCCGGCCCTCCAGCCAAAGGACTCGCAGACCACACCAACAACAGTGGACGCGATTGTACCAGACCGCCGCGTCCGGGGCAAGTGGACGAGGGGACGGAGCCGTAGACAGCGCGGTCTGACGGGCTGTGGAGAAGGCACGTCACCTCGGCGGACTTGGGGAGCGGGTAGAAGAAGCGCAGCCCGCCGCCGAGGGGCAGGACGTTGGCATTGGGGATGCGTAGCGCGCCCGCCGTAGCCTTGCCCGGCTATGCCGGAACCAGTTCGCCCCGTGGTACGGACACCGGTTCGGTCACATCACCATCGGTGTAGTCGACCACGGCCAGTGGCTTCCCGGACGAAAGCACAGCTCCTTGGATGAGCGGTTGTGCCAGCATCTCAATCCGCCGCACCACGCCGGCGTCGAAGTACTGCTCTCCGCACGACTGGCAGACGCCGCACGGGACATTCTCCACGAGCACCACGTGGTTCCGTCCCCCTCTGTAGTCGTCCGTAGTGGTGCTGTCTGTCACCGTGCCGCCACATTGCACGCACTTCGCATTCATTTCGCTCTCCCGCTGGGCTTTCGTTTGCGCTCAAAGACCGTCACGAGGACCAAGTAGGTGTCGTCGGCGTCTTCGTCGAACTGCAGGGCACACACAGACTCGACCACCCGGTCTGTGTAGAACGTGCCACCTTGGACTCGGTACTTTGGTCCGAGCTGCCCCGGTTCTGTGGCAGTCATCTCCCCGCAGAGGAGGGACTCTCGCACCTCGGCTTCGCAGAGACGCGCGGCAGCCATTTCCCGCCGAGCGTGGAGCGTCAGGCGCAAGCGATCCTGGCGCACGTGCTCCCGCAAGGTGTCGATGTCCATCTGCTCACCGAACTCCAACTGTACCTTTCCGGGCCTGATCGGTCAACCCAGTGTTCGTGGCGTCCGGACCTGCGACCAACCGGAGGCGGGGCGACCCGACGACCCGATCGGGGAGCGGTCCCGGAACGGTTGACGTGCGAGCCAGGTCACCTCACCGCCACTGCCCGCACGGCCCGCACTGCGCGCCCGGTCTCATCCGCGGCGACGATCTCCCACAGGTACGCACCCTTCGGCAGCGCCCCACCGTCGCGGCTGCGGCCGGTCCAGCTCAAGTGGTTGGCGCTGGCGCGGGCATGGGGGTGCTCCCTTCGGTTGCGGTCAGTGGGGGGAGAGCGGGAGTCGTGGAGTGTGGGAGAATTGGAGTGTTGGAGTGCCGCTGAAAGGCCCCCTCACTCCATTACTCCACTACTCCATCACTCCGCGCCTCATCACGCCGGCGGCGGCTGTGGCGCCTCGTCATCCTCCTCGTCGTCGGCCGCGGCCTCGCGCACGAGGATCGAGCGGACCTGGCGGCCTTCGGGGGTGTCGGCGGTGAAGACGGCGCAGGCGTCCTCGTACCACTCGACACAGTCCTGATGCAGGTCTTCCAGCCCGCCGGCCAACTGCTGCTGCGCGCGTTCCTCCTCGGCCTCGGCCGCCGCCAGCGCCTGGAGCTTGGTTTGCGCCTCCTGCAGCAGCGTCAGGAACGCCGCTCTTGTGTTCTGGGCGGTGGGGCTCCAGTCGGCGTCGGGGAGCTGACCCCACGCCTCGTACCACGCCACCGCCTCGTCCATGATTCGCGACCGGCTGCGGCCGCCGGAGCGCAGGAGGCGCAGCGTCTGGTGGGCGACGGGGTCTTCCCGCCGGTACTTCGACCGCGCCATATCCAGCCCCTGCCGCATCCGGCCGCGCAGGTCGGCCTGCGTGGCGTCCAGCTCGTTCCGCGTCGTTGTCAGCGTCCTCCGCTTTCCGACCAGAGCCTGCTGCAGGGCGCGCGCGGCGTCGATCACTACCGGCCAGTCGGCCACCGCTCGGCCTGCCCACACCCACTGCGCGCTCAGCGTTACCTGAGTCGCATAGGTGATGTCCGCCCGGGCTAACACTCTTCCGTACGTCAGCTTCACTGCACTGCCTCCAGATGAACGTCTGTCTGCCTTTCCGCCCCCTCAACCGTTGTCGCTGCGCCCCTCCTCCCGCTCAGCGGACCGGTTCCCCCGGTTACGATACCGGTTCCCCCGGTTACGACACCGGTTCCCCCAGTCACGACACCGGTTCCTCTGGTTACGGGACCGGTCCCCCCAGTTATGACGCCGGTTCCTCCAGTTACGAGACCGGTCCCCCCAGTCACGACACCGGTTCCCCCAGCTACGGCACCCGTTCCTCCAGTCACGGGACCGGTCCCCCCAGTTACGAGACGGGTTCCTCCAGTCAGCAGACCGGTCCAGCCGGTTTGGCGAGTGGTCCAGCAGGTTCGGCGACCGGTCCAGCCGGTTACGGCGGTAGGAAGGCGGCGGCGAGGGCGAGGAACCGCGCGCGACCAGGCGTGGAGGGGGGTTTGGGAGAACGCGGACTCAAGCTGTCTGTGGGAGCGCGGCGAAGCGCTCGCAGGTGATCTCATCGGCCGGCCCTCCAGCCAAAGGAGTCGCAGACCACATCAACAACAGTGGTCGCGATTGTACCAGACCTCCGCGTCCGAGGCAAGCAGGCGAGGGGACAGAGCTGCAGATCGCTCGCGGTGTCGCAGTCTGGGGTGCCCGCTTCGGGCCACCACGACACCCCCTCGACCGAAGGACCCCCGAAGACAGGAGACCGTGCGGTCCGGTCAGGGGACCTGCACCGAGCGAGTGTCGGCGAGTTAGAGAGGCGAGAGATCCGTGATGCTGCGCACCCTGGTGCCAACGTCCGCGAGGTCTTGGCGAACCTGGCCTATGCCCTTCATTGTGCTCTGATTCCACGCCTTGGCTGCCGTCGCGAGGATGAGGAGGTCGGGACGCAGCTCCTTGCACAGTCGTCGGTAACCCCTGATCTGGGTCGCCGAGATATGGTCTGGCTCCTTGGCCTCGCCAACGCAGAAGCGGCCAGCCTGGCTACACATGATGTCGAGCTGGACCTTCTCTGCGGAGTCGTCTTGAGTAAGATCCACCTCGGGCACGAACAGGAAGCCGTTGGGCTCCTCCTCACACAGCTTGGCCAGTGCCGCAATGGTCACCCACACTCCGTTCTTCCAGCACTGGTACACCATCTCGTCGAGACGGTAGGACCACCTGGGCTCTGTTGGGCGTTGCGCACCGCTGAAGGCCCACGTGTCGCGCCCAACCACGTTGTCGTCCCGACAACGACGGCAGCGGTAGCGCTCCCCCAAGTCGTCAACGGGGTACCACCCGCAGTCGCGGCAGGTGCAGCACTTAAGCAGCAGACCCCGGTGGAACGCCCCCTGCGTCACAAGGGCGTCCAGTAGCGCAGCCGCGGACTCTCGGCCTTCCTGGTCGACGTCACATGCATTGTCCTTTGCGAATGCGGCTCTTACCACTGACTCGAAGTCGAGATACCGGGGTTCTCGGTTGGAGATGAACGTGCCGTTGTCGTGGACCCCCTGCACGTTGCCACTCGTGTCGATGGCCTTCTGCAGTAGCCGATGGATCTGCGCATCCGCGATGGAGCGACCAGCCTCCCTCAGGCTGGAGAACACCTCGATGGTTGCTTTTTGGTATTCCCCCTTCTCGGTGACCGCAAGGCGGAACTGCGCCCTCTGTGCGAGTGTCGTGAAGATGCCCAGCGGCGATGGTGACTGGATCCGGGGGCTGATCGTGGCGGATGCCAACGTTTCCCCCGCGACTATGGCGCGGTCTAACGGGAAGAAAGTGACGCTGCCGTCCGTGCTCACTCGGGCACGGGTGTGGTTCGGCAGCACCTGCTGCACAAGTCGGTTGTAGCGCGGCAACGCCACGCCTTCGAGCCTCATCTCCCGCAGCCAAAGGGCCGCTCCCGCTCTGGAGGGGTCGGCGCAGCGAGGGGGTCGGGACGTAAGTAGTGACGAGCCAGAACGGTCGACGAACTGGACCAACTGCTGCTCGACAGAGTCCAGTTCGTACACTCTCGGAGTCGTGGGTACCAGATCCATGGGGTCCCGGCACGCGATGAACTCTCTGGGCAGCCCGTCGGAGTTGGGGAGAGAGATGACCCAACGATGGAGACCGGCAGCCTGCTCTTCGGTTTCCGCGATCGACAGGCTGGCGCTGGTGTACAGCGGCCCAACATCGGTGTCAGGGCACCAATCGTAGTCCCCAATGCTGCGAGATATCCAGAACACGAAGCTCTGGACGTCTTGCGGGAGCTGCTGCCACGCGACCGGATCTTGGTCCGAGTCGAGAGGCGGCAGTTTGGGCAGCAGGGGGAACCAACACACGTTCAGGTGCAGCCGTGAAAGGCAGAAGAACAGGCACAGATCGGGCACCGAATCTCCGAGGACGACAATGGGCGCAACCGTCCCCCACGCGCCGTCCTGCCAATGACACAGCCCGAGGTCGTGCATTGAGATATCCTTGGGTGTGACACGCCCGCTGCCGGCTGTTGCACGTGCCCGTGCCGCGGCGTCGATGCTGTCACAGATGCCGTTCCCATCGGCGGGCACGTGGAGCTCAACGTTCACCGTGAGGCCGCCGCCGATAGCCTGCTGGAGTCTGGCAATTGCCTCGTCGCCCAACAATCCCTCAAGAGCCGCCAAGACGAGCGCTTGCTCGCCGCCCGAAGGGCAGTCGATCTGGCGCACTGTCAGGGAAGTCACCGGAGGGTAGATCTTTTCGACGGGAGTGGAGAAGAATGCCCGTTCGGGTTCGCTGAGCCGCGTGGGCACCACCCCCCCCATCAAACGTGTTCGTGATCCTGGCCAGATCTCGACGCAGGCGATCGCTGGGTGTTCGGTCAACGACGGCGACATAGTCCGGGTCATACCGCCAGAGTATGTCCCGGAAGGGCGGAGGGATCGTCCAGTCGTCATCCATTGGGACGATGGGCCATTGCCATCCACCCCACACCGCGCAGGCGTGGCGCATCACCCTGAGGACGTCCTCTGTTGTGTCGTCCTTGCGGATCACATAGGCCACACGGGTGGGTCTGTTCCCACTCCACACTTCTCGAGTCTCGACTGCCGGAATTGGGCTTTGGCGTGCCAAACCTTGATCGCTCCTTTCCTGGGCCGCTCTAGTGGCCGGAGTCACCTACGCTTCGCTGTGTCGCGGTGTCGCGACCGGGAGACCCCTTTGGCTGAGGGTCTCCCGAACATCACGAGACCGTGCGGTCACGCGGGCGGCGCGGTGGCCCGAGGCGGGCACCCCAGACCTGCGCCGGGCGAGTCGCGCGTTCCACGACGGCGGACAACAGTGTGAAGTGTGAAGGGCGAGAGAGCAAAGGGGAAAGGGCTAAGGAGTCCTCGCCACGCGGAAACCAACGTAGAGGCAGCTAGGAACGCCGTAGCCGAGGCGGCCGCCGACGCGGAGGTAACTCGGGCTGCTGCCGTAGAACGAGCCGCCGCGACACTCTGGCTTCCCTGACAGCCACTCCCACACATTCTCAGTCATTCCGTACAAGCCGTACCCGTTCGGCTGGAACGACCAAACGGGAGCAGTGTCGGCAGACCTGCCGTCGTTGCCGTCGATGATCGGCGGCCAGTCCTCACCCAAGATGTGCGTCTTCTCGGCCAGTCCACCTCGGGCAGCGTGTTCCCACTCCTCACGGGTCGGCAGCCGGCCGCCGACCCACTTGCAGAAGGCATTGGCATCTTCCCAGGACACGTGGACCACAGGGTGATCGTCCTGAGCCTTCTCCTTCAGGCTTGAACGGTTGCGCCAGGTCAGACCATCGATCTCGTACCACTCATCAACTCCCATGCAACCGAAGCTGTAGCCCTCCTTCTCCGGCGTCGTCTTGTGGCCAGTCGCGTCGACGAACCTGCGGAACTGGGCGACCGTCACTTCGTACTTGCCGATCTCGAAGGCGTCCACGCCGTTGCCGGCGGGCACGGGGACGAACTCGTAGTCGGTGCGCCGCAACGCCCGGTCGAGACGCTTGGCGTCGCCGAGGCGGAGATTGAGTGGCTCTGCCTGAGTCTGGAAGCCTCTCTTGCGCAGTTCGACAGCGAACTCCCTGGGTGTGTCGGTGGCACCCGGAACCGTCACCACCGCCGGCGTCACGCCTACATTCATCCCGTCCACGTAGATCTCGGCTCCGGGCGGACTGCTCACGACCTCCACCGTCGCCCCGTCGGGCGGTTTTAGCTCGAGGTCCCGCAGCTCGCCGCCGCGCAGGTCCAGGCTCTCCGTCCAGTCCGGCTGGCCGGCCGCCTTCATCGCCAGGCGGTGGGCGCCGGCCGAGAGGTTCCTCAGTTCCAGCGCGTCGGCCTCCGTCACCTCGCCCAACTCCTTGCCGTCCAACGCCACTGTGACTTTGGCCAGTCGCGTGGTGAGCGTGAGCACCGGCAGGTTGGGCAGTTGCGCCTCGACCCGGATGGTGGCGCCAGGTTTCGCGGTCACCCTCTGCGAGAAGGGGACGCGGCCGGCCAGCCACACCTTGAGTTGGTGGTCGCCCGGCGCCAACTCCTCCAGCCGGAGGGGCTGGTTGCCCTCGATGACGCCGAGAAGATCACCGTCCAGTTCCACCTGCGCGTCGGCCTCGGCGACGACCTCCAGGATCGGCGATGGCTGCAGTCGCACTTGGAGCGGCCGGGTCTCCCCGGCAACGCCCTTCACGGCCTGCTCGAACGGGATGAAGCCCTTCCGGGTGACGCGCACGGTGTGCTCCCCCACGGAGAGCCGGGTCTTGCGGACGGGCTCGCCCGGCTTGCTCAGACCCAGGTCCTCACCGTCGACCTCCACCAGGCAGCCGTCCGGTTCGGTGGTAACCTCAAGGGCAGGCAGCTTGAGCAGGCGCACCGGGATCTCTGCGACGCCCCCCGCGACGCCGTCGAACTCCTGCGCGAAGGGCACATAGCCGTCTCTGGTCACGCGGACAGTGTGCTTGCCGACGGTGAGGTCGCCCTGCTCCAACGGCGCGTCGGCGGTCAGGGTGCCGGCGGGCAGACCGTCGATCTCGACGGCTGCGCCGAGGGCGTCTGCCTCACCCAATAGCTCCAGACACGGCAGCCGCTTGAGCCCGAGCGCCACCTCGACCGTCTTCCCCTCCTCGACCGCGACGGTCTGGGTCGCCGGCACGAAGCCGGCCTTCGCTCCGCGCAGGCTTCTGCGTCCTACCGGCACGTCCGAGAGACTCAGCTTCCCGTCCGGCCCGGTGACGCCCCGGTCTTGGTTGTCCAATTGCACGGCGACGCCGGGCTCACCCGCGTCGACGGCGAGGGTCCCCAGGCGCTTCCGCGTGCGGACCACTGGCCCGGTGTCCCCGACGCGCCGCAGCGTCAGCTCCACCGGCGTCACCTTCCCGCGCTCGGCCGTCACGTCAACCTTCTCGGAGCGGTACCCGTCGGCGACGACTTGCACTTTGAAGGTCTTCTGCTCCGCCTCGCCCAGGTCCAGGTCGAGGTCGCGCGGAGTCACGCCCACAGGCTTGTTGTCCACCAGGATCGCAGCCCCAGCCGGGGTCGAACTGATGCGGAGGTGGGCGAAGGTATCCACCCGCTCCACCTTGCCGCCGATATCCGGACCGGGGCCGGCGTCCGGCTTCACGCGACCCAGGAAGATCTCGCCGGTCACGTCTTCTTTCTTCACCGGCGTCTGCGCGTTTCCGGTGCGCCCGCACCAGCGCCGGACCCCCTCGACGGTGTGGGTATACGTCTCGCCGACGCTCACGTAGCCGTTCCGGTCGCGGTCCACGTCCGCGCCGCCTGCGAGGGCCTCGGTCAGGTAATACGAGAACACCGACCGGCCCTTCTCCTCCCACTCAAACGACTTCTCATTGACACTGCAGGAGGCCAGCGTGACCATGCCGGCGCCCTGCTCCAGGGCGCTCTGCGTCGTGGCGGTCATCGCCTCGTCGCCCTTGCCCCCGCTGTGGCACATGTCGAGTACCAGGATCTTCCGCTTCGCCTTGCACAGCTCCAACTGCTGCCGCACGTACGAGATCGGCACGCCCGTCAGGAGCAGGTCACCTTCGATGACATCGCAGGGCAGCAGGAAGCTCTCGTTCCCGTTGTCCTTGCCGTGCCCGGTGAAGTACACCAAGACGAGGTCCTCGGGTCCCGCCAGGCGCAGCCAGGAACTGAGGGCGGCGATGAGGTTGCTCCGGTTGGGGAGGCTGTCCCCCTGTGCCCCATCCACCAGCAGGCGAATGTTCTCAGCCGGGAAGCCGCACGCGGCCGAGGTCAGAACCTCATTCAGCGCCTTGGCGTCCGCCACGCTGCAGCGCAACGACGCGGCGCGCTGATACTTGTTGACGCCGATGATCACGGCCCACTTCTGCCCCTTCACCTCCTGCCCTGGGGCATCCACACCGACGACGTCGATGCCCTTTGGCGCCTCGGCGCCGAAGACGTGGGCCGGCGAGAACCACACTGACAGCAGTAGCACGCACAAAGGTCTCATCGTCACCACTCTGGAGGCACCGGAATCACAACGCCCCTCCGCCACCGGCGCCACGCACGGATGATAGCACAGCCCGGCAAAGGCGGCTACCTCGCCTAAGACTCGTTCGCTCGTGGAAGCGGAAACGGGTCCTCGCTGTTTCGCGGTCACCCGTCAGGTTGTGCAGGGGCAGCACCGCCGCGACGAAGGCGGTTGCGCCGCGGCGACCTGCGCCCGGCCGCACCCTCGCCAGTGGCAGTTGCGCGGTACCCGCACTCCCCGACACTTTGAGCCAGGGGGTCTGCGCGCGGGCGGAGGTGAGGTCCCGGTGTTCCCTGCACCACTTGCCAACCTCCTCCTCCACGTACTTGCCGAGGCCGGCGACGGTCACCAAGCCCGACTCGTCAGCCGCACCGCCCTCCAACCCGTCGATCAAGAAGAAGGTGAAGACCCCCTGCTTCTGCTCCTCCCATTCCCACGAGGTCTCCCCCTCGCTGCACGAGCAGAGGGTGACGGTGGGCGACGGGCCCGAGTCGCCGCCCCCGCGGGAGACGACCTCAATCGCCTTGGCGAATCCCTCGGTCCCGAGAGTGGGCTCGCCGCCCTTCGCCGCGCTGACATCGTTGCGGCAGGCGTCCACGATGAAGAGCTTGCTCCCGGCTCGGACACCGCGAAGAAGCGCGGGGACTCTGGGCAGCGGGCGACGGGGCGGTCTCGGCGAGCCCCAACGACCCCGCAAGGACGACCCCGGCTGCCGCCATCCAAAGCAGCCGGCAGGGCAGGCCACTGCCGCTGACCGTTGTCCAGTCGTTTGGAGCCAAGCATCGAGCTTCGCCTGCCCTCGCCGGTCGTTTCGTCGGCTTCGCCTCGGCGCCCGGCTCCAAGGTAGCCGGGCGCCAATAGGGTAGCACCTCGCGCCGGGTCAGTCAAGCATGGTCGGGTGGTTTGTCTCGCGTCGCGAATTCGGCAGTCCTTGAGGTGTGTCTTGTAGGAGTAAGACTGCCTGACTGCCCAAAGCGGAAACGGCCGGGCGAACTTGACGTCCCGGCGGGAGCGGTCCCCCGCCCTCCCCTGCGGCTTACGTCAGCCCGGCCGCCCACCGCGCCCCCTGCACGACAAGCTGCCGGAACGCGAGGTGGTTGAACGCCGCCGCGTCGTGGCCGAGGGCGTTGTAGCAGACGCGTCCCTGGCCCGCGGACTTGGCGTAGACCATCGGCTGCGGGCGGTCTTCCCACTCCGCCGTCGCCAGCACGGTCGCGCCGGCCGGTGCGCGGTCCAGCACGTACAGCTCGTCCTGCAGGGCGAAGCCTGCCACGCCGGC
>Ga0100391_1005014_pt1 | contig 12471 bp, 18 predicted proteins | sample CryGeymeta201515_FD_81541 | JGI IMG/M metagenome (GOLD analysis project Ga0100391, IMG submission 81541) | Groundwater microbial communities from Crystal Geyser aquifers in Utah, USA - Crystal Geyser metaG 2015-15 | ecosystem: Environmental > Aquatic > Deep subsurface > Groundwater | place: USA...
AGAGATTGACCTCTCTGACCCCAATACCTTCAAAGAAGCATCCAACCCTATTGGGTTGCGTGCAGCCGCACTGGCCTATCTCGATGGTCAGGCAGGTAAGGAAATAGGCTATATGATCAGCCTCGACGCCGCATCGTCGGGACTGCAACTGCTCAGCCTGCTGGTGTCATGCCCTATCTCATGGAAACTGTGTGGAGGTGATGAAAACATCCTCGACGCATATACTGAGATCTTCGTTCACATGCACACTGGTCTGAAGATCGACCGGAAAGATGTGAAGAAGTGCATCATGACTGCTCTCTATGGTTCAAGGGCAAAGCCCAAGGCTCTCTTCGGAGAGGATGTGGATGTGTTCTATGACACCATGGAACGTATGGCACCGGGTGCTTGGGACTTGAACCTTGGCATCCAAGAATTGTGGGACGAAATTGATGGCACAACCTATGACTGGGTGCTGCCTGACAACTTCTATGCCTGCATCGAAACATCCGATAAGGTGATGATTCCATTCACTTTCTTGGACAAAGAGTACCATGTCGTCCAGACAATCAATGAACGGCCTCGGTTCCACAAAGGACTGGGACCGAATCTGATTCATTCGATTGACGGCATGATCGTCCGTGAGATGTATCGTCGGTGTCAGTTTAACCCGAAAAACATCGAACGAATTCTCGATCTGATCCAGATCGGAGCCAATGGAAAGGATGGCAAAAGTGCAGACATCGTTCAAACGCTATGGAGTCACTATGAGAGAACTGGTTTCCTCAGCGTTCGTATCCTCGACTTCCTTCATCATGACACAATGGGTCTCATTGATCCTGTGGTCATCGCTGAACTCATCACCACACTTCCTCTCAAGAGCTTTGAGCTTGTGTGTGTTCATGATTGCTTCCGTTGTCACCCGAATTACGGCAACGATCTACGGCGTCAGTACAACCACATTCTCGCTGATATATGTGACAGCACACTTCTGTCGGACATCTGTTCGCAAGTTGCTCAGCAGGAAGTGAAGACGAGAAAAGTTGGAATCATCCCTCGGGAAGTGATCCTCAACGCAAACTACACGCTCTCGTGACAAAAAACCCCCCATCTGCTACGGCAGGTGGGGGGTACATTTTTTGACCAACAGAAGGAGACAGACTATGACAGCGCACCCTGAGAGGTATTACTTCTTCGACGAAGAAGCAAGTACCATCTGGTACACAGATGACGAAGACAGACAACCTGCCGGTTGCTTGTTCCTTGGTTCCTCCATCAACCCTAATCCAAAGGTAGCTGGAACCATGATGGTGAGAACCAACAGAATGAGCATGGGTCGTGGGTATCACATCAAAGAACTTCCATGACTCTTTTGTTTTGGTTCCCAACTGAAACAAAGGAAAGGTTTCATGTCTTCTATTCTCAAACTCTCCCCTTCTGAAATGTACGAGTTCATTACTCGTGCTCTCAGTGCTCGCCAAGTACCGTATGTTGCTGGTCCTCCAGCCATCGGGAAAAGCCAAGTCGTTCATCAGGTGGCTCGTGATGCCAATGCCAAGATGATCGACGTTCGTCTGTCGCAGATCCTGTCGGAAGATATGACTGGTCTGCCTGAACGTGATCAGAAGAGTGGCAAGGCCACCTATCTGCCGTTCGACACCTTCCCTCTTGAGGGTGACAAGGTTCCTGACGGCTACAATGGTTGGATGCTGTTCCTCGACGAACTGTCTTCTGCCACTGAAGAGGTGCTTGCTGCTGCTTACAGCCTCATCCTTGACCGGATGGTGGGTGGTAAGAAGCTGCATGAGAAATGCCTCGTCGTGGCTGCTGGCAACCGTGCCAGTGACAGTGCTATCGCTCGTGAACTGCCTGACACCCTGATCACTCGAATGCTGCCTGCTGAAATGAAGGTCAGCACCAAAGATTGGATGGTCTGGGCCAAAGGTGATGGCAATATCAATGAAGCCATTACCGACTTCATCGACAAGAACCCCACAAAACTCTACGCTTTTGTGGACAACAAGGATCGTGAAGAGCTTGAAACCTATGCCACTCCTCGTGGATGGGAAAAAGCCTCGGCTCACATCAACTACCATGAGCGTCAGGCTGCGAAGAACTTCAAATCCAAGAAGACTGACTCTGCTGGTATTCCGATGGATACCGATCCAAACGAAAAGCCAATGATGCCCATCGACGACATCACATTCCAACTGATGTCTGCATGTGTGGGGCCTCTGGCTGCACAACAGTTCCGTGAAGAGTATGACGAAGCGATTCAGCTTCCCTATCCATGGGAAGTGGCTCAGTCTCCGAACTCCTGTCGGATCCCGACTACCGGTGTTGGTAAGGCCAAAATGATGACGGACCTCGCCAAATACTTCAACGAATCAGATGATCAAAGCCGTGATCAAGTCATGTGCTATGTCAACCGTGTTGGTGGAGAATACACTGCTCTGTTCTACAATGAGATCAAGGGTTACTTCGGAAATACTCCGAGTGACAAGAAGCTGCTCGATTCTATCGGGAAGCGTTTAAACATTGATCCTCTGTTAGGAACAGGAGGCCCGAAAGGAGATGGCTCCTCTGGGGGCAATCTCTTTCGCTGATCTCAAGATCCATGTGGATGCAAGAGATCCAGTCTCAGAAATGGAAGTAGAGACGATTGTCACAGCTTATGCTGACGGCAAGCTGTCTCGTATTGATGCTGAGAATGCCCTTGAGACCATGATGGCCAAGGGCAAGATCACCATCGAAGACACTTCTCTTTCTGGTTCTGCTATCGCAGGAATCGGTCGTAACCGACTGAAACCAAAAACAAAAAACCCTCTGAGTGGGAAAGGAAAATCCTATGGAGAACACGTCTCAGGTCCAAACGGCTGGGGCCAATATGTCCGGCCCGATCCAGACGCCCCTTTCTAACGCAAATACCACATTCAGAGTGATCGTTCAGGAAATGCTCCTGACCGATAAACGATTCGTGGGCATGTCTCGTTATGTAACGAGTATTCAGTTCTACTGGTCAACCAGTATCGAGACTGCCTGCGCTGGCATGGGTTTCATATTTTTCAATCCCATCTTTTGGGAAAAGCTAGTCCCTGAACAACAGAAAACTGTTGTGGCCCATGAGATCTGGCACCTCATCCTGAACCACTTGGAACGGGGTGAGGGGCTGGACCCAGACTCCTATAATATCGCCGGGGATCACGTCATCAACCTGACACTTCAGGAAGATGGCTTCCCTATCCATCAAAACTCCGACTTCGGTGGTATCAACCCGTGCTGTGACCCAGCCTACAAGGGCATGACTACTGAACAGATCTACGTGAAGATCCACGAAGAGCGGAAAAAGAACCCCGGTTCCCACAAACCTGTTTCGGGAACCCCTTCGAAAGATCAGATTGAAGACCTGATCAAAGAGGCTCTTGAGGGAACCGGGGACTCGGTGAAAGATCAGAAGGAAAAAGATGACGCTCTGCGTGATCAGGTAGCCACTCAAGCTGCCATGCAACCTCCCGGCAGTGGTCCGGGTGGTGAAGACCGACTGATTCGCACCGAGAGAAAACAGGTGTTCATCAAAGAAGCCACCTACGAAGAGATCTTCGAAGAGTGGCTGATTGATCCTTTGTCTGGCGGCAAGAGGACGTTCATGCGTCCCTCTCGTCGTCAGGTAGGGAATGGTCTGCGTCTGAAGGGAAAGTTCCCCAAGCGTGGACGGAAGAACCGTTTGACTCATCTCGTGTATGCACTGGATGTGTCTGGTTCGATCACTTCCTATCAGGCTCAGCAGTTCCTTCGGTCTGCTAAGACCCTGAAAGAAAAACTGAATCCCAAGCTCATGACTGTGATGCTCTGGGATACTCGGATTCAGTTCGAGAAAGTCTTCCGTGAGGATGAAACTCTCGACAATATCAAGGTGAACGCTGGAGGTGGTACGAATCTGCAACCCGTTTACAACAGAGTCAGACAAATCAACCCTGAAGCCCTTGTCATCTTCACAGATCTCTGTGTAGACATTCCCCCCAAGCCTACGTGGGAGACGATCTGGTTCGTTCCGGATCCGAACATGTACAAAGACCAGTACATGAACCAATACCTTCAGGCTGTCACCTATGGCGATGTGTACGTCGTCCCGGAGAAGTGAAATGAACTGGACAGAAGCAGCACTGCTGACCGATGTTGAAGAGATGTATCAACCAACCGAAGAAGAAGAACGGGACTACTGGTCCGGAAAAGGTCATTTGGTCTTCAAAGTAAGGTCATATGACCCGACCAGTTTTTTGCCCTTCGAAATCGAATGTGAAGATTACAGTGGTTGTGTTGGTGGTCTCGATGAGACTCTCGGGATCGAGTATGCAATCAACGAAGGCATCCTTGATGTCGGACCTCTTCACATTGGTTTCACTTACGAAGTCTCTGGGATCACCGTTGTGTGGACCCGTGGAGATGGATGGACCACTGACGACGACGTAGATTACTACGTTGAAGGAGGAGTGATCAAATATGCTCCTCTTCGAGATCTCATCAGTGCTTGGTGGTGGCATCTCATTGGACACCGCATAAGGAACTGGAAAAATGCTCGTTCTAAAACTTGAGCTTCATTCTGCTCGCACCGGTGAGATCAAGGAAATTGGTCGAACCATCATTGCCAACGTCGGAGGTACTCAAGAACGTGGTGACTACATTTGTAAAGTTGCCAAGAAACGAGAAACCTTCGACAACAAAAACACATGGAGCAAACCTCTTCGTATCGGAGAGGTGAAAGACTATCCCAGACTATCTTACAACGTCTGGCGTCTGGTCATTCGTGCTCTGAAATCTGCTTTCCCGGAGGAATCATGATCATCAATCGAAATCAACTCCTCACCATGGCACCAATCAAAGATATGGTTCCTCAAAAAGTGAAGCAGAATGGTGTATCATTCGGCCTCGGTGAAGCAGGATACGACATCAGAATCAAACAAGGTGTAACCTTTGACAATCGTCAAGGTCGTCACCTCGTTTTCTGTGATGGTCGAGTCACTGATGGTCACTTCTCATTGGCTTCAGCCATAGAGGAATTCCAAATGCCTACCAACCTTGTCGGTATCGTTCACGACAAAAGCACATGGGCGAGACAAGCTCTGAGCGTGTTCAACACAGTGATCGAACCGGGTTGGTGTGGATTCCTCACACTTGAGCTTGCCTACCACGGGAACGGTCTCCTTGAGATCCCTGCCGGTGTTGGGATTGCTCAGGTGGTTTTTCACCAAACGGCTGAACATGCCCAATACGAAGGCAAGTATCAGCATCAAGAAGACAAACCACAGGAGGCCAAGTTTCAATGATTTTTTACGTCCTATGGAGGATTGATGGAGACTTTTAACTGTCTGAATTGTCAGAAGAAATGTTTAATCTTCCATCCAACAACGATGTTCTCATTGCCTGCCTGAACCAAGAGTATCAGGAAGGTGAAACCGGAATGACAGAGGAGGAACTTCATGCTCAGATTGCTATGGCAACTGATACAGATTCCCCTGATTTCATCGGATATGAAATGCCTATGGCGTTTCTCGGTCCAGATGATCTTCAGTGGCGGTCCATCTGACCCTCTGCACTGTGTCACCCCAAGGGGATCTTTGTCTCAATCCCCTTATCGTAATGGCTTCGATTCCGTAATACGTCGAGTTCTGGGCTTGATTTGGATCCCGGAGGAGCCACCGGGAATAGTTAGAGACACGTAGAGAAAGTCGTTAAGAGCGGCAGACAGGTCTTACCTGACGAGGGGGTGAAAATCCCCCAACATACGGAGGCTTCAATGGCTAAAACACAAACCACAATGGAACTTGTTTCCACCCAAGAATCGAAAGAGTTCAAGAAGAAACGTATGCTCGAAATTCGTGCAATCGTTGCTCAGGCTCTGAAGAAAGATCAGCGTATCGACCTGATGAATTTCGAAGGGACTGACATCCCTCGTGTCATCTGTGCTCTTCAAGATGAGGTCATGCGTGCTCGTACTCGCCACACCAAGGCAACAAAGCACATTTCCCGTGCCAAGAATGATCTCGAAATGATCATGCCTATGGTCACGGCAACCATCATCCTTCAGGGTGAAGCCATGGTTCAAATGGCTGAAGAACTGGAGATCCAGAACGAACATCTGCAACAAGCTCATGAAGACTGCATCACTCTTGATACTTCTCTTCAGGATGCTCGTGCAGCAATCCGGGAGCTTCGCTGATGCTTTACGCTGAGAATCGGCCCAAGCTCCTGATTCTCGGATATGCCCGCCACGGAAAAGACACCGTGGCGGAATATCTTCGGGACAACTACGGCTTGCGATTCATGAGTTCTTCAGAATTCTGTGGTCGTGAAGCTCTGTGGGATCAATGGGGCAAAGCTGTCTATGGCAGCTTCGAAGAGATGTTCGAGGATCGCTCGAATCATCGTGAACTCTGGATGCAAATGATTTCTGCCTACAACACACCCGACAAGACCAAGACTGCCTCGACCATGTTCGAGCGTGGTTACGACATGTATGTGGGTATGCGTCGTCAAGACGAACTGAATGCCTGTAACGATGCCTCTCTGTTCGATGCTGTGATCTGGGTTGATAGGAGCGAACATCTCCCTCCTGAAACCGGATCCATGGATATTACTCGTGCTTCGGCTCGTGCAAATTACGAGATCGACAACAATGGTGAAATCACTGATCTCTATGGTCAAGTGGATGAAATCGTTCACAATCTCACCACTGTCCATGGTTTTCACTGGCGTCTTCCCACACAGAAGTCGATCCCTACTGTTGCAGAAATACCACAGCCAACCATCAACCCAAATGATCTCGAAGAGATCGACATGCTGGAGAGACCTGATGAAAGCACACCTGTACTTGACCACGGCTATGTTGCCCTCGTTGATACCATGGGATCAGATGAGGCAATTGCTGAAGCTGCGCGTCTATCTTATGGTCGCGGAACTCGGTCTGTTCGGTCGCCGGAGGGGCTGATCAACTACCTCTATCGAAACCATCACACATCTCCTTTCGAGATGGCTGAGATGAAGTTCCAGATGCGTCTTCCCATCTTCGTGATGCGTCAGTGGGTTCGTCATAGGACTGCCAATCTGAATGAGTACAGCGGACGCTACAGCGTCATGCCCAAGCTCTGGTATGTCCCTGAAACCAAGGACATCAAGCGTCAGGATACGGTCAACAAACAAGCCTCTTCTGGTGAGTTTGACTTCGCTGAAGCAACCATGATTCAGTCGATGATCGACCGTGCCAGTGAACAGGCATTCGAGACCTACGAATCCCTTCTGGAGTATGGCGTCAGCCGTGAGATGGCTCGAATCATCCTGCCTTTGAACATGTACACGGAGATCGTCTGGAAGATGGATCTCAACAACATGCTCAAGTTTCTCTGGTTGCGTGACGATGGCCATGCTCAGCCTGAGATTCAGGCATATGCGAAGGTGATTGCTGGTTTCGTGGAAGAGAAGTTTCCGCTCACGTATGCTGCCTACAAGGAAGCTCGTGCATCGGTAACACTGACCTATCCGGAACTGCTGGCTATCATCACTGGTGATCGCTCTGGTCTATCCAAGAGCCAAACCAAGAAGAGCGAAAATCTTCAACGTGATCTTCAGCAATGGATCCGTACAGAGATGATGAAGAACGATTGATCTTCACTTTCGCTCCTGCTCACGATAAGGGAGTCCTGACCACTTTGGAAAGGACTCCCCATGAGCAAATATCATGAGTATTGGGTCCAAAATGGCAAACCATCCTTCACAGATGTTGCAAACCATTTTGGAGTCAATGAATCAACAGCCCGCAGGTCAATTCAACTTCATAAATCTCGTCTTGAATCCCAAGTAGATGCTGAACAAGCAATCCTAGATGGGATGGAAGACCTTGGTTTTATTGGACATCCTGATGCTGGATGGGTCAAAAGTCAGAAACCAGACAAACATGGACGAACGTATTCTTTCCGTTTCGACAAGAAGAAACAGATCGACGAACAAGAACGAATGGATCGCATTGCAGATCTGTTCAAAGAAACACCCCCAATCCTCTTCACACCACCTGAACCTCGTCCCCAAGGACGTGTGAAAAAAGCCTTCATTTCCATCAATGACCTTCATTCTGGTGCTTTCGCATGGGGTGCTGAGACTGGTTATGGTGACTGGGATCTTCAAATCGCCATGACACGTCTCCAAGACTGGCTCTGCCGTCTCTTTGACCATGTGGAAAAGGAAGGCGTGGACGAGATCATTCTCTATTACAACGGTGATACTCTTCATGCGAACGGTAAGGTTCCGATGACTGCCACTCACGAATCGAATCACATCCTAGACGTTGACTCTCGTCACTTCAAAGTGGTGGATACCACAGGAGAACAAGTCATTTTCACCACTGATATTGCTGCACAAATTGCTGATGTACGTCTCGTCATCAAGCGAGGAAACCATGATGGAGATGCCTACTTGGCTCTTCTTCAAGGTGCCAAATGGCGATATTACAATCAGCCCAATGTAACCGTAGAGATGGATCCCAACTCTTACTGGGGTCATATCTTTGGTAAGGTTGCACTCTTTGGCCACCATGGTGACAAGATCAAACCTGACAGACTTGTGATGCAGTTCCTTCAACGCTATCGCAAAGATATAGCCGATGTAGATCACATCACTGTCTGGACAGGAGACAAGCACCACCGTAAGGTCGAGCAATTCCCCGGTGTGATGTGGGAACAAGCATCCAACTGGTCTGAGCCTGATGAATATGGTTCAGCTTATGGGGAAACAGCGATGGCTCAAGCAGTCATCTATGATGAAATCGAAGGTGAGGTATCACGATTCACTGTGAAAGCCTCCAAGATATTCGGAGACGAAACCAATGGCTAAATGGGATCTCGAAAAACTGGCCACTGCTGAAGCAAAGCCAGATCCAACCTATGCTGCTCGTATCGAGAAAGTCACTTCTCTTTTTCGGTATGAACATCTTCCTGTTCATCTTCAGGATGCAAGCAAGCCGTTTCACGATCTGGCTCTCTTCCTGACTGATCATCTGCCAAATTCGGCAGAATACACACTGGCTCTTCGGAGCTTGTGGGAAGCGAAGAACCTCGCAGTCTTCGCAACAGTGAAAGCACGAGAAAAGGAGGTGCAGAATGTTTGAATTTTTCATGGGACTGGGGGTTGGCCTGATTGTCGGCTGGAACGTCCTTCCCCAGCCGCAATGGGTCCAAAATCTCTACTCCCGCTGGACGGGAGGAGGTGATCTGTAATCTCCCTTGATTCATTGAAATCATGTGGTAAAGAACGCCCTGTCCCAGAAATGGGGCAGGGTTTTTTGATCGGTGTGTAGGCTAGTCTGGTTAAGTCGTCTGGTTTGGGACCAGAAGATCGCAGGTTCGAATCCTGCCTCACCGACCATTTCTTATTGACTTTCAGATTCATATGGTCATGGAAACGTCCACATGGTAAAGCAGGCTTGACCAAGCTCAAACCAGAGGACAGGACATGACCGAAGTTGTTTATCCCTTCAAGCGTGGCGATGATTTCAACATCACCATGACCCTACAAGACAGCCAAGGGAATCCTGTGGATATCACTGGATGGACCATCAGTTCTGCTGTCACCTATGCTCGCAAACCAGTTTCCACATTGGATGCTACCATCGTCGATGGTCCCAATGGAATCTTTGCGATCTCTCTCCCTTTCGCACAAACGGCTGCATGGCCTATCCGAAAACTGAAATGCGATGTCCAGTTCGACCGTCCGGTTGAAGGACGTGTGTCGTCTCAGACTTTCGTTATTGATGTTCAGGAGGATCACACGGTATGAGCGATCCCTACAACATCCAACAAGTTCTCGGTCCTCAATATGAGATCGTGATCAATCAGGATCAGGTACAAGTCCAAGAAGACTTCAATCTGATTCTGAGTGCTCAGGAGCCTCTTCGTATTGCCGTAGGAACGGGATTCAACGTCAACCCGGCTGCTACCGGTACTCTGGACGTTCAGATCACCGCTCAGGCTGTGATCAACGCCTACAGAGCCGTTACCTATGATGGTATCTTGGTTCAGCCTAACGCCATCAGCCTATCCAAGTATGCTGGTGTTAATCGAGTGGCCACTGTGATAGGTGAACCCTTGAACGTGGTTCGAGAGGGCCTTATGACTGAAAATGGATGGTCTTGGACTCCCAATGCCCCTATTTTCATCACAACGGACGGTGTGCTTACGCAAACTGCTCCAACTGGAATCCCACTGCGTCGTATCGCTTGGGCAATTTCTTCCACCACCATCAACCTTGATCCCTATCCCATCATAGGAGTGTAAGACATGCCTGATAAATTCCTTCAACATGACGCTGCTGGCGGCTTCCGTGAAGTCGAAGCAGTAGCGACTGGTGGAGCGGGACAGGCCAACAAGATCCCTGCCTTGGACTTGTCCGGTCGTCTCGATCAAACCATGATGCCAACTGGTATTGGTGCTGAAACTGCTGCTCTGCCAGCATTTGGAGCACTTGCTGCCGGTGATTTCGTCAATGTCTACAATGACCTTGGCGTGATGCGAGTCCGTAAAGCTGACGCTTCTTCGGCTGTTGCACCTGCAAATGGTTTCGTTCTCGAAGCCTATCTGTCTGGTGCTACTGCCACAGTCTACTTTGCTGGTCTGAATGGTATTCTGACCGGACTGACTCCGGGTCAGCATTTCCTTTCCACCACACCGGGTGTTTCCAACCATGTTGCACCTGCTGCTGCGGGCAATATCGTTCAGAGGATTGGTACTGCGTTGAACTCCACAACGCTCTTTTTCAATCCTCAAGATCCGATTCTGCTTGCGTAAAAACGGGGTGTCCCTATGTCTGAACGTCGTCCTATCGTCCTCATTGATGGGGATCTGAGAGAACTTCCGACTGGGGACACCCTTCCCGAATCTGGTGGAGGTGGTGCAACTGCTATGGTTCAGACTGAGATCGTTGCCACAGCATACAGCACCGTCAACGGTGACTTTGCTGGAAACGTCATCCGTCGTATGAACAATGCAGCGACTCAGACAATCACCGTTGAACCAAGCATGACAGGTGGACAGCCTGTGACCTTCATCCGTACTGGTGCAGGGGCTGTGACCTTCGCAGCAGGCACAGGAGTGACCATCTTGAGTGCTGGTGGTAACTTGTCCATTGCAGACCAGTATGGCTCTGCTACGCTTGTCCCAGACGCTACGACGGCAAATACTTACTACCTGATCGGGAACCTGACCGCATGATGAATGCACTTCTCTCTTCTGTAAGTTATGCAGCAATGAGTGCTGGAAGTGGGTCTTCTTGGCCCGCTTTTGCTTCATTGCTGCTTGAAGATAGTGCCATCAATACAACCGACACTGCTGCATACACGACTACGAATCTGACTTTTCCAGATGCTGGAGTTTATCTTTTGGTAATCCAAGGTAGTTTCAATTCTGTTGGTAATCCAAAGATTGATCTTCAATCCATTACTGATGCTACTTTTGAAGAAATCAAACAATGGGGTAATACCCAATATGATGTTACAGGTTTCTGGAAAGTAACTGTCAATTCTGGTGGTGTAAAAACACTTACTTACAGAGGTAATATTACTCATGTTCGTAGTCAAGTTGCCATTTATACTCCAAATGAAGCAATTGATTGGGGAAATACATATTTTGATTCCGGATGGAATCAAACAACAGTCAGTCTCACTTTCCCAATGAATGGTTCTTTTGAAAAAGGATCCATTGTTGCTTCCTATTGGAACAACATAGCTGGTCCTACACATACTGGACCATCAACTGTAGATATTCCAGTTACTCTGATTACCAGTGGATTCTATGGATCCATGAGAAGTCAGAATGACTTACCTGCTTCTCCTAACCTTGAACTCACAAACTCTGGTGGTTCAACCAGCAGAACCATGCTTTCAGCAATCATGTTTGGCTATCTCTCTGAGCTTCTTAGCCAGTCAATTCGTGTGGGAAGGGCCAAGACATACACTGTTGCTGGAAGTGCTCAAAATGGTATAACCATTGCCAAACATCGAAACTTCACAGTTGTGGGTAGTACCCATAACAGTATGACAATCAGTCTCGCAAAAACCTACATAGTAGTGGAACCGTAAGATGGCTTTTCTCAACTTCTACACAAATTCCGCAGAACTCGGTAGTGGTACTGATAGTACACTTGCTGGATCTTTTGATCCAACCTACTGTGATAAGTCTATTCGTTTTGCTAACAATTCAGGAGGAGCTTTAATTGGACCTTCTGATAACGAAAGTCATCCTGATGTATGGTTTCACATGGAAGTTTATGGAGACAGTAAAAATATGACTGCATACTATGCCGATGGTATGTATTTCCAGATTCTCACAGATGGTTCTCGTTCTATTATGTGTGATTTGAATAATGGTAATATTTCTTTAGGCCATACAACTAACCTCCTAAGTTTTGAAGGCGGAGTTTCCACTCAAGTTGCTGTTCCATGGTCAGCGACCA
>Ga0100391_1005017_pt1 | contig 12469 bp, 10 predicted proteins | sample CryGeymeta201515_FD_81541 | JGI IMG/M metagenome (GOLD analysis project Ga0100391, IMG submission 81541) | Groundwater microbial communities from Crystal Geyser aquifers in Utah, USA - Crystal Geyser metaG 2015-15 | ecosystem: Environmental > Aquatic > Deep subsurface > Groundwater | place: USA...
ACATTTCCAACAGGAACCATAGTGCCTTCTAATGGAACTCTTATCGTATTTGGAGGTGGAAATCCTACAGGTAGTTTTGGAGGCGCACTAGTGCAAACGGCTTCTGAAGGCCGACTTAACTTGAATAATGCTGGGGATTTTGTGACTGTACGAGATGCGCAGAATAATACAATCCTTACGTTTGATATAACACCATTAGACGATAATCCTAACGAATCGTATACCAGAAATCCAGATTTATCTGGAGATTTTGAATTGCACTCGTCCATAGCAGAAGCTAACAATGCCATATTTTCGCCTGGTACAAAATTAGACGGTAGTTCATTTTAATACAATAAATAATAAATGGATTTACTTGGCCCTATTTTATCGCTTCTATTTATTATTATAGTGGCGCGGTTATTACTAAAAAAATACCACCCACAAGCCGTCTTGCTTGTGGCAGGGCTTATTATGTTGTCAGTTTCTTTGGTCTTAAAAAATGATTTGCCCATTTTAAAAAGTCCAACAGGATTTTCAGGATTTGACTTATTTAAGTTAATAAAAGAATCCTTCAGCAAAACCAATGCTGGTGTTGGTCTAATGATAATGGCTATTGGTGGTTTTGTGGCATATGTAGATAAAATTGGTGCTTCAAAAGCTCTAGTTTATGTGGCGATGAAGCCCTTAAAATTATTTAAATCTCGACCTTATATTGCAGCATCTTTGGTAATTCCCATAGGCCAAACCTTATTTATTGCTATTCCATCTGCAGCTGGCTTGTCGCTTCTTTTAATGGCGTCATTGTTTCCAATATTAACCAATCTAGGGGTTAGCAAATTATCCGCTGCGTCTGTCATAACAGGTACAACAGCTTTTGGTATGGGCCCGGCATCAGCGATTACAGCTAGCGCAAGTAGTATTGTTGGTGTAGAGTCTATTAATTATTTTGTAAATCATCAAATTATGATTGCGATACCGTTGAGTATCGTTATGATGATTACCTATTATTTAGTCAATAGATACTATGATAATAAGAACAATTTTGAAACTTCAAAAGTAAAACGTAAAGAAGCCGTCGTAGAAGCACCCTTGATTTATGCTATTATTCCTGTTTTGCCTATTGTATTACTAATTGTTTTTTCTGAATTATTACAAATCTTTTCAACACCTATTTCCTTAGATACCACGACGGCAATGATCATTAGTTTGTTTATAGCATTGGTTTTTGAGCTCATAAGAACAAAAAGTATCAAAAAAGTATTTGAGTCGCTTAAAATATTTTGGGATGGTATGGGAAATATTTTTAAAACCGTTGTGACCTTAATTATTGCCGCTGATATTTTTGCCAAAGGCCTAATAAGCCTTGGTTTTATAGAAGGGCTGCTAGCACTAACTCAAAATTTAGGACTTAATGCTATTGGCATTAGCATTGTAATGTCGGTTATGATTTTCTTAGCTTCTATGCTAATGGGTAGTGGTAACGCTTCATTTTTTGCCTTTGGCCCACTCGTACCTCAAATATCAAAATCATTAGGTGTAGATAGTATATCCATGATATTACCGATGCAATTTTCAGCATCCATGGGCAGAACCGTATCGCCTGTTGCTGGGGTAATCATTGCTGTTTCTGAAATTGCAGGGGTATCAACGCTTCAAATAGTTAAACGGAATTTAATTCCACTGGGTGTGGCCTTAATTACCATGCTCACCGTTCATTTTATATAAAATTATGCTCAAACTATTAAAAAATATAACGGTATATGCGCCTAAGGCTTTAGGGGTAAAAGATATGCTTATTGCAAATGACAAAATTTTCGCTATTGAGGATAATTTAGATCACTTTGCCTCTGTAAGTCAGGTGTTTGATTTTTCAGACCAGATTGTCACACCGGGCCTTATAGATCAACATATTCATATCGCAGGCGCTGGCGGCACCAACGGTTTCTCTACCATGACGCCAGAAGTAACCTTAAGCGAGCTTATTGCTTGCGGCACTACTACGGTGGTGGGATTATTAGGTACCGATGGAAAAAATAGAAATATAAGAACGCTGTATGCTAAAGCTAAAGCCTTAGACCAAGAGGGAATTAGTGCCTATATGTATTGTGGCTATTACGGTATTGATTCGGTTACCATTACCGATAGCATTCAAGGTGATATGATTTATATCGATAAGGTGCTAGGTTGTAAAATTGCTATTAGTGATATTAGGTCTTCATATCCTACAGCCTTAGAATTACTTAGAAAAGTGTCTGAAGTAAGAGTTGGTGGCGGCCTAGCTAATAAAAAAGGTATTTTACATATTCACTTGGGCAACTTAGACTCAAAATTAGAGGTTTTGTTTGAATTGGTCAACAAATACCAATTCCCTATCGAGCACATTTCACCAACCCATGTAGGACGCACAAAAGCACTTTTTGAGCAAGCCATTGAATTCGCGAAACTTGGAGGTACTATAGATATTACCACTGGGGCTTCTAAATTTACAGAGCCACATGAGGCTGTGCTTTATGGCATAGAAAAGGGGGCATCTATAGATAACATGACTTTCAGTACAGACGGACATGCGGGTCTTAAAAAAGTGGATGCAAACGGAAAAATCATTGGTGCCAAAAATGCACCCGTAGACCAAAACTTGGCTGAGGTGGTGCAACTCATTAAAAAAGGAGGACTTGCTATTGAAGAGGCTTTTAAACTTATTACCACCAACCCAGCACGAAATCTGGGATTAGAACACAAAGGAAAAGTAGCCGTAGGTTGTGATGCTGATCTTTGCGTGTTTAATCAAAATCTAGATCTAACCAATGTGTTTGCCAGAGGACAACACATGATGAAAGACAAACAAATAATAGTTAAAGGAACATTTGAATTATCATCATAAGCCAAAATATATGAAGCCATTACAACTAATAATCCACTGTTTTGTTGTGCTTTTAGCATATCAAATACACGCACAAGACGTAAAGCTAAGCTCTTACGAATTTGGCGAAGGGTTAAATTTCACCACAGGGGAAGGCCATGAGTTAAAACTACGAAGTTACTTTCAACCGTATTTTGAAACCAAGCAATACACCGAAGGAGACTTAAATTCTGCAAACCGTTTTAGAATGCGTAGAGCACGATTTAGAATCGATGGTGAAACGAGCAATAAGCGTTTTAGCTACAGGTTTCAGTTTGACCTCACTGGTAATGGAGAATTTGAGGAGCAAGAAGGTGTTTTTTTATTAGACGCTTTAATACGTTACGAGCTAACCAAAAGCGTTAGATTGTCTTTTGGTCAGCGTGCTACTTATACAGACAACAGGGAACTTTTTATGAGTTCTAGTGCGTTGCAATTGGTTGAGAGAAGTAGAGTCACTTCTGCCTTTGCCTCTATCAGAGAATTTGGACTTTTTATTGATGGCAGATTTAAAACAGGTCGAGGCTCTTATATTAAACCCTATTTTGTTTTAACTAATGGGGATGGCGGAAATGTTTTTAATCGAGATTTTGGTGGTCTAAAGATAGGCGGACGTTTAGATTACTTACCCTTTGGTACCTTTATCAACTTCGGTCAGTTTAGACAAGCAGACGTTATGAGAGAACTCACCCCGAAACTTGTTGTTGGTGCTAATTTTAGTCATAATAACGGTATGAGTAGTAGAAGAGGTCGGGTTAGTGGGTCTATTTTGTATTTAAATGATAATGATGAAGAATCTCTGCCTGATTACACCAAATATGGTATCGATTTTTTGTTTAAGTACCGGGGTTTTTCTGCACTAGGAGAGTTTGTTAAAACTACAGCTAGTGTCCCAGAAGATATAACCCAACGTGTAAGAAATGATGGTTCTGTGTCAACGGCATTTTTAGTAGATGGCATTCAAGATGTAGAAAATTATGTAAAAGGTAGAATGATGCTAGGTGAAGGTTACAACCTGCAAATGGGCTATATATTTAAAAGCGGCTACTCTGTAGATGCTAGGTATACGCATTTAAAAGCAGATGATAATTCGTTCTTAAATAATGCGACGTTCTATAATAGACCAAATTATTACACCATAGGTTTTAGTAAATATTTGGCAAGAAATTACGGTGCTAAAATTCAAACCTCATTGACCTATGTAGATGGCAATGGTATTAACGATAATAACGGTAACCTTAATGAGGGTAACGAATGGCTCGCTAGAGTTATGCTAACATTTTCCTTGTAATGATGAAGAACTTCATATATACAATTACGGCTTTGTTGACGGTAAACATCGCATTTGCGCAACTTAATCCTGAACCAAAAAAAGTCACAAAATTATTCTTTCCTGAAGATGAAAGTGTAGAAAACGTGACTCCTGCTTTAAAGAAAAAAAGAGGATTTACAGATTACGATGAATTAATTTCGTTTTTAAAGGAACAACAGAATCAGCATTCAGATTTAGTAAGTATTGATTACATCGGTAAAAGTCAAAAAGGCTATGACATTCCTATTGTGTATATTAAAAGTAATCAAGGCTCTAAGAATAAACTAAAAGTATGGTATCAGGGTGCTCTGCACGGTAACGAAATGGCAACTACCGAGAGCATGCTGTATATAATTTACAAACTTTTAAACGATGATTCCCTTCAATACTTGTATGATAAGCTTGATTTAGCCATTGTGCCTATGGCTAATATTGATGGCTATTTAAAATCAGATCGCTATTCTGCCAATGGCATCGATTTAAATAGAGACCAAACCAAACTAATGGCACCAGAAACCTTGGTGCTTAAACAAAGGTTTAGTGACTATGCTCCTGAGGTGGCTTTAGATTTTCATGAATACAATCCGTATCGAAGAGATTTTGCTAAAATGGGTGACTTTGGAATAACTTCGGCTTATGATGCCATGTTCCTTTACAGTAGCAATCTTAATGTGCCAGAAAACATCAGGTCGCTTACAGACACCTTATTTGTGGATGACGCGAGAGCTGCACTCGATGAGCACAAGTATAGACACGAAGACTACATGTCTACAGGCGATTATTTTGGTGAAATTCACTTTAATAAAGGAGGCAGCAGTGCTAGATCGAGTGCAAACTCCTATGCTTTGGCAAATTCTATTTCGTCTGTGATTGAAGTTAGGGGAATTAGATTGGGTAGAACATCATTTAAACGACGTATAAATATCACATATACTATAGGAATATCATTTTTAAAGACGGCCTCTGAGCATGTGGATCTAGTAAAACAAACGCTCAAAGAAGCACAATCAATGCGGCAAAAGATAGCCGTAAAAACGGCAAAACGAGTGTATGAAGACACCATTAAGGTTATAGATTTAGATAGTTACAAGCTAATAGACCTTCCGGTAACCATTAGAGATGCAAAAGGGGCAACGGCTACACTCACTAGAAAACAACCTGAAGCTTATATACTATCTAAAGATCTTGGGTTTTTAGTTGAAAAGTTAAAAATCCTAGGTTTAGAAGTGGAAACCTTAGAGCAAGACGAAACCCTAAGCGTAGAAGCTTATAAAGTCACCGAATTTAATAGAGATGAAACTAAATACGAAAAAATGAATTTACAAACTGTAACTACCGAAATACAAGCGAAGCAAATTGCGTTTCCAAAAGGTAGTTTTAGAGTTTCAACCCATCAAAAAAATGCACCATTGCTATTTGAGGTCTTAGAACCAGAACGACCAAATAGCTTTATCAGTTTTGGTGTTTTAGAAACCGACTTAAATCAAGAATTACCACTATATAGACTCCCTTCAACAAATTAAATTATAAACCATGAAAAAACTAATTTGTATCACCCTATTGTTTTGCAGTGCCGCCCTCAGTGCTCAAGAGACTCAACCAACGAATCAAGCTAATTTTGAGTTGGGCAATGGATTAACCTTTAACCTTAATGATGGCGATTATCAATTTTATATCAGTGGCTTCATTCAGCCTAGCGTCTCATTTGAAAAAATAGAAGACAGTGACGTTGACTATCAGTTTAACGCCAGAAGAACTTATTTTATGCTCGGTGGTAACGCGGTTAAAGAAAAAGTAAGTTTCTTAATTCAAACCGATTTTAGTTTGTCAGATCCGCTTTTAGATGCATGGATTGCCTATCATCCATTTTCATGGATAAGTGTTACTGCCGGACAAAAACAAAATTTTGTAAATAACAGAGAAATGCTTTATCGTGAGGACAGACTTCAATTTACAGATCGAAGTTTAAGCAGTCAACTCTTTAGTAGAACAGGGCGTGAGTTTGGTTTGTTTGTTGAAACCAATTTTGAATTTGGTGAAAAACTTGCGATTGCACCAAAAGCTTCCTTAACTTCTGGTGATGGTAGAAATTCATTTGGGTCAGACTCAAGAGATGCTGATTTTGGTGGTGTGAAAATTGGTGGCAGACTAGATGTTTATCCATTGGGTTACTTTACAAAAGGCAACGATTTATATACAGCGGATTTAGCACACGAGGAAAGCCTAAAACTAGTATTGGGTGCAGCAGCAAGCCAAAATAATGGTGCGAGTCATGCAAACGGAGAAGGTCATGGAGATTTTATCTTTTATAACGCTAGTGGTGACATTGCCTTACCAGATTATTCAAAGTTTTATACCGATTTATTAATGAAATATAAAGGCGCTTCAATGTTATTAGAGTATACAAATGCTAGTGTTTCAGGTATAGAGGAGGTATATTTAGATGACAGCGCAAGTACCATTTTAGCGCCAACGCAAATTAGTGAATTTCTAATTTTGGGCGACAGTTTTACTGGGCAATTGGGGTATGTGACTAAAAGTGGACTCGGATTTGATTTTAGATACGAAAATGTAAAGCCTGAGTTTAATAGTAACGCGAGTTCCTTAGTATCAGAGTTTAATAATTACACTTTTGGATTTACCAAATATTTTGAGGGCAATAACCTAAAGCTGCAAGCGGCAGTGAGTACTACAGATGTTGTGCAAGGTAATAATATAACTACTGGTGAATTGCTGTTTCAGATTGTTTTTTGATGCCTAGTTTTAAGAATTTTTCTTGGAATTATTGAAATGGTATTGTAACTGTTTTTCGTTTTGTTTTTAAATGGTTTTATAACCTTAGTGCGATTGATTCAAATGATATGCAGTGAGTTGAGAAATAAAAGCCTATTATGCTGTAATGAGCTGTATATGATGATATGTTAATTTTTTAACACAAATTGCGCACGAAGAAAAACTATACACTAAAAAAATTACCCATACATTAACACTACTAATAAATTAATTAGGCCTTGTCTTTAAGTTAGTTAGGTACTCTTAATTTGGCTATATTCTTGTGATTGCGGTTCATCAGTTTATTTTAGCGTTTTGACACTTTATTTAGAATTTCGTTGGTATTATAACTCATTTTTTTAGCAGTTAAGCTAATAAACTGGATGTAAAGCCATTTGTATACAAATTGTAGTGGTATACCATTGATAACTAGTAAATATATTACTTAGATTTGAATTCAATTTCTACTTGCTATCGCTATTAGCCAATTAGACTCAAAGGTTTACATAATGGATAATGTATTACTATTCGCTTTCATATCAATTTTAGGTTCTTATATTTTAGTATCGATGCTCATTCCAAAAATTAGTTGGATTGTTCAATCACGTAATTTAATAGATAAACCAAATCAAAGAAGTTCGCATAAAGATTCTACACCAACCATGGCCGGTGTTGCTTTCTTTCTGGTATTGATGTTTATGTTAAATGTTATAAATACTTACGATGTTGAAGGTATTGGAATTAATTTGATTGGGGCTACAGGTTTAATGTTTGCAATTGGTTTAAAAGACGATTTAGTACTGTCAACACCGAAAGCAAAATTGGGAGGTGAAATATTAGCCATTGCCTTTATTTTATTTTGTAATTGTTTGCAAGTATCATCTTTAGAAGGTTTTTTAGGAATTTATCATATACCCCTTGCAGTATCCTATGGGCTAGTTATACTTATGATATTAACCATTGTTAACTCGTTTAACATGATTGATGGTATTGATGGCCTCGCTGCTATCATTGGAATTTCAATTTTTAGTGTCTACGGATGTATTTTTTATGTGTTAGATATGAGTTTTTATTTTTTATTATGTCTTTGCCTCATAGGAATATTACTAGCTTACCTTCGCTTTAACCTGTCGGCAACAAAAAAGATATTTATGGGGGATACAGGCTCTCTGACTATTGGTTTTTGCATTGGTTTTTTATCCTTAAAGTTTTTATCAATTGATGCTGCCATGTTTGCCCAGCATAATTTGCAGGTGGAAAATAAATTAATAGTTATAGGAGCTATTTTCTTTGTCCCGCTTTTTGATACACTTCGCGTCATAGCGGTTCGACTGCTAAATAAACAAAGTCCATTTCACCCTGATAACAATCATATTCATCATATCTTGATTAAGTCTGGATTAACGCATTTTAAGGCTAGTTTGTTTTTGTGCGTTTTAAACTTATTTGTGGCTGTAACACTCATTTTGTTATCTTCAAGATTTAATAGTTTTGAGATGTTAGGAATTATGGCGCTTTATTTTGGCTTCTTTTCTCTGGTTTTTTATAAGCTACAGGCCAATATTGGAAAACGTAATGGATTTAAGTATATAATTGCTGCAATTCAGTTTTTATTTTAAGAGCCTTTCGAGTAAACAATATCTCAAAATTGTAGAGTTGAGATTAGTACTCATATAGTAGAACATGATATCTCTTAAAATTACAGAATGAAAATTGTTTGGAAAATCTTAAAAAGATTCATTATATCACCAAAACTAGTTTAATTAAAATTTCACAAAATAGCAATGCTTAAAAATAAATCAGTATTAATTACAGGAGGGACTGGGTCATTAGGAAGGGCATTAACGGCCAATATTTTAGAGAAATGGCCTCAAGTAAAACGTTTAGTCATTTTTTCTAGAGACGAGCAAAAGCAGTATCAGATGGCTCAAGATTTTCCAGTTTCAAAATATCCTCAAATGCGCTATTTTATTGGTGATGTTAGAGATAGAGATCGTTTGGTTCGTGCTTTTTCGGGTATAGATTATGTGATTCATGCCGCAGCGATGAAACATGTGCACATTGCAGAGTATAACCCAGATGAATGTGTTAAGACCAATGTAGGAGGTGCCGAAAACGTCATTCAGGCGGCATTGCAAACCAAAGTAGAGCATGTGGTGGCTTTATCTACAGATAAAGCTTGTGCACCTATAAATCTTTATGGTGCCACTAAATTGACTTCAGATAAATTATTTGTTGCAGCTAATAACATTAGAGGACAACACAATATTAAATTTTCAGTAGTACGATATGGCAACGTTATGGGCTCAAATGGTTCCGTAATTCCATATTTCATTAAAATTAAAGACACTGGGGTACTTCCTGTAACGGTAAAAGAAATGACCCGATTTAATATCTCCCTTCAAGGAGGGGTAGATATGGTTTTACACGCTTTAAAATCAGCCTGGGGTGGAGAAATATTTATTCCTAAAATTCCATCCTATAGAATTACAGATGTTGCAGAAGCTATAGGACCAAATTGTGAGCATAAGATTGTTGGTATTAGACCAGGCGAGAAAATTCACGAAGAAATGATTACTTCCTCGGATTCCTTTTTTACCTACGATATCGATAAATATTTTGTGATTATTCCTCAAACACCAATGTGGAACTCTAATGATTTTATCAAAAGTTTTAATGCCAAGCTCGTTCCGCGTGGATTTGCTTATAATTCGGGCACAAATGAAGAATGGGAAACAGTTGATTCACTGAGAACATTGATAAAAGAGCACGTAGATCCTAATTTTGAAGCCTAAGAATGAAAGCAATACCATACGGAAGACAAAACATAACTGAAGAAGACATAAAGGTTGTTGTAGAAACTCTTAAGTCCGATTATTTAACGCAAGGCCCTAAGATAGCCGAGTTTGAAACTGCTTTTGCCAAATATATCGGAAGCACCTATGCAGTGGCCTTAGCAAACGGAACAGCCGCTTTGCACCTATGTGCATTGGCACTTGGGGTTAAAGAGGGGGATAAGGTTATCACTACGCCAATTACCTTTGCCGCAACAGCAAATTGTGTGCGCTATTGTGGAGGAGAAGTGGTGTTTTCTGATATAGATCCCAAAACTTATTTATTAGACATTGACAAAGTGAGGTCGCTACTCGAAAATGCACCAAAAGGAACCTATAAAGGTATTATTCCAGTGGATTTTGCTGGGAGAGCCAACGATTTAGAAGCATTTAGAGCTTTAGCAGAAGACTATGACCTATGGATGATTGAAGATGCATGCCATTCTCCTGGTGGTTATTTTAAAAACAGTAAAGATGCAACACAAACTTGTGGTAATGGAAATTATGCCAACTTGGCCATATTTTCATTTCATCCAGTTAAACATATCGCTTCCGGAGAAGGCGGTATGATTACCACTAACGACAAAAAATTGTATGAGAAGTTATTGCAATTACGTACCCACGGTATTGTAAAAAATGATGACTTATATACCAACACCATTGCATTTGCTGGTGGTGATGACCAATATCCTGGCTGGTATATGGAAATGCAAAATTTAGGACACAATTATCGTATTACCGATTTTCAAGCGGCCTTAGGATTAAGTCAGTTGTCTAGAGCAAACGAGGGCATCAAGCGCAGAAGAGAAATTGCTGAAAATTATTATAATGCATTTAGACCTATGTCCTTTGTAAAAAGACAATCTGGTGTTGTTGAAGGTCATGCTTATCACCTTTACGTCTTAGAAGTTGAAGACCGATTAGGTTTATACAACTATTTACGAGGCAAAAATATTTACGCACAAATTCATTATATTCCTTGTCATTTAATGCCGTATTATAAACAGTTTGGTTGGAAAGAGGGAGATTTTCCTAACGCTGAAAACTACTATAAACACTGTATAAGCTTACCAATGTATCCAACATTAACTGGTGATGAACAAGCCTATGTTATCAATGAAATAAAAACGTTTTACAATGCTGTTTGAAATTCCTAAAGACGCTGTACTGAAGCTCATGATAGGTCAGATATCAACCTTTTTTAGTATCAGTGCCAATGAAGTAAATACAATAAATACCTTAAGCGATGAGGTATTTGAGCGCTGTGACGTGTGCTTTTCAAAAAACGAGAACAAGTACTATTCACGCGAAGGGAAAACGTATTTTAATCCGTTTCATTCTGGGCAATACACGGTATTTTTATATTATTTTTCAAATACAATATTTAAAAATAAAAAAGACCAAATTCGCTTAGCAGATAAAATTTACTATCTCAATAAAATTATGAATTCTTGTGATTTGTTTTACGAAATAGAGCTACCAAAATATTTTTCCTTAGATCAGCCTGTTGGAAGTGTTTTAGGACGGGCATCATATGGAAATTTCTTTAAGTTTACTCAAAATTGTACCGTAGGAAGTAATAAAAATAAGTATCCAACTTTTGGGGATCATGTGACAATGACAGCAAGTGCAATGGTATTTGGTGACTCTAAGATTGGCAATAACGTTACTATTGGAGTAGGTGCAATTGTAAAGGATGAAGATATACCAGACAATAGTTTAGTGTTTGGGCAATCCCCAAACTTGATTATTAAAGAGCAAAAATGAAGACTATTGATATAGAATCTGAACGTTTAATTTTTAAAAGGGTGTCATCTGAGCATATTTCAGTAGAATATGTGAGCTGGATTAATGATCCTGAGGTCAATAGATATCTTGAAACCAGAGGAAATTATACTTTAGACTTATTAAAATCTTATATTGAAGAACAGCACAATAAAGAAAGTTATTTCTGGGCCATTCATTTGAAAGACTCAAATAAACATATCGGAAATATAAAAATTGATCCTATAAATTTTGAAACCAAATCTGGAGAATACGGTATTCTAATAGGGGATAAGTCAAATTGGGGAAAAGGCTATGCTAGCGAGGCGACGAAACGAATAATAAAGTATTGTTTTGAGGAACTCGGACTCACAAAAATAACCCTCGGCGTTATTGAGGATAATGTTAGCGCCGTTAACTTGTATAAAAAATTAGGGTTTCATTTAGACGAGGTCATACAAGGAACCAAGGAATACAACAATAAAATAAGTAATTCAATAAGAATGTCAATACATGCCTAAAAATTCAACACATAAATGTATTCTTGGAACCGTTCAAATGGGCTTGAATTATGGCATTAATAATTCAAATGGAAAGGTGTCCTTAAAGGATAGTTTTGAGATTTTAGAATACGCTTTTGACAACGGTATCAGAATTTTAGATTCTGCAGAAGCTTATGGCGATGCTCACCAAGTTATAGGAGCATTTCACAGTAAACATCCTAAAAAAACTTTTGAAGTTATCACTAAATTACCACATCATTTTGATGCTGAAATTAAAGAAAAGGTTTCCATTTATCTCACCGAACTGCAGGTGCCTCAATTACACGCGTTGTTATTTCACAGTTTTGATAGCTACAAGAAAAACACTAGTAATTTTGATGTGTTATTAGAATTAAAAGCACAG
>Ga0100391_1005024_pt1 | contig 12461 bp, 13 predicted proteins | sample CryGeymeta201515_FD_81541 | JGI IMG/M metagenome (GOLD analysis project Ga0100391, IMG submission 81541) | Groundwater microbial communities from Crystal Geyser aquifers in Utah, USA - Crystal Geyser metaG 2015-15 | ecosystem: Environmental > Aquatic > Deep subsurface > Groundwater | place: USA...
GTTTTTTTATTTAATTCTAATGTTTTTTGGGGCTTACCATCAAGAGGAATATCTAATCCTTTTCTGATTTTGATTATTTGCATTTGATTTTTTAAATAAGTATTTAAATACAAAAATAAATAATTATTAAACTTTATTTTAAATAATTATTAAATATTCCTATTTTTCAATAGGAACACAATAGGGAAGGTTTTTAAGATTCCAATTTAGCTGATTTTGTTTGTATTTTAAAATAAATAATGAAATTAGAAATGAGTAAAAAATAAATTTTTATTAAATGAATAAAAAAATCAAAAACCAATTCAAAAAAAACATACCTTTGCCAATTACAGTAAACATATATATTTAATAAGTTAAATAATTCAACCATGAAATTTATCATCTCAAGTTCATTACTATTAAAACAATTACAATCAATCAGTGGTGTTTTAAATACAAATAACACGCTCCCTATTCTTGATAATTTTTTATTTGACTTGCAAGGAGAAGAATTATCAATATCAGCATCTGATTTAGAAACTACTATGACAGCCAAAGTAGCTGTATCTATGGCTGATGAATTTGGTAAAGTAGCTATTCCTGCAAAAATTCTTTTAGAAACCCTTAAAACATTTTCAGATGTTCCGATTACTTTTACCATTGACCCAGATAACAATGCAATTGAAATATCAGCTGGAGAAGGTAAATATAAATTATCGGGTCAAAATGGCGATGAATTTCCAAAAATCCCAGAAATTGAAGGTGCTGCTAACCTTGAACTAAACGCTTCTATTATTTATAACGCAATTGTTAAAACAATTTTTGCTACGGCTGTTGATGAATTACGCCCTGTGATGTGTGGTGTTTTCTGTCAAATTACAACCGATGAAATAATTTTTGTTGCTACAGACGCTCATAAACTTGTTAGATACAAACGCTCTGATGCCAAATCTTCTAAAGAAGCCGCTTTTGTTTTACCAAAAAAACCTTTAACTCTTTTAAAAAACATACTGTCCAATTTAGATACCAACCTAAAAATTGACTATAACAATATCAATGCGTTATTTACAATAAATAATCTTACACTCGTTTGTCGTTTAATTGATGGTAAATACCCAAATTACGAAGCAGTTATTCCAACCGAAAATCCTAATAAATTAACTATTGAAAGATTGCCTTTTTTAAGTTCTATCAAAAGAGTATCTATCTTTTCTAATCAATCTACCCATCAAATTCGTTTTAAAATTTCTGGGAGAGAACTTATTTTAAGTGCCGAAGACCTTGATTTTTCTAACGAAGCTAAAGAACGTTTAACCTGCGCTTATGAGGGAGAAGATATTGAGATAGGTTTTAATTCCAAATTTATGCTCGAAATGCTTAATAATTTAGATACAGATGAAGTTAGTATTGAAATGTCTTTGCCTAACAAAGCAGGTATTCTTAAACCTGTTAATAATGAAAATAAAGCTGAAGATGTTCTAATGCTTGTTATGCCAGTTATGCTTAATAACTAATAATTATTTAAAATATTTAAGAAAGAGGCTGCTTTTAAGACAGCCTCTTTTTTTAAGTTCATTATTAAAATAAATAATAATAAATTTAACGTTTTTCTAAGATTATTAAATATTATCATTTACATTTTTAAGTTTAATTAAGTATTACAGAATACGATAATTGTATTTATTATGAATCAACCTAATATTTTTATCATATATACTGGTGGAACCATAGGTATGGTTGAAGATACTGAAACAGGTTCTTTAAAACCATTCGATTTTATTCACTTGTTTCAACAAATTCCTGAATTAAAGAAATTTCATTATCATTTAGATACTTTTTCTTTCTCTCCTCCCATCGATTCGTCCAATATGGCACCTCCTGTATGGATTAAACTTGCCGAATTAATTGAAAAAAATTATGATAATTATGATGGTTTTGTGATTTTACACGGTTCCGACACAATGGCATACACTGCATCAGCTTTAAGTTTTATGTTCGAAAATTTATGTAAACCAATCATATTAACAGGTTCACAATTACCCATTGGCGTTATAAGAACCGACGGAAAAGAAAACTTTATTACTGCCATAGAAATTGCTGCTGCTAAAGAAAATGGTAAACCTATCGTCCCTGAAGTTTGTATTTATTTTGAAAATAAATTATATCGTGGCAATCGTACCAATAAATATAACGCTGAAAACTTTGAAGCTTTTCGTTCTGTTAATTACCCTCTACTTGCCGAAGTCGGTGTTTATATTAAATATAATTATTCGTCCATTCATCAGGCTAACGAACAAGAGCTAAGTGTTATTAAGAAAATTAATACAAACATTATCATATTAAAACTTTTCCCAGGCATTACAGAAAAAGCGGTGAAAGCAATTCTTTCTACAGAGGGACTAAGAGGAGTGGTTTTAGAAACTTTTGGTTCTGGCAATGCTCCTTCAGGTAAATGGTTTATAGACTTGCTTAAAGAAGCCATTGATAAAGATATTATCATTTATAATGTAACTCAATGTAAAGGCGGTGCTGTTGAAATTGGTAAATACGAAACTATTTCTGATTTAGGAAATATTGGAGTTATTGGAGGCTCCGACATTACTACGGAAGCTGCTGTTACTAAAATGATGTATTTACTCGGTAAAGGTCATTCAAATGATAAAATTAAAAAATATCTTCAAACTTCTCTAAGAGGAGAAATGACCATTTATTAAATAAACTAAATTATAATAATCATGGCTATAATACATCTCGAAGGTATGGAGTTTTTTGCATTTCACGGTTGCTTCAAAGAAGAACGCATTATTGGCAATCGTTTTCTTGTTCATACTTCTTTTGAAACGGATACTAAAATTGCAGAAGAAACTGACGATTTAACTAAAACAGTTAATTATCAACAAATTTATAAATTGGTTAAATTAGAAATGGAAAAGCCTTCAAAACTTTTAGAAAATGTGGCTCGTCGTATTTTTGATAAAATAATAACTACTTTTCCTTATATTACTCATTTATCAGTTAAAATAGCTAAAATTAATCCTTCTTTAGGTGGTAAAATGGATAATGTAAGTGTTACTTTAATAAAATGATTTACATTAACTAAGAAAAGCTAATTATCAATTAATTCTGGCTTTATTTTAACATTGTCGAATTTCACTTCTTTGTCAAAATTATATGTAATTGTAAGAAAAAGCTCCCCATTTTCATTATAATATTTCCAATCTCCTTGTTTTTTTCCCACTTCATAATTTCCTTCTTCTCTTATTTTGCCATTATCATAATAGGAAACGTGTCTTCCATCTGGATTATCCTGATAAAACCTTCCTTCGTAACTTATTTTACCGTTTGCAAAATAGTATTTCCAAATACCATCTTTCATTCCATCTTTATAGTTTCCTTCTTGTCGCGAATCTCCGATATTATATTTCCATAAACCATCTTCTAAACCTTCTAAATATTGACCTTCGACAATGACAATTCCCGAATCATTATATTCTTTGTATATTCCATCTGCACTTCCTTGATAGAATGTTTCTTCCATCAATAAATTTCCATTTTCGTAATACCATTTCCAATCTCCCTCTGTTTTTTCACCTGCTGCATAAAAACCAGTCTGATCTAATTTTCCGTTTTTATAATACCATTTCCACAAACCTATTTTCTTATTATTTTTATAAGCTCCCTCTGCTTTCAACTCACCTGTTTCATAATATTCTTTCCATTTTCCTTGTTTATAACCTCTCTCATCAATGATGCCATCTCCAATAATATTGCCATTTCTGAAAATTTTTGCACTTTCTATAGTACCATCTATCTTATAATCTCTTCTCACACCCTCGGGTACGTTCTTTTTATAACTACCAACGGTTTTTATATTTCCTGTTTCATAATAATCAATTTTTATATCCAACTTCACTACTTCTGGGTCATCTTCTTGTAATTCACCATCTATATATTTTTCGATACTTACCAAATTTCCTTCATTATCAAAAGTCTTAAAAAAACCATCCTTTAATCCATTTTTATAACTTTCTTCTTTTTTTACAAAGTCATTACTATAAAAAGTTTTCCATATTCCTTGTCTTTTACCATTTCCATTATATCGGTTAATATATTCTCTATTTATCACAAAGCCATACTTATACTCTATCAATGAAATAATTAATCCTTCTTTTGAAAACTCTTTTGATAAACCGTTTTCTTTTCCATTAACAAAGGTAACTGTTTTTCTTACCAAGCTATCCCCATAATAATAAATTGTTAATCCTTCTTTAATATCGTCTTTAAAGTTTTCTTCTATTTTTCCTGTCTCGTTAAAAGTAGTTTTAAATCCATTTTTTTTATCGTTTTTGTAAAAAATAGTCATAAACAATTTGCTTGAATCGTTATAAAATTTCCATAAACTGTCCAATTCATAATTCTTTCTATTTCCTTCTGATACCAATATTCCTGTTTTGGAATAAGTTTTCCAATACCCGTCTGGCTTATTGTTTCTAACATAGCCTTCACTTGATATTTTACCATTAGGATAATATATTTTTGTAAATATCATAGAATCATTCTTTTGTTGTGCTTTTATTTGCCAAGAAAAAAGAATAATAAACAATAGTAATAAAATCTTTTTCATTTATTTTTGTTTACTTAGATATATCTAACATTTTTAATAAAGGTTTCTTTGCTTTTTCTATTAAATCTTGAGAAAGATTTATTTCTGGTTGTTCATTTTTTAAACATTCATACAATTTTTCCATCGTATTTAGTTTCATAAATGGACAATCGTTACATGCACAAGTTTCTTCTGTAGTAACAACATAAAAAGATTTATTAGGTCTATTTTTTTTCATTTGATGAATAACGCCAGTTTCTGTTGCTACAATGTATTCATTAGCATCATCTTTCAATGTATAATTAAGCATTGCTGTAGTAGAACCTACAAAATCAGCAATGTTTAAAATTTGCCCTTTACATTCTGGATGAGCAATTATTTTCGCTTTTGGATGGTTTGTTTTCAATTTTAAAATATTTTCTATAGTCAGCATATCATGCACCTGACAACTACCATCCCAGAGCACCATATTCCTTCCTGTGATATTATTTATATATGCTCCTAAGTTTTTATCGGGCGCAAATATTATTTTTTGTTCTTTGGGAAAACTTTCAACTATTTTAATAGCATTACCAGAAGTACAAATAACATCTGATAAAGTTTTTACGGCAGCAGAACAATTAATATAAGAAATAACAATATGTTCAGGATATTTTTTTTTAAAATTGTTCAATTGTTCAAAACTACACGAATCTGCTAATGAACATCCTGCCTTTAAATCAGGTAATAATACTTTTTTAGTAGGATTTAGTATCTTTGCAGTTTCTGCCATAAACAAAACACCGGCAAAAACGATGATATCTGCTTTTGTTTTTTCAGCTTCTTGCGAAAGACCTAAACTATCGCCAATATAATCAGCAATATCTTGTATATCCGATGTTTGATAATAATGTGCCAATATAATAGCGTTCTTTTTTTTCTTGAGATTGTTTATTTCTTTTATAAAATTCATTGTTCCTTTATATATTATTATATTTTTAATTAAATTTATATTATAATTAAATAGAGGCGTTCATTCTGTCAGTAAATTTTTAATTTTTAATTTGTTTATTTCATTTTTAAAAACCAATTAACAGTTTTTTAACAATATGAATTTCTTTTCTAATTCATATATAGACCATTAAAAAGTTATGAACAAGCTGTTGATAAAGGTTATTTTTAAAACTTTTTATTAAAATGATGATTTCTTTTTGTTAATATTCTGTTAAGTTTTAATTAAAATTGGTAAAAACTAATTCAATTTTTTTTGCAAAGGTTTATTTCTTTAAAAATTATTAACAATTATTTACAAAAATACACACTTATTAACATAACTTTGTTAAAAAACTATAACTATCTGAAACTAATATTGAATATATGTTATTTACTTTTGTAAATTTATTTATTAAAGAATTAAAAATTAAAGAATTAAAAAAAAGGGTTTATAAATTATCATTTAAAATTATTAACAATGCTTGGAATAAAAAAAAATATTGCTATAGGTAGCGATCACACAGGATTTCAATTAAAAAAGTTCTTAATCAATGAATTAACAGTAAAAGGATATCAATTTAAAGATTTTGGTGCTTTTTCTGAAGAAAGTGTTGATTATCCTGACATAGCTCATCCTTTATCTATTGCAATAGAGCAAAACGAGTTTGATTTTGGTATTTTAATTTGTGGAAGTGGCAATGGGGTTAGTATTGTAGCAAATAAACATCAGAATATTAGAGCAGCTCTTTGTTGGACCGTAGAATTGGGAAAACTTGCTCGACAACACAACAATGCAAATATACTTTCATTACCTGCTCGTTTTATTGATGAAAAAACTGCTTTAGCAATTTCTGAAACTTTTTTGAATACTGAATTTGAAGGAGGAAGACACCAGAAAAGAGTTGAAAAAATATCTTAAATTTGCTTACTTATTCAATTAACTTTGCAGCGTCATTTTGTATAATTTTACCTATTTATGTCAGAAGAGTCAAAAAAATTTATTAAAGCTGCCGAAAAGAAAGCTTTTGACAAAAACCATCGAAAAATAATTCAATTCAATATTTCTCGCTACGATGCTGCTGTCCCTAAAGGTAAATTACAATATGCTAATTTGGAACTCGCAAAACAAAGAACGGCAAGCATAAAGCATAAAGCCATTGAAAATCTGGATACTTTACTTATTGAATTTGAACGAAATTTTGTTAATAAAGGAGGTAAAGTTATTTGGGCACAAGACCAAGAGGAAGCCATTTTTCAAATACTAACTATTGTTAAAAAACATAACGCTAAAAAAGTAGTTAAATCAAAATCAATGATTACTGAGGAAATTGAATTAAATCATTTTCTTGAAAGCGAAAATATTGAATCTCTCGAAACCGACCTTGGTGAATATATTGTACAATTAGCTGGAGAAAAACCCTATCATATTATTACTCCGGTAATGCACAAATCAAAAGAAATTATTGCAGAATTATTTAACGAAAAATTCGGATTACCTAAGGAAAGTACTCCTGAAGAAATAACTGCTTATGTAAGAAATTTATTAAGAAAAAAATTTGTTACTGCAGATATTGGAATCACTGGTGGTAATTTTTTAATTGCTGACATTGGTGCAATTGCTTTAACAGAGAATGAAGGCAATGCATTAATGTCTGTTTCTTTTCCCAAAGTGCATATTGCTATCGTGGGTATTGATAAAATGATTGCTTCTGTTAAAGATTTAGATACGCTTTGGCCCATATTATCTACTCATGGAACAGGTCAAAAAATTACTGTTTATAATACTATTATTAATGGACCAAAACAAGAAAACGAAACTGATGGCCCTGATGAAATGTATGTTGTTCTTCTTGACAATAATCGTACAAATCTTTTAAAACAAGAAAAACAAAGAAGAGCAATGAGTTGTATTCGCTGTGGTGCTTGTTTAAATGCTTGTCCAATTTATAAAAATATCGGTGGTCATTCTTACTCCACCACTTATAGTGGACCCATAGGTTCTGTCATAACTCCTCATCTCAGAGGGATGAAAGAATTTAAGCATCTTAGTTTTGCTTCTTCCCTTTGTGGAAAATGTACCGAAGTATGCCCCTCTAAAATAAACTTACATGAACTATTATTATACAATCGTAATAATTCTGTAATTAATGGTTATGCCAATAAAACCGAAAAATTAACCATGTTTTTATGGAAAAAAGTGATGCTCAACCGTTGGATGATAGACTTTGCTAATGCGAAAACCAAAAACCTCATGTTAAAATTAGTTTTTAAAAAAGTCTGGGGACCAAGAAGAGCACTACCCATTGTTCAAAAGAAATCTTTTTATCAACTATGGCTCGATAGAAAAGAAAAAACTAAAATTTAACTATTAAATATGGAATCATCTGAATTACATAATGAAGAAATCTGGGTTAATCTTGAAAAGTGGAAAGCCAAACCTTTGTTACAGCTTATTTATGATGATTTCTATCATTTAATAGCACAAAAAGTCAATCAAGAGATAGATGGTAAAATTGTAGAATTAGGCTCAGGAATAGGAAACCTTAAAAAATCTATTAAGAATTGTATTACTACCGATTTATTTCCTAATCCATGGATTGACCAAACAGAAAACGCATATCGTTTAAGTTTTGAAAACAATACCGTATCAAATTTAATTTTATTCGATGTTTTTCATCATTTACAATTTCCTGAAGAGGCATTCAATGAGTTTAATAGAGTGTTAAAACCAGGTGGCAGGATTATTATTTTCGATCCTGCAATTAGTGCTTTGGGTTTGCTTATTTATGGTGCTTTTCATCACGAACCTGTTTCTTGTTTTAAAGAAATTAAATGGCAAGCACCCACTAATTTTGATTTAATAAATTCCCCCTATTATGCAGCTCAAGGAAATGCAAGTAGAATTTTTAATTATAAGAAAAAAAAGTATGCAAAATATTTAAATGAACATTGGAAAATTATTCAAGTTAAAAAAATGTCTGCCTTTTCTTATGTAGCATCTGGTGGTTATAAAAAGAAACAATTATATCCAACTAAATGGTATTCCATAATGAAAAAATTTGATAAAATCTTAGATATATTTCCTATACTTTTTTCAACAAGAATATTGATAGTATTAGAAAAGAAATAAATAATCTTACGCATTTATGAACCAAAATTTTATAAAATGATTGATTTTAAAAATACAAGCAGTATTGACGAAACATCAATAGACTTAAGGGTTAAAAAAATTGTTTCAGGAAACTTAAAAACCTTTACCAAAAAAGAGGGTCTAAAAACTATTCTAAGTATGATAGACCTTACTACTTTAGAAGGAGCAGATACTGATAAAAAAGTAATAGACCTTTGCAAAAAAGCTAATAGTTTCAAAACACTTGGAAAAGATATTCCCAATGTAGCTGCGGTTTGTGTGTATCCTACAATGGTAAAAGTAGCCAAAAAAACATTAAAAGGAACTAATATTAAAGTAGCATCTGTTGCTGGTGCTTTTCCTTCGGGTCAATCTACTTTAGCCATTAAAGTTGCCGAAGTAAATTTCGCTATTAGCGAAGGTGCTGATGAAATTGATATGGTTATTTCACGAGGCAAGTTTCTCGAAGGTGAATATAATTTGGTGTATGATGAAATTGCTGCCATTAAAGACTTTTGTAAAAATATTCATTTGAAAGTTATTCTTGAAACGGGCGAACTACAAACATTAACAAATGTTAACAGAGCAAGTGTAATTGCTATGAATGCTGGTGCCGATTTTATTAAAACCTCTACAGGTAAAATAAATCCAGCAACTACCGAACAAGCAACACTCGTAATGCTTGATGCAATTAATAATTTTTACAAAGAAAATGGGAAGATGATTGGAATGAAACCTGCTGGGGGTATTTCAGATCCCAGTATAGCCCTCAATTATCTTAAACTATTAGAAAACACCTTAGATAAAAAATGGTTTTGCAATGAATGGTTTCGTTTTGGTGCCAGTCGTCTTGCTGATAAACTTGTAGCAGAAATTTTAGCTTCTTAATTTTACTCAATGAACAAATGGTTTTTTACTTTCTTTTTTCTTTTATGGGGAAATAATTTATTGTTTTCACAACAGCTTTTAATACCTTTAAATAGACCAATTAATTTGCCCTACGAAAATAAATTTAATCAAAATAGTATCAATTTTCATACAACTTCTAAACCTTTTGTACTTTCTGATGTAAATTATGTTTTTAATAGCGATTCTATTGTATATAAAGAAAGAAACAAAGTATATAAAACCAAATTAAAACAATACTTATGGCGTAAGCTTAGAAAGGAAAGCTTTATAGTTGTTGACTCTACCGATTTTTATTTAACCATCAATCCTCTTTTTAATTTTGAAATTGGTAAAAATTTGGTCTCCGATTCTTTTGCTTATGTGAATACAAGGGGTTTATTAATACAAGGAAATATAGGAAAATACTTTTCTTTTTCTACTTCTTTTTACGAAAATCAAGCTCGTTTTGTTAACTATGTAAACGATTATATCAATGTAACCAATGTTGTTCCTGGGCAAGGACCTGTTAAATCATTTAAAACCAATGATTTTGACTATTCTTCTGCTTCTGGCTATATTTCTTGCAAGCCCATCAAGCATTTAAACATACAACTTGGGCATGGTAAAAGTTTCTTTGGAGAAGGATATCGCTCTTTATTATTGTCTGACAATGCATTTAATTATCCTTATTTAAAATTTACCACAGAATTTAAGAAAATTCAATATACAACAATGTACACTTCATTTATTAACAACGTATCTCGTACTTTTGTTTCTGAATTTCCTAAGAAATATGCTACTTTTCATTTTTTAAGTTATAATATAAATACTAGATTTAATGTAAGTTTTTTTGAATCAACTATATGGCAATCAACCAAAAATAATCAACCAAAAACTTATTCATTTGAATATTTAAATCCAGTTATTTTTCTACCTGCTGCCATTTATAAACTAAATGATAGCAACAATGTGATGCTTGGTTTAAATATGAAATACAAATTATTTAATAAGTTTGCTTTATATGCTCAGCTTGCCATAGATGATTTTAAGTCCTTAAAAAATAATACAAACTTTCATCAAAAAATTGCATATCAGTTTGGAGCCAAAGGTTTTGATATATTTACTATACAAAATTTAAATTTAATTGTTGAGTATAATCAAGCTAGTCCATATACTTATGCTTATGAAAATCCTGCACAAAATTATTCACATTATAACCAATCTCTTGCTCATCCTTTAGGTGCCAATTTTAAAGAAACAATTGGAATTTTAAATTTTCGGTATAATGATTTTTTTATGGAAGTTAAAATTAATTACGCCTTATATGGTGATGATACCTTGAACTCCAATTATGGGAAAAATATATTTTATGCTGAAAATACCAATAATAACGGACCAATTATTTTAGGTAATACTTTACTTCAAGGAATTAAAACCACATTACTAATTAAGGATATAAGATTAGTTTATCTTGTAAATCCAGCTACTAATTTTAATTTGTTACTTGGTATTTCTGATAGACAAGTAAGTTCTGCTTTATTAAAGAAAAATAGCTTATACCTCTATTTTGGAATAAGAACTTCTCTAACAAATTTTTATTACGATTTTTAATAAGCATAAAAATGTTTTGTTATTTATAAAAGATGTAACTTTGTAATTATTATAAATTTTTGAAAATTATAATGCGAAAATCAATTATTTTAATTATTTTTTTTATAGTATCAATTACTTTGCTTTCTTCTTGCATCGCTTTAAAAAAGCTATATTATTTGAGAGAAAATAAAAACGATACCTCTTCTGTTAAAAAAATAGCCCCCATTCCTCCTATCTACACCTTGCACAAAGGAGATATGTTATATATAAAAATAATAGGATTCGATGAATCAACAATTCCACTATTTAATTCAATTGGTTCCACTGTCTCTTATGGAATGACAGAACAATTATCTATTAATCTTAATTCTTATACCGTTAATGACTCTGGTAATATTGTAATGCCATTATTTGGTAAAATTTTTGTCGATAGTCTTTCCGTTGAACAAGCACAAGAGAAAATAAGAACAACCATTAAAAATTTTATGTCTAGTGCAGATGTTATTGTTAAATTAGTAAGTTTTAAAATTACCTTTTTAGGAGAATTTTCAAAACCTGGTAACTATACTATATATAATAAAAATCTAAATATTCTTGAAGCTATCGGATTGGCTGGCGATATAACTGCTTTTGGAGACAAAACAAAACTTATGATAATTAGACAAACAGAAAATAATAAAGTTTATTATGTTGATTTAACAAAGCGTTCAATTATATATTCCGATATTTTTTATTTAAAACCCAACGATATATTATATGCAGAACCCTTAAAATTAAAAAGACAACCTGTTCAAAATTCAACTATTTCAACCATTTCTGTATTTTTAGCATCTATGGTCAATCTTTTAGTTTTACTTAAATATTTAGTAAAATGAGCGAAAAAAACGAAGAATTCAAGCTGAAAGAAGATTCTTTTGATTTTAAAATCATTGTATTTTTCATTATTCGTAATTGGTATATTTTTCTTATTTCTGTTTTTATTGCTTTTCTTATTTCATACTTGTATAATAAATATACACAACCAGTTTATAAAGTTCATACAACCATTTTAATAAAAGAGAATAAATTTAATAACCAAGAAGATAATTCGGAACTTTTAGCACTTAAGGGCTTTGAAGTATCACGAAACATTCAAAACGAGATTGGTATCATTAAATCTTTTAGTTTAGCATATAAAACCTTAAAAGAACTTCCGCAATTTGAAGTTTTTTGCTATACAGAAACTAAACGTAGCAAGAAAACAAAAGAACTTTTTGGAGACGATTGCCCTTTTAACGTATTATTAGACACTTCTCA
>Ga0100391_1005029_pt1 | contig 12452 bp, 9 predicted proteins | sample CryGeymeta201515_FD_81541 | JGI IMG/M metagenome (GOLD analysis project Ga0100391, IMG submission 81541) | Groundwater microbial communities from Crystal Geyser aquifers in Utah, USA - Crystal Geyser metaG 2015-15 | ecosystem: Environmental > Aquatic > Deep subsurface > Groundwater | place: USA...
CCTCGTTTTTAACTGTAATCATAATCTTTAATTCCTTAATTAGTTAGACTTTTATTTACTCCGTAATTGATAACCGGTTAAATCATCCAAACTAACGCCAAGGGCTTTCGCAATTTTCTTTAGTGTATCAAGTGTTGGGTTTATATTTTCGCCCTGCTCAATTTTAATAATCGTATTATTGGCAACATCGGCAAGCTTTGCAAGTCGATCTTGCGAAAGCTTCTTTTTCTCTCGTAACCTCTTAAGATTTATTGCTAAAAGTTTAAGTTGGTCGGAGTGCTGGGAATCGAACCCAGTCTACACCCACCCGAAGGGCGCGTACTACCGGTATACTACACTCCGATACTTAATCACTAATTTAATCTTATCAAACTAAAAGACAGGTTACAACCTGTCTTTTGAGATATTCAACTTAATCAACTTTAATCGCCCAGTACTGATTTTACCTTTTCCACCACTTCAGCCAAACTGAAATCCACTTTTACCAAATAACCCACCACGCCCAAGGACACTCCCTCGCTAATCTTATTTGTATCAGACAACTGCGACAAAATCATCACTGGAACATTTTTTGTTATCTTATCTTCACGCAGTTCACGCAAAACCGTCATACCATCTTTTTTAGGCAAAAGCAAATCAAGTAAAATTAAATCCGGCTTATTTTTTTTTGCCTGCTCCAGCCCGTCCTCGCCGTCATAAGCCACCACTGCTTTATAATTAGATTCAACCAAGCCCATCTTCAGCGCATCGGCTATGACTTGCTCATCCTCAATGATTAATATTTTCTTAGGCATAGATTAATAAATTAATGATTAAAGTTGAATTACGAAATCAGCACCCCTCTGGCTCGATTCGCTCGCCACCTCCCGTTCAAATCATTCACTGGATGATTTAAATTCTGAGGGGAGGATGAGTCAAAACTGCAACACCTGCTTCACCGCCTTTTTAATATTATCAATTGACTCATCGGATTTTACTAAACATGCCACTGCTCCCATTTCATGGCATCTGTCCTTGACATCTGATAAATTAGTCAAAATCAGCACCGCCGTGTTTTTTAACTTTTCATTCTTTTTTATTCTATGCAATATCTCAAAGCCATCCATCTTGGGCAGAATCAAATCCAGCAAAATTAGATCTGGTTCAAACTCTTGCACCTTTTTCCAGCCCTCTTCGCCGTCAATCGCCGTTTCAACTTTATAACCGTTTTCTGAAAAAGCTTCTACCAATACCTTAACTAAAGTTTGCTCATCTTCTATAATTAAAATTTTTTTACTCATAGATTTAATTTACTAATTACTAATTAATTTAATTATACCACTCTGCCTTATTTTTGCCAAATCAATTTTGCCTCATTCCAAAATTGGGGCATATTTTTCTTTTTTTTTAGCCAATACCACCACTCAACTCCCCATAAATACGCTTCGCTAAAACCAGCGCGCTTAACATACGCCAGATTCTTTTCAAAATCATTCCCACTAAATAAATTTAACTGGTCAGCGACATCCATAAAAATCAATGATTGTTCGCCAGTAGTCCATGGCTCTGCCTGGAGCTCGGAAACAATAATCTTGTCCAACTGGTATTGGCGCTCAACTCTTTTGGCTTTAAAATAATAATAAGCCGGCGGCCAAGGGTAACGCCAGACGCCAAAAAATTTATTCCAGACAGTTTTATACATTGTCACGCCAAAAATATCCGCCAAGCTGGCCGCTGCCATCCAACTTGACAGCTCACCCGTATCAGTCACCATAATCGGCCGGTCATCAAGCGCTCTGACTAAGGCCACCTCGCTTGCCAAAAATTCTTTATCAGACTTGGAACATTCCCCAAATAAATCCAGCAGCGGCTCATTCTCCACCTGCCAGGCTGAAATATTTTCATAGTTCTTAAAATGATTAACAATTTGCTGCAGCAGCTCTAAAGTTTCCTGGTCAGCTTCTTGTTTGTCTAAGTTCGCTAGCCAGCGCGGGTCATGGCACTCCGGCCATCTGGGCGTCCGCCGGCCAATAGCCATAATAATATTAATCCCTTTTTTTCCCGCCTCTCCGACCATCCATTCAAAATCAGTAAAATTATAAAAATCATCCTGCTCTTCCACCGTATCCCAAGGCACGGCCAAACGAATGTCTTTCACGCCCAAGTCATTAATTATCGCCCAATAAACTTCAGTCCAGTCCAACCCCATGTTCTGGCTGGCAAATTTATGGCTGAAGGTCACGCCAAATTTGACCGGCTTGCCCTGGCTAAAGTCAAGGGCATTAATGATCGCCCAAATAACTGCCATCACTATCAAAACAATCACAAAAACTATCACCCATTTTTTAAGGTATTTCTTGCGCATAGGGTAATTATAGCAAAAAAATAACTAAATTTGTAATATGGATAATTAATGGCTATAATAATAAAGTAATTAACGCTCAATTTTAAATTTTAAATTTTAAAAATAAATTTTAAATCCCATATTCCAATTATAATTTTTCTTGCATTTTGTTTTTATGTCCAACTTTGTCCACTTACATGTTCATAGCCATTACTCTTTGTTGGACGGCTTAGCTAAAATTCCCGATCTGGTGGCTAAAGCCAAAGAGTATAATATGCCAGCCTTGGCCTTGACTGACCACGGCGTTATGTATGGCGCCCTGGAATTCTACAGAGAATGTCTGGCTCAAGGCATTCAACCGATCATCGGCCTGGAAGCCTATGTTGCTCCCAGGCTGTTAAGCAATAAGGAACCCGGCAAGGACACTAAATATTCTCATCTTTTGCTCTTGGCCAGAAATGAGGCTGGTTACAAAAATCTCATTCAGCTCACCACCCTTGCCCATCTTGAAGGCTTCTATTATAAACCACGGATTGACCTGGAAATTCTGAAAAAATATTCCCAAGGCCTGATTGCCACCACTGCCTGTCTCAAAGGCAAGGTGCCTTCACTTTTGCTGGCCAATGAATATCAGGCAGGACGCGAGGCCGCTCTGGAATATCAAAAAATATTCGGCGTTGGTGATTTTTATCTTGAGCTTGAGCACCATCCAGAAATCCCCCAGCAGATAGCGGTCAACCAGTTAATGATTAAACTTAGCCAAGAGACGCATATTCCCCTGGTGCTCACTAAAGATTCCCATTATCTCAATCCTGATGACCAGGAAGCGCAAGATGCCATGGTGTGCATCCAGACTGGGAAAATCGTTGACGACAAAAAGCGCCTTGACATGTCTAACTTTGACATGTCTTTTACCTCGGCCGAGAGTATGATTAAATACGCGGCAGATTTGGGCGTGCCCGAAGCCGCGGCCAACACTGTTGAACTCTCTAAAAAATGCTACCTCAAATTAGACCTTACTTCCTGGCATTTTCCTACATTTGACGTGCCCGAAGGCAAAAACAGCGCTGACTATCTGACAGAGCTTACTTTTGCCGGACTGAAAAAACGCGAGGGAAAAATCACCCCTGAAGACAAACGGCGCCTTGATTATGAACTTGATATTATTATCTCCAAACAATATGACCATTACTTTTTAATCGTGGCCGATTTTATGAATTGGGCCAGGAGCCAAGACATTATTGCCACCACTCGCGGCTCTGCTTCCGGCTCGCTTGTTTCCTACGCTCTGGGCATCACTTCAGTCAACCCGCTGCGCTTTAATCTGCCTTTTGAAAGATTTCTCACAAAAAAAAGGCCGACGCCGCCTGACATTGACTGTGATATCCAGGATGATCGGCGCGATCAAGTGATTGATTATGTCCGCCAAAAATACGGGGCTGATAAAGTAGCCAACATTGGAACTTTTGGCACGATGCAAGCCAGAGCCGCCGTAAGAGATATTACCCGCGTTTTAGGTCTAGCCTACGGCCTGGGCGATAAAATCTCCAAAATGATTCCCCTCGGTCCCCAAGGCTCCCATGTCACCATAGATAAAGCCAAAAAAATAAATCATGAATTGAGACAACTTTACCAAACCGACGCTCAAGCCAAAAAAATCCTTGACCTGGCCGAACGGATTGAAGGCTGCGTGCGCCATATTTCAGTTCACGCCGCCGGCGTGGTGATTGCTCCCAAAAAACTGACTGAATACCTGCCCCTGCAGCGCGAGCCCAAGGGCGAACAAATTATCACTCAATACGACATGCGCTCCATTGACCCCAATGTGGAACACCAAACTGTCGGTCTTTTGAAAGCCGACTTTCTGGGCATCCGCAACCTTTCAATCCTCGGGCTGGCAGTCAAAATTGTTGAGCGCACAAAAAACAAAGCCATTAATCTGGATAAACTTCCTTGGGATGATAAGAAAACCTTTAAACTCCTGTCTGATGGCAAAACTATGGGAGTTTTTCAGCTGTCATCGTCGGGTATGACTAAAAATCTCAAAGACCTGCGGCCAGACAACATCTACGATATCATGGCCATGGTTGCCCTTTACCGGCCAGGGCCGATGGAAATTATCCCGGAATACATTAAAAGAAAGCATGACCCCAGTTCAGTCACCTATCCCCATCCCCTGCTGAAAAATATTCTGGAGCGCACCTTCGGCCTTTTAATCTATCAGGATGATGTCATGCTGACCGCCATGGAACTTGCCGGCTACAACGCCGAGGAAGCGGACCAATTTAGAAAAGCCATGGGTAAAAAAATAAAAGAACTGATGGCCAAGCAGAAAGATAAATTCATCAAAGGCTGTATTAATAACAGCATTAACGAAATTAAAGCGCGCGAAATTTGGGGCTACATTGAGCCCTTTGCCGGCTACGGTTTTAATAAAGCGCATTCGGCTTCATACGCGGTGGTGGCCTACCAAACTGCTTACATGAAAGCGAATTTCCCGGCGGAATTTATGGCGGCGCTCATGACTTGCGAATCTGGCAATACTGATAAAATCGCTGAAGCGGTGATAGAATGTGAAAAAATGGGCATCAAAGTCCTAGCGCCGGATGTTAACCAGTCTCTGCCTGATTTTACCTATATCTCCGACAGGCAAATCCGCTTTGGCCTGGCGGCCATTAAAAATTTAGGCCATGATATTGTGGCCACCATAGTTGAAGAGCGCAAAAAAAATGGCCCCTATCATTCCCTGGAAGATTTTCTAACGCGGGTCATTTCAAAAAATTTAAATAAAAAGTCGCTTGAGGCTCTGACTAAAGCCGGCGCCCTGGATGCGCTGGCTGAACGGAATCAAATACTAGTCAATATAAATAAGCTGCTGTCATTTATAAAATCACACGAACACCAAAGAAATACCGGGCAATTTTCGCTTTTTGGCCGAACATCAGCCGCCAACGGCAACCGGCTGACTCTTGAACCAGCCGAACCGGCTGAAGAAAAATTCAAGCTCCTGTGGGAAAAAGAGCTCCTGGGCCTTTATGTCTCGTCCCATCCTTTTAAATCTCTGGCCGCGCACTTTGCTGACTCTACGGCCAAAATCAGCGACATCTTAAACAACCAATTTTTAGCCGGCAGTTTGGTGAGTGTCGCCGGCATTATCTCAAAAATCCATAAAATATTCACCAAACAGAATGAATTGATGATGTTTGTCACTTTGGAAGATATCACCGGCTCGCTGGAAATTATTGTTTTTCCTAAACTCCTGCAAAAAAATTCCAGTCCCTGGCAGGAAGATAAATTTATTTTTGCCACTGGCCGCTTGTCAGACAAGGACGACTTGCCTAAAATCTTAGCTGAAAGCGTAAGTGAAATTGACCCGGATAATCCCGCCGCCATCATTAAAAAAAATATTAACCTCAATCAGGCTAATCGCCGCCGAGCATTGGAAATCACCATCTTAATCAATCACAAAAATTTTAATGCCTCTCTGCACGCGAAACTTAAAGATATTTTCAATGCCCATCTTGGCCAAAACCGCGTCTATCTGACCGTCAGCCAAAATAGCCACCAGCGCACCATTGCCACTAATTATTATATAGTTTGGAATGACTCCATTAAATCTGAACTTGAAGAACTTATCGGCCAAAATTCCATTATCACCACCCCGGTGCCAGCCGAGCGCATTGACATTTCAAGCTAAAAAACATAAGATTAAAATATAAGTATTATTATAAAAATTAACTCAACACCTATGCCTGCCCAAAAAAATTTAAAAACCGCCCCTGTTGCCAGCCGCTCAAATCCAGCCCATAAATCTTACCGCCATATCGCCTTTGTTTTTATCATCTTGGCTGTCATTCTTATCCTGGGTGTGACTTATCTCGCCCTTTCCAAAGTCACCATTACCCTGACTCCCTCTAACGCAACGGTTGATTATGATTTCACGCTCACCCTGGCAGATAACCCGGAGAATAACACCTCAACCACTGTTATTCTGCCAGCTAAAATTATGGGCAGTGAATCCCCTGTTGAGCAAAAATTTTCCGTGGCCGCAGGCAGCGCCGTTGACGCCCAGGCCGAAGGCACGGTGACCATATATAATAACCGCGGGGCTGGCCAGACACTGATCGCCACCACCCGCCTGTTAACTCCTGAAGGAAAAATATTCCGGCTCAAAGACAAAATTACCGTGCCGGCCAACTCATCCCTCCAAGCCAAAATACAGGCTGATGAAAAAGGCGTCGGGGGCAATATCCCGCCGACCGCCTTTACCATTCCCGGACTGTCTGAATCATTACAAAAATTAGTTTACGGCAAATCAACTACCCCGATGACTGGCGGCACGCGCCAAATCGGCAGACTGACCGCAACGGACGTTGAAAAAGCTGAACTTGAATTAACCAAAAAATCAAGCGCTGACGCGATCGCCCAATTCTTTGAGGCGCTTGACGACAAAAATTTAGTTTTAATCGGTTCTCAAACCAAGCTGACGGACGGCAAGGCTGACCAGGAGCTGGGCAGTGAAGTCAGTTCATTCACTTTCTCCGGCCAGCTGACTGTCAGCGCCGTTTTTGCCAAGCAAAACGAAATTTTAGAACTGGCCAAAACCAAGCTCAAAGAATCCCAGGGCGCCAAAAGCGAATTTGTCAGTGTTGACCCGGCCAGTTTAACTTATGAGCTGATGGCAGTAGACATGGAAAAATTAGCAGCCCAGGTGAAGGTCAGTATTTCCGGCTTGGCTACCCTGGATCCGAGCAAGGACATCTTTGATAAAAATTTGCTGGTCGGCTTTACTGAAAACGATCTCAAACTCTACTTTTCCCAGTTTGACTCAATCAAAGATACCAAAATTGAATTCACCCCTTTCTGGGTCAAAAAAGTGCCTATTCTAAAAGATCATATTATTATAAAAATTGAAAAATAATTATTAAAAATCCTGTAAATTTCAAAACGGAGGCTTTCTCCGTTTTGTTGATTTTAAAATTTAAAAAAATACAAAAAAATAAAAAAACAAACTAACTGAATAACTGAATAAAAAGGAGAGGAGAAACTATTATGCCAGTAAGAGTTGTTGTCGGTTGCCAATGGGGTGACGAAGGCAAGGGTAAAATTATCGATCTGCTTTGCGCCTTGTCCCGGATCGGGGTTGTGGCACGGTTTCAGGGTGGCGCCAATGCCGGACATACGGTGGTGGTCAAGAGCGAGAAGTATATTCTACATTTAATCCCTTCTGGAATTCTACATCCAAACGTGCAGTGCTATATCGGGAATGGTGTGGTGATAGAACCCGACAAATTGCTGTACGAAATTGATTTGCTAGAATCAAAAAATTTTCAAGTACGGAATCGCCTGGCAATCAGCACCAACGCCCATGTGATTATGCCTTATCACATCATCCTGGATAAATCCAAGGAGAGCAACCCGAATTTGTTTATCGGCACCACTGGTCGTGGTATCGGTCCAGCTTACGTGGACAAGGTAGATCGGATTGGCATCCGTATGATGGATTTGCAATCCCCGGATTTGTTGCGGGAGAAGCTTGCTCTCAACCTGAAACTGAAAGCCTCCCACTTAAAAAGGAAAAAAGTCAATCTGGACAAGATTCTGCAAGATTATTTGGCATACGGTGAACGATTGCAACCATGTCTGCGGGATGTTTCACGGCTGATCAACGAGGATATTACCGCCGGTAAAAATATTTTGCTAGAAGGCGCCCAAGGGACTTTATTGGATGTGGATTTTGGCACTTATCCTTATGTTACTTCCTCCAGTCCGATTGCCGGCGGCGCCTGTACCGGACTCGGCATTGGCCCAACCAAAATTGACGATGTCATAGGCGTCTTTAAAGCCTATACCACGCGAGTCGGTGAGGGGCCATTCCCGACGGAATTTCTATCGTATTTTTATACCGAACGGGTTCGGGAGTGGGGCAAAGAATTCGGCGCCACCACCGGTCGCCCGCGCCGTTGCGGCTGGTTTGACGGTGTCTTGGCACGTTTTGCCGCCCGGATTAATGGGCTGACTGAAATGGCAATTACCAAGTTAGACGTGCTAGACCGTCTGGCAACCGTACAAATTTGCACCGGTTACCACGTTGACGGCGATTGCTGCCGCGATCTGCCCACCGATTTAGCGATCATTCGCGATTGCCAGCCGGTTTACGAAGAGCTTCCTGGTTGGCAGCAGAACACCACGAACATCCGCGAATTTGATAAACTGCCCAAGCAAGCGCAAATTTATTTGCGGCGAATTGAAGAGCTGGTTGATGTGCCGCTTCGCCTGGTTTCTGTCGGCAGTGAGCGGGATCAGACAATTTGGTGTAAATGAGAAAATCAAAAAGAGGGTTGTTGTTGAATCAAACTTCAACCCTCTTATTTTTTAAATTTTAAAAAATTGACAGCGCTTTTTTTTACCTATATAATAACTCTTGTCAACTGGAAGCTAAACTCTAATTATATGCCAAACTCCAAGACTAATGAGCTTTGGACGCTCCGCCACTCGGCCGAGCATATTTTAACCCAAGCCATGTTAAAACTTTACCCGAGCATCAAAATGGCCATGGGGCCGGCGACTGACGAGGGTTTTTATTTTGACTTTGATTATGAGGGAAAAATTTCAGTTGATGATTTTCCCAAAATTGAAAAAGAAATGGCGAAAATAATCAAAGCTGATTGGCCGATCATAAAAAAAGAAACATCAGTAGCAGAAGCCAGAAAATTATTTAAAGATAATGAATATAAACAGGAATGGCTGGATGAAATTGAGGCGCGCCATGAAAAGGCCACGGTTTATTGGACGGGCGACCAGTTTGTTGACCTGTGCGCCGGTCCGCACGCCCAATCCACCGGCGCCATTAAGGCCTTTAAGCTGATGAAACTGGCCGGCGCCTACTGGCACGGCGATGAGAAGAATAAAATGCTCAGCCGCATTTACGGCACGGCCTTTGGCAAAAAAAACGAATTGGCTGAATATTTAAAACTTTTGACAGAAGCGGAAAAAAGAGACCATAAAAAATTAGGCCCGCAATTAGGATTATTCTTCCTTGATGAAACCGCTCCCGGTATGCCCTACTGGCTGCCTAAAGGCACTATTATTATTAATGAATTACTCAATTTTTGGCGGAGTGAGCATGCCAAACGCGGCTATCAAGAAACGATTACGCCATTACTAAACAAAAAAAGCCTGTATGAAACATCCGGCCATTGGGAACATTACCGTGACAATATGTTTATCTGCGATATGGGCGAAAATAATGCCTATTGCGTTAAACCCATGAACTGCCCCAATGCCATGACTATTTACCAACAAACCAAACATAGTTACCGGGAACTCCCTCTCCGTCTTTCTGACTGCGACACGCTTCATCGCCATGAAAAATCGGGTGAATTAAGCGGCCTGCTGCGCGTCCAAAAATTTGCCCAGGATGACGCCCATATTTTTGTGACGGAAGATCAAATTTCCTCGGAGTACAAAGAAATTCTTGACATTGCTAAATTATTTTATTCAATTTTTAATATAAAATTTAAACTTCGTCTCGGTACCAGGCCTGATGATTTTATGGGAGACATTCAAACTTGGGACAGGGCCGAGAAAGAACTTGAACAAATTTTGATTGACAATAAATTTGATTATTTTATCGGCCAAGGTGAAGGCGCGTTTTATGGACCAAAACTTGACATCCTGATGGATGATTGCCTTGGTCGTCAATGGCAAACCGGCACCATTCAGCTTGATTTCCAATTACCTCGTCGTTTTAATCTGAAATATACCGACAAAAATAGCCAAGAAAAAACTCCGGCGGTGATTCATCGAGTAATTTACGGGTCGTTGGAACGTTTCGTGGCTATTTTAATTGAAAATTTTGCCGGCGCTTTCCCGCTCTGGCTGTCGCCAACGCAAATCGTGCTCATCTCGGTTGGCAACGCGCATCTGGCACACTGCCAAAAATTGGCTGAAGAATTTAAACAGCGCGGGATCAGGGTTGAAATTTGGGATGAAAACGAAACAGTGGGCAATAAAATCCGCAAAGCAGCCAATCAAAAAATTCCCTATATGCTCGTTATCGGTGACAAAGAAATTGCCTCGCCGGTGCTTCATGTCCGCCAGCGCGGTTCGGACAAGGTTGAGGAAATCGCTCAAGATAAATTCATTGAACATGTTAAAAAAATAATTCAAGACAAATCGCAAGAATTATAATTCCACCCCGCCATCCTTGATTTAGTAAGCGAGATATGATATAATAATGACATAGGCTATGGATTCTTATTAAATATTTAATAAAAATCCATGGAAAATTCAAATCAGACTGGTTTTAGCCAGGTGCCGCTATTTACAACCTTAAACCAAAGCAGAAAAGTCTTGCGTCTCTTCCTTTTGTCTTCCCTGCTGCTTTTTATCATCACTCTTGTCTTTGTTTTAAATCAATAAGCCAGTGAACAAAACCGCCTTGCCCGCCTTGACTCGCGTTCGGCGAGGCAGGCCCGCCTTGAAATTTGGCGGGATTTTTGTTATTTTAAATTATGAGTGATGTTACGCAAATAGCAAAAAATAATATAAATAATACTGTCATCCTGAGCGGAGCGAAGGATCTCTGGCGCATGCCAGATCTCGCATGCGCGAGAGATTCTTCGGTCGTCTCCCTGCGGGAGACTTCCTCGGAATGACGCAAGGGGATGATTGCGTAAGACCAATTTATGATTAAATATCATTTAATTACTTACGGTTGCCAAATGAACAAATCCGATTCGGAGCGAATTGTTTCTGTTTTAGAAAAAAGCGGATTTAAATCAACAACCCAAGACCGGGCTGATATTTTAATTTTAAATCTCTGCTCTGTTAGACAATCAGCCATTGACAGAGTTTGGGGAATACTTAGAAAAACTAAAAACCAAACAGTTATTTTAACCGGCTGTATCCTGCCGGCTGATAAGCAAAAATTCCAAAATAAAGTTGATTTGATTTTAGATATTAAAGATCTTCCCCGCTGGCCTGAAAAATTCAAAATTAAAAATTCAATCCCCGACCGGATCGGGGACGAAATTAAAAATTTTCCTGAAGTACATCCTGATTATTTTTCTATTAATCCCGACCATTCTTCAAAATTTGAAGCTTACGTTCCTATCATGACCGGCTGTAATAACTTTTGCGCTTATTGCGCCGTGCCTTACACTCGCGGCCGTGAAGTTTCTCGTCCTGTTGAAGATATAATCCAGGAGGTGCATACATTAATTATACAGGGTTATAAACTTATAATTTTATTAGGGCAGAATGTGAATAGTTATAAATCAAAAATTTCCAATTTCTCTCTCTTCGAGAGATCCCTCGCAGAGGGACAATTTCTAATTTCTAATAAAATTTCAAATTTTAAATTTCAAATTTCAAAAAATACTTCCGTTAACTTTCCAACTTTACTGAAACTAATCAGCCGAATTCCAGGCGATTATTGGCTGTCATTTCTCACCTCGCATCCAAAAGATTTATCTGATGAATTAATAAACTGCTTTAAAGAATGTGAACATTTAATCCCGTATTTGCATTTGCCGCTACAATCTGGCTCTAATAAAATTTTAAAAGCGATGAATAGGAATTACACGGCAACGGATTATGTTAAATTAATCAAACAAGTGAAACAAATTAAACCGATGGTTGCCGTTTCCACCGATATTATTGTCGGTTTCCCGAGTGAAACAAAAAAAGAGTTTGAAGCCACTGCCAAATTGATGAAAAAAATAAAATTTGACATGGCCTATCTTGCCCAGTATTCTCCGCGTCCCGGCACCGCCGCCGCCAAACTGAAAGATAATGTTTTGGCAACAGAAAAAGCCCGTCGCCGTTCTGCCTTAAATGAAATTCTTAAAAAAACAGCTTTAAATAATAATAAAAAAATGATGGGCAAAAAAATTGAAGTGCTGATAGAAAAATGCAATAATAAAAATGAATGCTTTGGCAGGACAAACCAATTTAAACATGTTAAAATAAAAACAACCAAAAAGAATCTTATTGGCCAATTTGCCAAAGTAAAAATCACTAAAGCCAATGCTTGGAATTTGGAAGGGAAACTAATAATCTAATAATCTGGAGAAAAGAAAAAGGCTTCAAAAGAGAAGCCTTGTCCTGTATCTTTTTGTCCTCC
>Ga0100391_1005034_pt1 | contig 12443 bp, 6 predicted proteins | sample CryGeymeta201515_FD_81541 | JGI IMG/M metagenome (GOLD analysis project Ga0100391, IMG submission 81541) | Groundwater microbial communities from Crystal Geyser aquifers in Utah, USA - Crystal Geyser metaG 2015-15 | ecosystem: Environmental > Aquatic > Deep subsurface > Groundwater | place: USA...
TATTACTTAAGCCCAACAAATGCTACTTCCAAAAACAACCCCGGGAATGTGTTTTTCCCTATCCCGGGGTAATTCTGCAATTCCCGGGGTAGGGATATCCCTCGATTGGTGACAACAGATAATAAAAAAAAAACTTACGAAGGCCAACGCATCCTATCCGTTCAGAATTCCACGTGGAACTAAGCTAGACTAGATCATTACTAATTTTTTTAATGTTGACGTCATGATCGAGACTTGGCGGTTTTTTACTGTTGAAATACTGGTACATTCAGCCGAAGACGCGAGTATGACGCCAATAAAGAAGGCCAAAGATCAAACGAAAATTGCAGCATATCTGCGATGACACAACATACAATGAAATAAAATAGAGTAATTAAGAAGTTTACTCTCCACTCGTGTTTTTGGAGTAGTAGTAGAAATAATAAACATCCAAAGTCTACCAAACGAGACCACAACATATCTCTCGCCTGTTTTACTTCCTTGATTCACAAGGCCTAGTCTACTACTACTAAAGCGCAACCACCTACGAGTAGTACTAATTCTTATTCTTTCGCACCAATTTGCTTTCCAAATAAATAAACTACGACTCATCCATCATCATCATCTTCATCATCATGTCCATAGCACAAGAATCTCGAGGACGGCGGTGTGCTGCCGTAGTGGCGTTAATCATTTGTGCTTGCTTTGGAGTGTGGAAACTGCACGAATCCTTCTCTACGAGAAATGGCAGAAACCGTGTCAGTCGGCATTATCTCTTACTGCAAGAACAGTGGACGAAGATACACTTCGACCAACGTTCCCTTCGGGGTTTCCAAGAAGGCGTTTTTAGTTCGGAAGACTCCTAAAGAGCAGACTCTGATGTCTGTTCATCCGATTCATTTTGATTCTTTTGGACTTGGTTTTTGTTCCATTGGTTTGATTCAAGTTTTGCTCTTTCAGGTTCAGACTCAAGACCAAAGAATGTTTCATTGTTGACATATTCGGACCAGTAACAATATCCATCCTCGTGTCTGCACCTCAAAAATGTGAACCATCACAATACGAAATTGATAACAGGAAGAAAAGTCGAGCAAACTTTGATGATCTGCAAACCCAAGATGAATCCATCCACGGCGGCGTACACTGTCAAATTGATAAATTGTGTTAATATAATATTATATACTAGATACTAGATGATACCTTGTTTTTATGCATAAACGAGGAAGCCTACAGTATGTTGTGAATCACACGGGCTGCACACGACAGTATGTATTCGACACGGGGAGACTCCTCCCATGGCATCCTTTCTGAACCTTATGATTAAACATGCATGCTATTATAAGTTTATTCGACAACAATTTTGCTGCCGCTGTCAGCTACAATAAGCACAGCTAGCCAGCTGTCTACCAAAAGGACTCCGAGGCAAAGCAATAGAAACAAGCTTATTCGGATGGTTTAACTCTCACAAATTCAACCTCGTCATCCGAAGAAATATCAATTGTTGGGGGGTCCTCACTCACATGACGAGTCATCGAGACCTCCCCGCCACCCATGCTCGTCTTGTTGCGCAAAGAAATATGGCCGTGATTGTACTTTACAGGAGCAGTACAGACATCGATTACTGGATCCAGGTTGATATCGTCAAGTTTGTGAGCTTCCAAGTCCTTGGCAACACCAGGAGCAAGACATGACAACACCTTTTCCTCGGCGATGCTGTTTTCGTTAGGGGGGACGTCTTCCTCGACTTTCTTCAAAGAAGCACAATGCTCTCGGACCCGCTGCAAGGTCCTCTTGAGTTCATCTTCTGTGCTCCAAGTCATAAAGTATTTACGCTCAGTAGGACAGCGACACATGTAGTGACTGTGTCGAAGACAGCTGACCTTGGACTGAGAGCACTCGCAAGCGACCGCCGAAAAGAAGCACACATGCTTGCAGGCGTGACACAGACGCTTATCGTCATAGTCAGCACTTTCCGTGTCCAACTGATCCAATCGATTCTGTGGGAGCGTGATCATATCCGAGACATCGCGGACGCCCTTGTCCGCAAGTTTTCGACGAAGACGAAGCTCCTCCTCGACGACTCTTTCAATTTCGTCCAACAGCAGCCTGCACGTCGAGTAGGCCTTTTGCTCGTTCAGGTGGTTGGCCATGGTGAATGTAAGACGATCATGGCTAAAGACAGCTGGTCGCGCAAAGCTGCGATACCTCTCGTTGGCATCGGATCCGTACGCGATCCAATCATGGGTGGCAAAATTCACCGCCTCTCCAATGTTGGGTCCGAGACTGAAACCACCGTGAAATGCCATCGGAAATGTAATGACGTATTCTCCTTCGTGCTGCAGCAACTTGTAGGAAGGCACCCCAGCATTATCCAGCAAACGAGGCGAGAACATGGTGGTAATGTGGTGAAGCAAATCGGGAACATCTCTCATCTTCATGGAAAGATATTCCTTAAAGACCTTCTCCAGTCCTTCAGCTGCTTCCGTATTGCCAGGAACTCCATACCACTGCTTGGGAGCACCCTTGTGGTGGTAGTTGATACTGTAGAGGTAATTATCCTCATTGTGCCAGCAGAAGGTACTAAAGAGACTGCCAAAATACATCCAAGGCACGTTAATGCCATTGATTCCAACCTTGACGTGGCGCAATACACTGTCGGGAGCGCAAGGAATGTTATTAAGGTTCCACCATGTTTCCCTGTAGTAGTCTTCAGTGCCAAATTTTGGCTCTTCGGTTCCAATTTTGTCGGTATCAATTCTTCCGTAAATGGAGCGACCACGTTCCGAGAGGGGAAAGCCTGACGAAAACTCGTCCGTGTTCACATCATTGCCATATTCGACGACCATTTCTCGTGCGTGACTTTCAATGATATCCCAATAATCGCGTTCCAGATTTTCTGGAATAAACCTGCGACGATTTCGGTCTTCTTGAGTGGCATCATCCGGCTTCGTTCCAACGTTTTCTTTCGAAACCGTCCCACTGTCGGTTTGATCCATGGACGTCATGACCAAATGGGTCATTCGATCATGATCCGGATAATACTTGGTCTTGAAATCTTTAGCCCTCTGGCTTGCCATGCGCTGATAGTCCACAGCCGAGTAATTGGTACCATCACCAAAAGTGATCCCTTCTTGAATCCGATGCAACCATTGTTGTTTGGTTTGGAATTTCTTTGGAGATTTCATGTCAACGCCTTTGTAAAGATAATTATTTCAAGTAGAGGATAAAAAACAAAAGAACTCGGGTTAATAAATGAGACAGTCATGATCGGCTTGGAAGTGAAGATATTGTCTGTCTTTTCCTTTATTCTCTCTAGTCAATCCAGAACAACAAATAAATACAATAACTATGATGAATGATGTGTTGATGTGTTCATCTCAGAATCTCGGAACAAGAAAAATGGCCAAAGATTTTTTGTGGACATCAATTTCCTTCTTGGTACCTGGTAGGAAATCTACGTGTGCTAAACGAATGCGAACTCGTCCCCTAAAAATAAAGCACACCTAAAGAACTTCCAATCAAGATCTCTCCTACGAGTACCATGGTGACCTTTCTTTCAACTCTCGCTCCTTCTTTCTGCTACTACAATCAACACTCGGAAACAAGCAACCAAAAAGCAATCATTCTCAACAATAACTACAACAGTCCTCCACTTAACAACTTACAACATGGAGGATGCCAACCCTTGGGAGGCACAATTTTGCAAATGCCATATCTTTCGGCTTGGGGTCGTATTTTTTCCACAAAATGGAGGGGATTGCCCTCCATTTCCTCTACCGTTGGATAAAAGGTAGGGGCCCACGGAACATCTAACGCGCCATCGCGACGATGGTTCGTTCCTTTCGTCGATGACGGAGACAACAGCTGATTAAGTTTGGAGGTTTGAATTGTCTGCTGTAGAAACCGCTGCTCTTCCGCACTGGAGTGATAGGTACCACTCTGCTGGTGGTGCCTCCTCCCCTGGCGTCTCCGCTTGGCAGATCGACGACCGTAGGCACTCATGGTACGAATGTACGATCGATAATAGTAGTAATGGAACTAACTGCTGCGTAGTAGAGTACCCGTAGTAGTAGACTGCCAACCTAACAAACCTCGGAGGAAACTACCTTAATAAAAAGAAGTTATATCCGGAAGCTCGGAAGAGGTAGATTCGTCGTAGCAGTAGACTACTAGAGTCGTAGTTGTTGGAGTAGTAGTCTGGTACAGTAGTACTTGTAGTAACTGAAAATTTCAAGGGTTCAATCGCCACCAGGTGGAGAACCTGATGAGAGCCTGATCGCAGCCAGTGGTCATCATCACTCTCATTGGTTCGTCATTGAGTGAGGTTCCACGAAGAACGAGAGCCAGCAGCTCATGTCGAAATTTTATCACGAACGACTGAGCTTTGGACAGATTAACAGACTGAAATCGACAAAGCCGGGTGAATTGTTGATCATGGTGATCAAAAGTAAAAATAATTGTAGTTCATCCCGGGCTATTTTTTATCTATCATTCCGCGTGGAGTATCTTCGACCTCATTATTATTACTAGCTAGCTAGTAGTAGCTAGTCTACTACTGTAGTCTACTACGAGTAGCTAGTACTAGTAGTTTTATTCCACCATTGTTCTGTACCAACAAGTAGTAAAGCAACAAGTGCTGCCTTCCATTACTAATAGTACTCTAGCTAGCTACCACTAGTACTTCTTAGACGACTACACTACTACTAGCTGGTTGCTAGTACAGTACAGTTGTAGCAGTAGACTACTCACCATCAAAATAATTTTTCTCGAACCTCCCCTAATAATCATCAAACCTGCTTTCATTGTTTGTGTCTGTGTTTGGAATTTCATTCGTTGTAGCGCCAGACATAGAGTAGCAGTGCAAAAAATAACTAAACCGAAAGATGAGTTCTTTGCCACCCAATTTGAACTTTGCAAACGCTGAGGAAGAGATCTGCGAAAAGTGGGCTCAAGAGGAGACCTTCAAGACCCAGGACAAGCTGAGTCTCGAACGTGGTGATGATGTAAGTTTAGAAATGCTGCTGCAAATCAGTGATCAGTCAATCAACAAAGTATGCGAAACGAGATGCCACTGTTTTGAATACTACAACTCAACGTTGTTTTCACCTCCCAAATGCAATGCAGGAATACACGTTCTACGATGGACCTCCGTTTGCTACTGGATTGCCTCACTACGGGCACATTCTTGCTGGAACTATTAAAGATACTGTCACCCGTTATGCTGCGATGAATGGAAAGCACGTCGAACGACGGGCGGGTTGGGATTGTCACGGCCTCCCTGTCGAGTACGAGATCGATCAAAAGTTGAACATTACTCATCGCGACCAAGTACTGGAGATGGGTGTCGACAAGTACAATGATACTTGCCGTGGCATCGTCACCCGGTACACCAAAGAGTGGGAAACCACCATTACCAGACTGGGTCGCTGGATTGACTTCAAGAATGATTACAAGACCATGGATGCTTCGTTTATGGAAAGTGTTTGGTGGGTCTTTCAACAGCTGTTCGAAAAGAATCTGGTATACCAAGGATTCAAGATTATGCCGTACAGTATGGCCTGTTCGACTCCATTGAGTAACTTTGAAGCCAATTTAAACTACCAAGATGTTCACGACCCGGCCATTGTGGTCAGCTTTCCCATTGTTGGTGACGAGGATGTATCGTTCATTGCTTGGACCACTACTCCTTGGACCCTTCCTTCCAACCTGGCGTTGTGCGTCCATCCGACGATGGACTACATCAAGGTGCTCGATAAAAAGGCAGAAAAGACGTACATTATGGCAAAGGCCCGGCTTTCTCAACTCTTTCCCGAAATGAACAAGAAGAAGTGGAAGCCAGCTATGGCGGACGAAATTTATGAAATCCAGGCAGAAATGAAGGGTCAGGAATTAGTTGGTAAGCGATACAAACCACTCTTTGATTTCTTTGCCGCCACACCCGAGGCCAAAAATTATTGGCAGGTTGTCTCCGACACATATGTGACAGATGATGCTGGTACCGGCGTGGTCCACCAAGCCCCAGCTTTCGGAGAGGACGATTACCGCGTGTGCATTGCAAATGGAATTATCGTCAAGGGACAAGAGATCCCGTGTCCGGTCGATGCGAGTGGTATGTTTACGGAGAACATTACGCCCGTGAAAGGTTTGAACGTGAAAAAGGCGGATGAAATTCTCATGAAAATCATCAAGGAGAACGGACGGCTTGTTCAAAAAGGCGATTTATTTCATTCCTACCCATTTTGCTGGCGTTCGGATACTCCACTCATTTACAAGGCCGTGCCCTCGTGGTTCATCAAGGTGGAACAGCTCCGCGATGAACTTGTCGAAAACAACAAAAAGACTCGCTGGGTCCCAAGCCACGTGCAGGAGGTCCGGTTCCATAATTGGTTGTCGGATGCCCGAGATTGGGCCGTCTCCCGAAACCGGTTCTGGGGAACACCCATTCCCATTTGGGCCAACGAGGATTTGACGGAAGTCATCTGTATTGGCAGCATCGACCAATTAGAAGAATTATCAGGAGTTCGCGTTGATGACTTGCATAAGGACGTCGTCGATAAAATTACTATTCCGTCGAAAAAATATCCAGGAACTGTTCTCAAACGCGTGGATGAGGTCTTTGACTGTTGGTTTGAATCAGGGTCCATGCCGTACGCGCAAAAGCACTATCCCTTCGAGAACAAGGAGGCGTTTGAGAGTACCTTTCCCGCAGACTTTATTGCTGAGGGATTAGATCAAACTCGTGGATGGTTCTATACCTTGATGGTTTTGTCTACTGCTCTCTTTGGCGTTCCTGCCTTCAAAAATTTGATTGTGAATGGTCTCGTTTTGGCTGGAGACGGAAAGAAAATGTCGAAGCGCCTCAAGAATTATCCTGATCCTGGCCTTGTAATCAATAAGTATGGAGCTGATGCATTGCGAATGTATTTAATCAATTCACCTGTTGTACGAGCGGAATCACTCAAGTTCCAAGAAAATGGCGTTTTGGGTGTCGTAAAGGAAGTCTTCCTGCCTTGGTACAATGCTGTGCGCTTCTTCCTTCAGAATCTCGATCGGTGGGAGCTTGGCGGAAAGAAATTTGTACCATCTTCGGAGAAAGTGAAGGCGACAACGAATGCCACCGATATCTGGATTAGTGCTGCTACGCAAGAGCTCATTCAATACGTACATGGCGAGATGGCAGGATACAGACTCTACACAGTAATGCCTGCTCTTGTCAAATTCGTGACACAACTCACAAACTGGTATGTCCGGTTGAATCGCGATCGTCTGAAGGGACTCGAGGAGGGAAATGCCGAGGATGAAGCCGAGACTGGCTTGCAGGTCCTGTATGATGTCCTTTTGGATGTGACCATCATGATGGCTCCATTCACTCCATTTATTACCGAGTACTTCTATCAACACTTGCGAAAGCTGCAACCATCTTATAAGGATGCAGCCAATGGAGGTGGCAAGAGCAATCCTGTCATGCCTGGAAAGAGTGACTCTGTTCATTTTCTCAGACTTCCTTCCTACGACGAGAGTCGTCTGAACCACGAGGCCGTCGAAGCAATGGAAGCTCTTCAAGCCATTGTTGAGCAAGGTCGCGTTTGCCGCGAGAAGCGAAATATCAGTCTCAGAACTCCTATCAAATCCATCGTTGCCGTCTTGCGCAATCCCCCAGCACACGTGGTCGCCGGTGTGACTGGCCCTCTTAAAAAATACATTCTTTCGGAGCTGAATGCATGGGAATTCCAGATTGTTCCAAAAGAGCAAGAGCATGATTGGGTGACACTGTCTCTTACGCCAAACTTTCCTGTGCTTGGTAAGAAACTCGGCAAGAAAATGAAGGAAGTTGGTGACGCAGTCAGGGGTCTTTCGCACGAGGTAAGTCTCTATTCGTAGTTGACGTTCTACGCAATTGTTTTCTACGGGTGTTGCAATTTCTTACTTTACGAGATCACTTCTGGAACCACAGGACGCTGTGAAATGCTTGGAGGAAGGCAAGCTGGAAGTTTCAGGTGTCACTTTGGATACTGAGACCGAGATTGAATCCAAGTTGTCCTTCTCCAAAGAGGGCGACAACTGGGAAGCACAGAGCACTCAGGATGGCTCCCTCGTTGTCGCTCTTGACTGTACGCAAGACGAGGCCATTCTTTCTGCCGGAAAATCTCGCGAGCTCATCAATCACATCCAGCAGCTTCGCAAAGGTGCTGGTCTGGAGTTGCAAGACATGGTCGAAGTGTTTTTCTGTGAAGAGGAAGGAGTTACGATTGTCGAAGATGCTGTTGCTGCCAATGTCGCCGTTTTTGAAGCAAAGTTCAAGGGTGCCATTCCTCTTCCTAAGCGCTTTGCTCCTGACTGGGCTGTTGTAATCAAGTCTGATATTGTTGACGTTGGTGGCTCTCCTGTTGAGGTAGCTATCTGCAGACCATCCGTAGCTGTTGCAGACTCTGTTCCGGGGGCAGCCCTGGGTGTCTTCCAAACACTCGAACCGAATGATTTGAAGGTAGGCCAGGACTTCACCTTCTCGGTGGATGGCACTAGCCACACTTTGAAAGAAGGCAAAGATTTCTTTTTGAGTGCTGTGTCTAAAGTTCGGTCAACTAAAGCAGTGTCTTGGCTTGCTATGCCCTAGTAAAGTGCACTCTATGACATTTTTTTTATCTGATGTCCTTATCTATGTGTTAGCTACATGCTTGTGTATTTTGCTTAATGGAACTTTGCCAGTCATTCTTAAAATCTAATCTTTCCTTTCGAGATCCCTGTTATAAGCACAGTTGAGGGTAGAGGAAAGGTAAGATGATCGACACTGCACGTACTGTTTTAAAGCAAAACTACATCAAGACTTACGCATGAACGTCCGCTGCCAGGATATCGCCCCAGTCTTTGTAATTCTTTGTGTCGCCTTTTCCCGGGCGATCTTCGATGAGGGACGCCAAAATTCGAAAATATCCTTGCTTAGGCTGAATAGCATCGGCTCCATCTCGCCCAGCCTCTTCGCCAAAGTCATAAATGACAATCGGTGCTGAACGATGACTACGCACAGCCGCATCAATAGACTTTTGTAGATCGGGACCAATCGCAGTTTTCTTTTTTCTTGTCCGTGGAGGTTTCTGGTTGTTACTAAAGTACTGCGCTGTGCACACAACAATACAATCGGGGGCATCTAGGAACAGCACCAAGTCTGTCCGCGTTTTGCCAGTCCTTGGGTCGTTGCCGAATTCCTCAACTGCAATTTGGATAGCTAGCATTTGCAGGTCAATCATATCCAATATGAGACCTTCGCTGCACGACCATAACTGCAGCCGTGGGCCGATACACGAGGCTAGAGCTCTTGGTAGCATCGAAGACATTTGCCCCCCAGCCGCACATCGAGCATCCATTGAGGGGCAAAACCCCTCTGAGAGAGAAGAAGGCCGTATAGCATCACATTGTAAGAGCGAATAAACAATTAGAGGCAGCGCTTTGAGTAGCTCGTGACCTTGCGCCAAAAGTACGTCTTCTGCTGACAATTCGCCTTCGCGATCCAACAACCTTTCGTTGGCGTAGAATGTAAGACGTGTGTGTCCGTTTTCATTACTTTGACATTGTTCCGACAAACCATGCTCTGCCTGGTTTCTTTGTCGATTTTCTTCGATTTCGGCAGAATGATAGACACAAACGAGAAGAGATTTCAACCAGTCTTCTCCGATCGTCTGTGCCATGGAAAGTCCGTCTCGAAGCAAGGTCATTGTCAGCTTGTGAAATAAAACATTTCCAATGACTTCGGGGTCAATCGAGGAATAGAGCGTTTCAACACTGTCGGTCAATGGTACACGGTTGCTTGCTATTCTCATGTGCCGCACGGTCACATACTCCCCTAGATTCTCTGGATCTCGCACAATAGTTGTATAGGCAAAGCACGTTTGTATGACGGGTATCCACTTGATCTTCCCAATGCCATCCACTCCAATTTCATCTTTGGCAGTTTTATCTTTCATATCGAGATCCACAGTGACGGACGTAAAAGGATCGCACGTTCCCAAACGCCACAGATTCCCGCTCGAGTCCTCCTCCGTCGCTGGTCCCATGATACCCCCGCTTGAATACAGAGGTGCCAATTGTGGTCCTTTGTCGACTTCGTCTACAGGTGTTGTGTCAACTTTGTAACTGGGAGGAAGTCGGAGGCGTAATTCACCTCCAAAAGCCATGCCTTGAGGCTTGCTAATTATGTTCGTGCTAGTACCAGTTGCTCCATTGTCACTCGTACTCGTACTGGCACCCCAAGGAACCCGAGCCATGACTTCCCGTCGAAATCGTTGCATATTAGGATTGCTGGCGATCGGGGTGTCGTATCCTTGATGAAGTGGAAATATCAAGGGACCCGGCGCTCCGCTGCGGTCTGCCAATCCCCGCAAAAAGGGCAATCCAACATCTACCTCGGTTGTGTCATTTTGGAACTCATCTTTGGGTTGGACTAGAACGAAAATGTCGACGCCAAAGGCAGCTTCTGCACATTGCGCCCCAAGTTCACTAAAATAGGCTTCGACGTGTTCGGGAGCTCGATAGTAGTCCAACAGACTCGAAGGTGTCATGTCGGTATCTAGAATTTCTTGAGTCGTGGTACCATTCCCATTTCCTACAACAGCAAACCCACCCGTTTCTTCGTCCACAGAAGATGACGTGGCGACAGATACTGATGGTGTTGGTGTTGTCGTGGATGTCACTGCTGTAATTTGTACTCTTCCTCCAAATCCACCGAGTCCCACCGTAGTGTGGGGCAACGACTTTTGCGTCAATGGTCGCCAATCGTCTCCTCGCAACTCAGTTGGACAACTTGCGAGAAAGGTCATGATTTTTCCTCCCGCATACCACACCTGATCTTCTATACTGCCGGTGCTGCTGCCGCTGATGTTGTTACTACTACTCTTGGTGGAATTTCCGAGGACGGCATTGGGTTCTCCCGGATGATGTGCTTCATCCATAAAATCTAACACTCGTTCAATGCATATTCCCAATGGCATGCTCATTTGGTAGGCATGTTGGTGTTCGGCATGATTCGCCATGATGTAATATTGAGCTGGATCGTAATCTACCAGCGAACGAATGGCCGCGTGTAAATTGGGCAAATACAACGAATTGGCAGGTACCAAAGCCATTTTGTCCAAAAGTCCATTAAATCCACCGCCACCACCTCCGGCGGCAGATGGATTGTTGTTGTAACTACTGCTCATATTGTTGCTCTCATCTTCTTCGGCAGCATACTGTACGAATTGCAGTACATGAGGAGTGGGACTGGTCAAATCCACGTACGAAATCGTCGTTGTAGCCTCCAAGGTAGATGACGATGGAACAGTCGCGGCCAATAGAATGCCCACGTGAACGTACGGTGGAATATCGTGCAGTAAGTGCAGCAGTTGCCAAGAGATTGCATTCCAGTACGATTTGTGAGGACAGGAACCATCCAAAAGAAACCAACAAACAGGTGGACATTGCATAGCTGGCATGGACCAATACGTTCTTTCTGAATTGGACGCCAGTGGCATTCGGAATATCTGGGGAGTTGCATTTTTATTGGTATTGTTGGAAAAGTTAGATGGCTGCGGTGGTGGTGGCGGTAATTTATCATTGTTGGTTCGTCCTTCACATAAGTAACATATCAAATAGGATGGTGCCGCTTCGGATGACATGCTGTAAGGATACGGCCAAAAATGCGTTTCCTTAGTGGGATGAGGTGCTCCACAATGCGTACATCTCGGAATGGAAGACAAGATAGGATATTGGCGGTTGTTGTTGTTCGTGGAGAGTTCATCATGACTGGTGCTGCTTTTTCTACTACTATTACCAGTGCTACTACTGGTGCTGGTACTGGTACTGGTGCTGGTACTGGTGCTGGTGGTAGCGGCGACATCACCCGTAGCTTCGTTCATGGGGGTAATGACACACGAAAAAGGGAGATTGGAGGAGGCCAGAACTTCCGCCGTCTTGGGAAACCGTCTTATCGTCGGTTGAATCAAGGACATGATAGAACCAAACCGTTCTTTGTCGTTTGTCGTATTGGTGTTAGAAAAATAAAAATATCTTGTTTTGTTTAGCGCTACCTTCTACTTTATGGCCTGTCTCTTCCTGTGGCATCTAAAGTAGCTCTTTTCTCCTTGTCTTTGGTTACGTTCGTTGCAAATCTTTTGAAATAGCCTTGCCTCTGGTCATTTACTTTTTACTATTCGCTCTTGTTACGAATTGTGTTGAGAGTTGAGAGCAGTTTTGGCATGTGGCAGTTCAACAACAGAAAGACCTTTCCTATGCTAGGACGCATAGGTGCCCTCTTCTCAACGGTCTCATGTCTACTACTACTACTAGAACTACTCTAGCTAGTAGCTACCCGTAAAAAGCTAGTGTGGAGACTACATGAATATTAGAGTAAATATTGAATATTATGGATAGACTGGACTACTGGACTAGGCTAGTGTGTGGATACAGAGCAAGCATAGGCACACGACCTAATA
>Ga0100391_1005041_pt1 | contig 12432 bp, 12 predicted proteins | sample CryGeymeta201515_FD_81541 | JGI IMG/M metagenome (GOLD analysis project Ga0100391, IMG submission 81541) | Groundwater microbial communities from Crystal Geyser aquifers in Utah, USA - Crystal Geyser metaG 2015-15 | ecosystem: Environmental > Aquatic > Deep subsurface > Groundwater | place: USA...
CACTACCTCGCGTGGAAGATGCGGCCGCTGGCCTTCAAGACGCGGATGATCGAACTGGCCAGCGAGATCAACGCGGAGATGCCGGCGTTCGTGGTGCGAAAGACGGCCGACGCGCTGAACGACGAGACCAAGGCCCTCCGGAGGAGCCGGGTGCTGGTGCTCGGGGTGGCGTACAAGCGCGACATCGACGACATGCGGGAGAGCCCGGCGATCGAGATCTTGCAGCTCTTTCAGGAGAAGGGGGCCGACGTCTCGTACCACGACCCCTACGTGCCCACCATCGCGGACGACGGCCACACGCCCATCGCCGATCTCCCGCTTCACAACGTGGATCTGACGTCGGAGGCCCTCGCCGAGGCGGACGCGGTCGTCATCGTGACGGACCATACGGACGTGGACTACCAGCTCGTGGCCGATCACGCCCAGCTCGTCGTCGATGGGCGCGGGGTGATGCGTCGGTACGGGGGACACGCACGCGTCGTTGGGCTCTCGGGGCAGGAGCAGTCGACGGTCGCTGCCGAACTGGCGGAGCCCTACCGCTGAGACCGATCCGGTTCGGTGGGCGCCGTCACGACAGGGCGGAAGCGGTGCCCTCCAGACCGTGCCCTCGCAGCCAACGAGGCTGCCTAGCCTGATCCTCTACGCGTCCAGACGCATGACCCAAAACTTTGCTCTCACAGGCCTCGCGGGGTACATCGCCCCCCGGCACCTGCAGGCGATCCGGGATACCGGGAACCGCCTTGTGGCGGCCGTCGACATCCACGACTCCGTCGGGATCATCGACAGCTACTTCCCCGAGTCGGCGTTTTTTACGGAGTTCGAGCGGTTCGACCGTCACCTCGAGATGCTCCGCCGGGGTCCCGAGGCGGAGCGTGTCCACATGGTGTCGGTCTGCTCGCCCAACCACCTCCACGACGCCCACATCCGGCTGGCACTCCGTGTGGGGGCCGACGCGATCTGTGAGAAGCCGCTCGTGCTGAACCCCTGGAACCTCGATCAGCTGGAGGAACTGGAGGAGGAGCACGCCCAGCGGGTCTGGACCATCCTGCAACTCCGGGTTCACCCTGCGCTCGTCGCGCTCAAGGCGAAGATCGACGCCGAGCCCGACCGACGACACCAGGTCCGGCTCACCTACGTCACCAGCCGGGGGACGTGGTATCGCTACTCGTGGAAGGGCGATTCCAACAAGTCGGGTGGCGTGCCGACCAACATCGGCGTCCACTTTTTCGACATGCTGCAGTGGCTGTTCGGGCCCGTCCGCCAGCATGCCGTTCACGTCCATGAAGGGGAGCGCGCTGCCGGATGCCTCGAACTCCCCAGGGCCGACGTGGAGTGGTTTCTGTCGCTCGACGAGGACGATCTCCCGGTGGAGGTCCAGGGGCAGCAGCCCACGTACCGCTCGATCACGGTCGATGGCGAGGAGGTGGAGTTCTCAGGCGGCTTCCGCGACCTCCACACGCGTGTCTACGAGCGTACGCTCGCCGGTGAGGGCTTCGGGATCGCCGACGCTCGGCCGGCCATCGAGCTGGTCCACTCGATCCGCCACGCCACGCCCCAGGTCCCGACCTCAGGGGCACATCCCTTCGTGACGGAGGGGACGCGGAGCGTGGAGGCGCTGGCCCAGTGAGCGAGCGCGTTCGCGACCTCCCCGGGGTCCGCATCCACGAGAGTGCCTACGTCGATGCCCCGGCCGACATCGGAGAGGGCACGGCCATCTGGCACTTCAGCCACGTTCAGCCCGGCGCCCGCATCGGGCGGGGCTGCTCGCTCGGTCAGAACGTGAACGTGGGCAATGACGTCGTCATCGGAGATAACGTCAAGATCCAGAACAACGTCTCGATCTACACCGGCGCGGTGATCGAGGACGACGTGTTCCTGGGGCCGAGCTGCGTGCTCACGAACGTGACGAACCCCCGCAGCGAGGTCAACCGGAAGGGGCTCTACGAGGTCACGCGGTTCCGTCGGGGGGCGACGGTCGGTGCGAATGCGACGATCGTGTGTGGCATCACGCTCGGGCGCTACTGCTTCGTGGCCGCTGGAAGCGTGGTGACGAAGGACGTCCCCGACTATGCCCTCGTCGTCGGCAATCCGGCCCGCCCGCTGGGGTGGATGAGCCGGCACGGCCACCGCCTCCGCCTCGACGAGAGGGGGGAGGGGACCTGCCCAGAGTCTGGCTTTCACTACCGCCAGGACGGCGACATCCTCCGCTGCCTCGACCTCGACGAGTATGGCGACCTCCCCGACGCCCTCCGCGTCGGGTCCCACTCTTACGACAGCCTCAAATTCTCGTGACGGAGACGACCATCCCCATCCTCGACCTCCAGCCCGAGATCGAGCAGCATTGGGACGCGTTCAATGAAGCCTTCCAGCGGGTCCTGCGCTCGGGGCAGTTTATCGGTGGGCCCGAGGTGCAGGCCTTTGAGGCAGAAGTGGCCGACTACCTCGGCGTCAAACACGCCGTGGGCCTTAACTCCGGGACCGACGCGCTCGTGATCGCCCTCCGGGCGCTAGAGATCGGGCCGGGCGACGAGGTGATTACGACGCCGTTCACGTTCTTTGCCACGGCGGAGGCCATCTCACTTGTGGGGGCCACGCCCGTATTCGTCGATGTCGACGAACTGACCTACAACATCGACCCGACCCTCATCGAGGCGGCGATCACAGAGCGGACACGGGCGATTATCCCAGTCCATCTCTATGGACAGCCGGCGGCCATGGCACAGATCATGGAGATCGCAGAGCGCCACGGGCTGAAGGTGGTCGAGGACTGCGCCCAGTCGTTCGGGGCCCGCTACCAGGGGGGCTGCGTCGGGTGCTGTGGGGCGGACTGCGACGATGCGCTCCGCCAGCGGCTCACGGGGATGATGACGGGGACGATCGGCCACGTAGGGACCTACTCGTTCTTCCCCTCGAAGAACCTCGGCGCGTTTGGGGACGGTGGACTGCTCGCCACGGACGACGACGCGCTGGCGGACACAGCCATCAAGCTCCGGGCCCACGGGGGAAAGCACAAGTACCACAACGAGATGCTGGGGTACAACTCCCGGCTCGATTCGATGCAGGCGGCGATGCTGCAGATCAAGCTGCCCCATATCGACGAAGCCAACGAGGCGCGCCGTGCGGTGGCTCGGCGGTATACCGAGGGGCTCGCAGGGGTGGACAGAATTGTGGCGCCCGAGGTGACCGACGGCCACGTGTTCCACCAGTACACGGTGCGGGTACTGAACGGGCGCCGGAACGAACTGGCCGAGCACCTGAGCCAGCAGGGCATCCAGACCATGGTGTACTACCCGGTTCCAGTTCACAAATTGCCGGTATACAAGGGAGACCTTCAAACGTCCCTGCCAAAGGCAGAGAGGTTGGCGGTCGAGGTCCTGAGCATCCCTATTGGAGCCCACTTATTCTCGTATAGGTTGGATATTATATTTGAATCAATAAAAAAATTCTTAAAATAAAATGAAAGCATTTGAAAAAATATTGCCATACGTATCTATAAAAATTGGAAGATTTTTATATGATCCTAATTATATTAGGGGGGGGCAGTTCTCTGGTGGGGGAGAGGGGTGGAAATGGATTGTGAAAGGGATATGGTTTCAAAAGATACTCGGATTTAATAGGCGCATACCATGGCCATGCAGTCCATTTGCTAGAATTGGAGACCACAGAAAAATACACTTCCATGTGGATGACATAAACAATTTCCAGAGTCCGGGAATATATATGCAGACAATAGGGGGAGAAATATGGATAGGTAGGGGGGCGCTAATCGCCCCCAATGTGGGTATAATAACCGCAAATCATGACGTTAAAGAAATAAGTTATCATTCAGATGGCGGCGATGTTGAGATAGGACCCAAATGTTGGATTGGAATGAATAGTGTGATACTTCCTGGGGTGAGATTAGGTGAGAGCACAATTGTTGCGGCAGGATCTGTTGTTAACAAGAGCTTCTGCGAAGGGAATGTTATAATAGGTGGGGCGCCGGCCAAAATTATAAAATTTATTAATAATTGATTCAATGATAAATAGGATATTATCAAACATAAAATCAAGAGGGATTGCCTCGCCATCGATTATTCTAGTGGTGAGTTCTGTAGTGGGTCAGGGTGTGACGATGTCTGCCCTGCCTCTGATTACTAGATTGTATAGCCCGGAAGATTTTGGCACATTGGCGATATATGCTGCCGTGCTCACGCTGCTGCTCTCATTCTCTTCATTAAAATATGAATTAGCAGTTACAATACCGTCAAGTGACTCCGAGGCTGCAGGGTTAGTTTTGGGGGCATGTTTAATACTCGTGTCGACGTGTTTGACATGTCTGGTTATTGTTATAGGTCTGGATATTAGTAGCGTGAATTTGCTGGCAGGAATAAGCAATAAATATCTATATATGATCCCAATTGGCCTATTTGGTGCAGGCCTATATCAGCTTATGACCTATTGGCAGATAAGAAAGCATGGGTTTTTTTTGATCGGTAAAACACGACTTGTGCAAAGTTTGTCAATGGTAGGCTGTCAGGTAGGAATGGGTTTCCTTACTGGTGGCGCAATGGGTCTATTGGTTGGAGACACTGTGGGGAGATCGGCTGGAGGATTGCAGATGGCAAAAGGGTTTTTTTTGCAGAATAAAACAGATTATAGGCAAAATTGGAGAAGAATATATATAGTACTAAGGAGATATGTAGACTTCCCAAAATTTTCCACATGGAGCACATTTGCTAGTTCTCTTGGGATGCAGATGCCAACATAATAATAGCATCACTTTTCTCTCCTGCTGCGGCAGGATTTTACCTTCTGGCATCGAGGATAGGAGGGCTTCCCTCGGATATTTTGGGTCAAGCAGTAGGTCAGGCCTATATGGCGGAGGTGTCTGAGTCAATCAGGAGTGGGAGGCTATCTGATGTAATAGATATAACAAAATCAACAATGAATAAAATGATCATATGGGGATTTGTTATTATTTCAGGCTGCCTTGTATTGGCTAATTTCATCGAAATGATATTCGGAAGCGAATGGGTAATGACAAAAAAATATCTAGTCATACTGTCTCCTGTTTTTGCATTGAAAGTTATCGTGAGTCCTGTGTCCAACATAATATATCTGTCTCAGAGGCAAGTCATTCAGGCTGTCGGTGATTTTGTAAGAGTTGCGCTCATTGCGGCATGCTTTTTTGTGACTTTGCTTATATCAGGCACTGCACTGCAGGCGGTGACTGCATATTCTATTATAATGAGCTTGTTTTATATATCATGGGGCTACATATACATAAGAACGGCATATTCACTAGGGGATAAGTAATAATTATGCATAAAAAAATGCTCTACCTAACCCTCCAGTCAACGGAGGAGGGGCAGGCCGCACACGCACACGTGCATGAAATATGTGACAACTTGTCGCATCTCGGCGTCGAGGTCGATCTAGGTGAGCCAAAGTATAAAAATACTAATATAAGCTTAATTTCGAGAATAATACAGTTTGCATTGGTTCAGGGTGGGATCGCTTCTAGTGTGAGAAAGGCGGACCTCGTATATATAAGATCTCACTTCGCAGCGCTTCCTACCTCTCTGTGGGCACGTGCATGCAGCAAGGTGTTAATACATGAGGTAAACGGGCCCTATGAAGATATATTTTTGGCCTATCCTTCGGCAAGGGTGCTGGCTCCGTTGCTAAAGTGGATGGTTCGAATTCAGCTTGGGCTAGCGGATGGCGTGATATGTGTAACTCCTGAGCTTGCTCGGTGGGTAGCTAGAGAATCTGGCAATGAAAATGTGACTGTGGTTCCGAATGGTGTAAATGTCAAATTGTTCAGGCCGGAGGCAAGGGAAGAGTGCGAAACAGAGAATAGGTACGTAATATTTTTTGGAGCCCTGGCTGAGTGGCAGGGAATCGAAGCCCTGGTTGAGGCAGCCAAGTCTGACTTGTGGCCGGAAGGAGTATACTTATTAATAGTAGGAGATGGGCATATGAGGCAATATGTTGAACATTCTGCTAAAAACTGCGCCTCAATAAGGTACATTGGAAGGCGACCTTACTCAGAGATGCCTGGTCTTGTAGCGGGTAGTATCGGTTCGATATCGGCCCAAAACAATTTAAACGGGCGTAGTGATACCGGATTGAGCCCTCTTAAGCTATATGAGTCTTTGGCTTGTGGTGTGCCTGTAGTGGTGTCGGACTTGCCGGGTCTGGCTCAAGTGGTAGAATCGCATGGGTGTGGTATCGTTGTTCCAGTTGGTGACTCTGAGGCTTTGGCTAGGGCGGTTTCATTGTTGGCACATGATCCAGATTTGCGCCTTGAGATGGGCAAGAGAGCGGAGTCGGCTGCGGTAAGCGAATACTCTTGGTCGAACCGAGCAAAGCAGACCCTTGGTTTTATTAACAGCACAATTGGTAAAAAAACCACTTCCGGCGTCTAGGCCCGGGTTTGGGGCTATAATTACTTCTACAAAATTTGATACGTCTATGGCAACTTTGACATGAATTAAATTCACTTATTAATTTAAGCTATGTTAATAATGACAAAAATATCATAATTTGACCATATATTCAAATTATATTTTAATGTTTTCTGACATCTTATCTACAAGTTAGGCCCTCGGAAGAAAATATTCATATGATTTCTCCTGTGTATGGCTTGACTCTTGTTGTTGCAGCGCTTGGGGCGATGGCGCTAGCGATCGCTATGGGTCGCCGTCCTTCTTGGGCAACTCGGTGGCTATTGATAGGATTTGGTCTCAGGATAGTGGGATCAATGGCGTATCTTTTTGTTGCAGAGAATACCTATGGCGGGGGCGATTATAATGTATATTTTGGAGATGGTGTGGCATTCTCGGAGCAGCTTTTAGGTGGGCCGAAGGCGAACCTGTTTGCTGGTCACCAGTGGTGGGGCACCAGTTTCGTGAGCAGACTGGCTGGTATCGTTATGGTATTCATTGGCCCGACGAGGGTAGGGACCTTCTTGGTTTTTTCTGTAGTGTGTTATATTGGTTCTGTGGCGCTATGGATTGCATCATGCAGGGGTTTGCCTTATTTAAATAATAAGGTCAGCTTGACTTGGTTGATGGCGTTCCCTTCTCTCTGGTTTTGGCCAAGTGCGCTTGGTAAGGATGCTGTCGTTTTGTTTGGAGTTGGTCTTTCTGTGCTCGGTTTTGTTGGAAAAAATGGAAGAGTCAGTTGGATGCCTTTGGTCATCGGGATAGCAAGCGTGTTCGTGATTAGGCCTCAGGTAGCGGCCGTTCTTGTCTTGGCGCTTAGTTTTGGGCAAGTGGTAGGCTCTGCTGGGGAGCGTTCTGGGACCGGTATTGTTCGGGGTGTGGTTTTGGCATTTATGGCTGTGGCAGTTGTGGCAATGGCGAGTGGGGCGCTTGGGTTTGAGCTATTCGACGTGGATGCTACTGCGGATTATGTTGAGAGCAGGGCTAGTGCCACGGCAGTTGATCGAGGCGCGATTGAGGAGGCTGGGAGTGGTGCACCTATATGGATGGCTCCAATCACAACACTATTTCGCCCGTTTTTGTGGGAGGCTAATGGTGTGACGGGTCTTATGGCATCTATAGAGATATATTTCATGTGGATTTACATATTATATAGACATAGGAGATTTGCGGCATTCTGGCTCAGGTGTCGTAACTATCGACTTTTTTGGATGGGATTTTCATTTGTCGCTCTTTATTCAGTCGCCTTGGGATTATCAGTGGGAAACTTAGGCATTCTTGCGCGACAGCGCGTTCATATCATGCCTTTTATATTACTACCATTGGCCGCTGTAGAAATTCCTGTAAGAAGATTGGGCCATTACATTGGGCATAGAAAACTAATATAGATTATAGCATAAATGGAAAAGATTCAAATTGGCACGGGTTTGGCTGGTTCTCCTCGCTTGCTCTATGTTGTTACGCATGGTATGTCTGCAAGGCATCTCTTGCGTGGTCAGCTCTCTTGGATGCGTAAGGCCGGTTACGTCGTCGCCGTTGCTGCAAGTCCTGGAGAAGAACTTGAGCAAACCGCAGAAGTGGAGGGTGTTGAGGTGATTCCGGTGCAGATATGTAGAGAAATCAAGCCATTTAGTGACGTCAAGTCGCTTCGTTCCCTCTTGCTTGCCATGCGCCGCTGGCAGCCTGATATCGTGTATGCTGCAACCCCGAAAGGGGGTCTTCTGGGTATGCTGGCAGCTGCAGCTCTCGGGGTCCCTGCACGCATCTATGGGCAGTGGGGCCTGCGTCTGGAAACAGCGTCTCGTTCGACCCGGCGTCTTCTTTGGGCGACAGAACGAATGGCCTGCAGAGTCGCACACAGGGTTCATGCTGCTGGGCCAAGCTTGGCTCAGCGGTGTTTGGAGTTAGATCTTGTCAGTAACAACAAGGTATTTATTACTGGAAGTGGGTCTACTAACGGGGTTGATTGCTCCAGATTTGTCTCTCCGCCTGTTGATGAAGTTTCTGGCCTGCGTGACAGGCTTGGTCTATCAGGTGGTGAACCTGTAATTGGATTTGTGGGAAGACTAACTCGGGATAAGGGTATACCCGAGCTTGTCAATGCTTTTGAGAGTCTGGCGCAGGATTATCCTGATGCTCGACTTGTTCTCTTCGGTGAGGCTGAGTCTGGGGACCCCGTTGATACTTCTGTTTTGAGTCAAATTAGTGCTAATTCGTCGATTCTGGCTCCAGGATTTATTCGAGATCCTGCTGTGGCCTACCCTCTGATGTCCGTGCTTGCGTTTCCGTCTCATCGAGAGGGGTTCCCAAACGTCCCTCTTGAAGCTGCGGCTGCCGGTATACCAGTCGTTGGTGCGAGATCTACGGGCACTGTTGATGCTGTTGTGGATGGTGAAACGGGATCGCTTGTCCCAGTCGGAGACTCTGATGCGCTTTCTGCGGCACTCAGACGGTATATCGCTGACGCCGATCTTCGTGAGCGACATGGCCGCGCTGCACGCCAGCGGGTTGAGAGGGAGTTCTCCAGAGAGCGGGTGTGGAACAGTCTATCCGCTGAATACGCCGAATTGCTTCATGCAGCTGGCCGGCCTGTTCCTGGTTTTGGTAATAAAATATCTTTGTAAATATAAAAGTCATTGAATATTGTCAATCCGTCCTTATCTATTCGTAAAGCCGGTCCTCGATCGTTTGGTCGCCGGTGCTGCTCTTGTCGCGCTTTGTCCTTTGATAGGAGGGGCGGCGCTGCTCGTTCGCGTCCGTCTCGGATCACCTGTTTTGTTTCGCCAGGCACGCCCAGGTCTACACGGGCGCCCGTTCGAGATGGTCAAGTTTCGAACCATGACCGACGCTATGGGGCCTGACGGAGAGCTTCTGCCGGACGCAAAGCGGCTGGTTCCGTTCGGACAGTTCCTCCGCAGCTCCAGCCTTGACGAGCTCCCCGGGCTCTGGAACGTGGTGAAGGGCGACATGAGCCTCGTCGGGCCGCGTCCCCTCCTGATGCGTTATCTCGACCGCTACACCCCAGAGCAGGCTCGCCGCCACGAGGTCCGGCCCGGGATCACCGGTCTCGCCCAGGTCAGCGGCCGGAATGCCATCTCGTGGGAGGACAAGTTCGCTCTCGACGTGTGGTACGTCGATCATCAGTCGCTGTGGCTCGACCTCAAGATCCTCGTTCAGACCGTCTGGAAGGTCGTCCGCCGCGACGATATCAGTGCCGAGGCCCATGTGACGATGCCTGAGTTTCAGGGAACCCTCTCGGCAGAAGACGGCGTGCCGCCATGAGCGTCCTCGTGGTTGGGGCTGGCGGGCACGCGAAGGTCGTCATCGCGACGCTCCAGGCCGACGGCCGCGCCATCGGCGGAGTCCTCGACGACGCCCCCGAGGCGGGAGGCCGACATGTGCTCGGGGTGCCGGTCGTCGGGCCGACATCGCAACTGGCCGAACACACGGGCGAGGCCGTTCTGGCCATCGGGGCCAACGGCGTCCGTCAGCGACTGGCGGCGGCGCACCCGCATGTCGAGTGGGCCACGGTGGTCCATCCGAGGGCGGTCGTCCACGAGAGTGTCTGCCTCGGGGCAGGCACGGTCGTCTTCGCCGGCGCCGTGCTCCAGCCCGACACCGTCGTCGGAGCGCACGCCATCGTCAACACGGGCGCGACAGTCGATCACGACGGCATGCTCGGCGATTACGTCCACGTCGCGCCGGGAAGCCATCTTTCGGGTGGGGTGACGCTGGAGGAGGGCGTGTTCGTCGGTGTGGGTGGGCTGTGCATTCCGGGCGTTAGCGTCGGCGCGTGGGCGACGGTCGGGGCGGGGGCCTGCGTCGTCCGAGATCTTTCGCCGAACGTGACGGCGGTCGGGGTGCCGGCGAGGCCGTTGTCCCGACCTTAAGGCTCCTTCTCTGAGTGGAACCCATGTCGGATCGCCTGTTCCTGTCCCCTCCGCACATCGGCCCCGATGAGCTGGCGCTCGTCATGGAGGCCTTCGAGACCAACTGGGTCGCGCCGGTCGGGCCGCACGTCGACGCGTTCGAGCAGGAGTTCGCCGAGGCGGTCGGGGCCAGGCACGCGGTCGCGCTGTCGTCGGGGACGGCGGCGATCCACCTCGCGCTGCGCGACCTCGGCGTCGGGCCCGGCGACGAGGTCGCCGTGTCGTCGCTCACGTTCTCCGCCAGCGTCAACCCGATCGTCTACGAGGGCGGAACGCCGGTCTTGATCGACTCGGAGCGGACCTCTTGGAACCTCGACCCGAACCTCGTCGAGGACCTCTTCCGCCAGCGGGCCGCGCAGGGCTGCCAGGTGAAGGCGCTGCTGCCGGTTCACCTCTACGGCCAGACGGCCGACCTCGATGCGCTCGTCGCGCTCTGCGAGCAGTACGGCGTGACGATGATCGAGGACGCGGCGGAGGCCCTCGGGGCAAGCTACAAGGGCCGCGCGCCGGGCACGTTCGGCCGCGCCGGGGCCTTCTCGTTCAACGGCAACAAGATCATTACGACATCCGGCGGGGGGATGCTCGTCACCGACCGCGCCGAGACGGCCGCCCACATCAAGAAGATGGCAACGCAGGCGCGCGACGATGCGCCGCACTACCAGCACTCCGAGATTGGCTACAACTACCGCCTGAGCAACGTGCTCGCGGGCATCGGCCGGGGCCAGCTCCGCGTGCTCGAGAGTCGGGTCGAGGCGCGCCGCGCCGTCTGCGCCGCTTACGAGCAGGCACTGGGCGACCTCCCGGGCCTCGCGTTCATGCCCGAGGCGCCCTGGGGCCGCCACACGCGCTGGCTGACGTGCCTCACCATCGATCCCGACGCCTTCGGCGCAACCCGTGAGGACGTCCGACTGGCGCTCGAGGCGGAGAACATAGAGGCCAGGCCGGTCTGGAAGCCGATGCACCTCCAGCCGATCTTCGCCGACTGTGAGATGCTGGGGGGCGCAGTCGCCGAGGACCTGTTCGAGCATGGACTCTGCCTGCCCTCCGGCTCAGCGATGACGGAAGCCGATGTAGAGCGGGTGTGCGCCGTGGTGACATCGGTCGCCGCCGCTGGCACCGCCTCGGGGGGCTGAGGGCTGGAACCTCCGTGGGGCGCTCCGCCTCGGTGCCGAGGCGGGCAGGGTAAGTCGGGGCGCGTCGGAGGCCGGCCGAGAGGGGCCCGAGAAGCTGGATGAGGTGAGCGGTCGCAGTGGGGGGAAGAGGGTGGAGTCGGCCTCTTGCCTTCCTTCGGCTGTGCTCAGGGCATGCCTCACAGCGACAAGAGAAAGAGAGAGAGACCAATGACGCTGGGTGAGGCGACTGCGGAGACGAACGGGTTGCGAGTGTGAGAGTGAGGCCTCGCAGAACCGAGATCCACGGTGTGAGCAGAGCGGCGAGGTGGAGAGAAGGCAGGTAGCTTGACGGCGCCTCTCCTGCCCTCAGGCGTTACCCATGGCGTTCGACCGGATCCGCCGCACGTCGCACCTCCGCTCGCTGGAGCACCAGTCGATTCACGTCATGCGCGAGGTCGTTGCGCAGTTCGAGCGGCCCGTCCTGCTGTTCTCGGGCGGGAAGGACTCGATCGTGATGGTCCACCTCGCGCGGAAGGCGTTCCACCCAGGGCCTATCCCGTTCCCGCTGCTCCACGTCGACACGGGGCACAACTTCTCCGAGACGATCGATTTCCGTGACGTGCTGGTGGCCCGCCTCGGCGTGCGGCTGGAGGTGGCCAGCGTGCAGGAGGCCATCGACGCGGGGCGCGTGGTCGAGGAGACCGGTCCCGAGGCGAGCCGGAACGGGCTTCAGATCGTCCCGCTCCTCGACGCCATCAACACGCACCGGTTCGACGCGGCCTTCGGCGGCGGGCGCCGCGACGAGGAAAAGGCGCGCGCGAAGGAGCGGTTCTTCTCAGCCCGCGACCGGTTCGGCCAGTGGGACCCGAAGAACCAGCGGCCCGAGCTCTGGGACCTTTACAACGGCCACAAGAACGTCGGCGAGAGCTTTCGGGTGTTCCCGCTGAGCAACTGGACGGA
>Ga0100391_1005043_pt1 | contig 12428 bp, 13 predicted proteins | sample CryGeymeta201515_FD_81541 | JGI IMG/M metagenome (GOLD analysis project Ga0100391, IMG submission 81541) | Groundwater microbial communities from Crystal Geyser aquifers in Utah, USA - Crystal Geyser metaG 2015-15 | ecosystem: Environmental > Aquatic > Deep subsurface > Groundwater | place: USA...
CGGTTGTGATCAACTATGTCACCCTTCGGGGTGCCAATGGTTGCCTTCGGGTGGCCTTGGCGCCCTGCGGGCGCCATAGTTGTGATCCCCGTAAATTAGATGTTCAATTTTTTTTTTTTTTTATTTTAATCGAGTAGACTGGTCTACCCGTTACTGTACGTAATAGAATATGATTGGCGATGGGAAGTTCTGTGCGTCCATGTGGAATCGCTTGCATGCACTTTGAAACATCATGATGCTGCTTTGGATTACGGCACGGCATGTTGTAACTGTATTATTCATTTCCTATCATAAGAGTCATTGGTTGCACATCATATTCTCGCACAGGCGCATAAATAAACTCACGTATTGGAATTTAGCATCCTGCAGGGAGAACCCGCGATCATCAGCAAGACCTTCTGCTTTGCTAGTTTCGTTGCATCCTGTATACAATAAAGTGAGTGATGAAATATACTACTTTTACATTAGTGATAACCCTGTTGAAACAAGGAGTGAACAGTGGCAGAATCCACTACACCCTCATAATTGCTTGCATGCAGGAGGGAAGGCCCCGCGCTGTGTGTCGTCTGACAACCACCGTGTGCAGTAGAGCTACGACTTGAAGCGCGCCTGTGAGATGGCTAAGTGCGCGCTGGCCTTGACCCTGCTGCTTCATCTGACTCGCTATAATCTGCACTCCTCCTATCTTCTTCGTCGCCATTTTCATTTTCGTCAACTTCTCCTTCTGGTTCTATTACCTCCGTTTTACACAATGGACAACATCCTTGTCGTTCCGTCAACCACGGTAAGATACAATCCGTGTGAAAGATATGACGACATCTCGGTAGCATTCGCAATTTTTCTCCACGTTCAAAGTCCTCAATGCAAATAGGACAGGTGGAGTGCATTTCGGAAGGATTTCTTTGAGCAGTCGGTGGCAGTGGCTGCTCCTCGTCGGTTGTCGGACTAGTGAGGGCATTGCTGGTGTCAACAGCACATTCTAGTCGGCCATTGTCTTGCGTATCCGTTTCAATAGTGGCACTGTTGTCGATTGTCGTGTTTCCTTTGGTTGTATAGCTCTCCTTGTTGCGCTCGTCAGTTCCAAGTTCTGGTGCCACCGCCGCTGTCGCGTCTTCGTCAACGGATGCGGCGGGACTGTCACTCTCGCCATAGACAATTTCCGGCAAGGCCATGACTTCTTCTTCTGTCATACAAGATGCTTGATGAGTATGCCTGACGTCAGCGCGCGGCGTGAACCAATAGGGCATCGGCGGAATGTATTGAAGACCCACAATTCTTCCCTGTTCGTTGTAACGAAATCGTATGCGTGCTCCACCTTGGTACCACAAAAATACGGCCCGAAAACAAGGAGATACTACCAAAAGCGAGAAAATAATCAACCGGAACCAATAAAAATCTTCCGCGTCCACGTTGCCACCATTCGAAGTATAGTCGGGATAAGGAGGAAAGTCTCCGTACACAGGCTCCATCGGATTATATCCTGCTGAATCTCCCGTCGTACCTTCCCCTTCTTCTCCTGCATAGGTATCGTAAACATAGGGTACAGTCTCGAAGGATACTGGGAGGGACCACAATTCATTCCCCTCTCCCAAAAAGTTGGGATTGGCATATTGATTGCGCTGTTTCGCTTGCATTATCATCTCGTTCATTTCTAGACCTGTGCGGGTACTGACGAAAATGACGAAAATACTGACTCCAATTTTTTGTTCATCTGCGGCACCGGCAGTCAACGTGTACAAGTTATCCATGTTTTTCCGGTCGGTATTGTATATTATCAAGTGAGTCACTCTACCGTACTCAGTAGTAGCATTCTGTTGGAGAGCCGCTGCAACAATGGCCTTCTCCGAAGGCAAGCATTCTCCATAGCTCACCAGGATTGCCACATCCTGCATACCGACATCCACCTGAAATTCCGTGTCCGTACCATTGTAACTGTCTACATTGGTAAGATTTGTACTGCTGTCCCCCAATGATGTTGTTGCTCCTGCTCCTGCTGCTGTTGCTGGTGGTGTTGCCATCATGGCATCTTTGGGATAATTGCACAATTGTGGTTGATCTGCTGGTGGCAAGACCAAGTTCAAATCGTAGGCAAAAGGCTGGTCGCTGCCAAAATCGGCTAACCTTCCCTGAAAGCTTTCCGCAGCATAACCAGTCCCAACGGTAATAGCAACCTGTTGCCCAGCACTTTTCGTCAACAACAGTACCAGACAAAAGCTTAGCGATGCAATAATATTATCATTAATATTTCTTCTTTTTCGTGTGATCATCATGACTCTCCTCGGACTAGCAGAGTGACAAGAGCATTCTCTCCGTATTCTTAATGTTGAATGCATTATGATATCGTGCATTTGCGGGAGGGTGGGTGGGGTGGGGGAACTCCCTGTCGCAGGTTCCGAGGTGTATGGAGTATGTATGGAAGTACGTGTGGAGTGCGAGATGTATTGTCCGATTTACGTGTATTTCCTATTTCCTTGGCTGTATTATATTATATTATATACCTGGTATTGTGGTCTCTGGTAGAAATAATAGTTGACGGTCTTGATGATGAATAAAAGGGACAGTTGTCAAGACACTACCACGTATACGATTGTTCTAGAAGTTTGTAGTGTTGATTTAGTGAAACAGCTCGAGATCTGCTGTGATGACACTACACTAGATGCACTGCCATTTTTTCCCCCTACTACAGTACCAGGTACCTGTATTCGACTACTACGTACGACTAGCTACTACTTAGTAGCTATTTTAGTGACTACGGCAGGTAGTAATAGCAGTACCAGTACTAGTAGTCTAGTACTAGCTAGCAGGAGATAATACTACTTTACTTCTTTGATCGTGGCTGGTGCATTCCGTTCAGACGCGAATCTCGTAATCATCATGAATGTTTTCAAGGACAGAGGCTACCCTATCCCTACTGCATCAGCAGCGACACATTTAGTTTTTGTGTTCAGTACCATATGAGCGAGTGAATACTCTCTCAATAGTACGTCCCTAGCTACTACTCCTACGTAGGAGTAGCTACTGTGGTAACCAGCTACTGTACAAGATAGCTGAAGTAGCTGGTAGGAGCGGGTAAATCATTATTCGAGTATTGGAGTAGAATATAAATCGATATCCGTAGTCACAACTTCCTGAATCTATTTTGTAGATGTTAAAGGTTACTTCGATAAACAGTATTGGTACCACCCGTCCAGCCAACGTTTAACTTGTGCGGGACAACGACCGGAGAAGGCTTTCCTTCCCTTTGGTTTCGTGACGCGTCAAGAATTGCCTGATTTAATTCGAGGTACACGGGACTCTTCAGCCATACCTCCTGATTAGCATATTCCTCCACCGACATCCACTGAATATCAGCAATTTCGTGTTCTTGCGCTTGAAGATTGTCGATGGATTTGGCAGATGGGGCTCGCAACAATACCACAAAGAACAAATCCGATGCTGCCCGACCTGCACTGGCACCGTGCGCTTGTCGCATCGCCAGAATGCCCTCACAGGACGCTCCGAATAAACCCGTTTCTTCTTCCAGTTCCCGTAGGGCTGCTTCCGCCACGTCTTCTCCGGGATCGATGAGACCGGTGGGCATCTTCCACAAATTTCGTACCGCAGCGGGGCCGGTAAGTTCCTTCACAACCAGCATTTTGCTAGGGTCGTGAGGATGCAGAACAACACAACCAACACCGGCTTGAAAGTATGGACCCAGTGGCAATCGAGAAACGATATCAGTGGGTAACCACTGGCTTAAAATGAGTGTTGTGGAACCAGCGACTGTGCCTGAATTGATGCGATTGTGGTCTTGACAGGAATGAAAATCAAAACCGTGTTTGACACATATCTATACGTGTGTGTGTGTGTGTATGTGTGCATGATAGAGAAATGTATTTGGTGTTTCATGATATAGATTGTGGTATCGATGAGCATCATAACATAGTGCACACTCAAACAGAATCAACAAAAATCCGGTCCAAAATTCAAAACGAAAAGCGTACCGGAACTAATGGTGCCATACTCTTGGGCAAATGAACCCACACGCCCTTGCGCCCTTCCTCTTTCCATTGTTGCAGTGATGATTGAAGAAGTTGATCAAATTGTTCGGGATGTTGAATCCATTCGTGTACCAATGCTTCCAAGTCTTCCTGCTTAACTCTAGTGCTGTTATTATTGTTGTTTTCTTTGTACATCATGGAATTGCTTGTTGTAGAATTGGGGTGATTAAAAATCCAATCCAAATGAAGAATAACACCATTGTAATGATCGTATTTCAATAAATATTCTGGAATCTTGCTTATCGGTGTAGATTCTTCTTCGCATGAGGTGGTGTTGGTGTACGTGAGTGGATTGTATTGGGAACCATTGTTGACGGTGACCTCGGATAAGGAATCCGACCATGTATTGTTGTGAACACGTGAATTGATTGGGGTAGGATTCTTGTCCCGGTTGCTATTGCTGCTACTGCTACTACTGGCTGCTCCCAGAGCTGTGATGGAAGAAATACTCAAGAGAATGGCGGCACCGGTAGTGCCGGATCTCCTGTGATGCTGTCGATGAAAATTACTCGTAGTACGTGTAAGCCGCGATGAAAAATGAATGGCCGGAAGCCGAAAGGAATGCAGCATGATGATAGGAAATTGTAGCAAAAGTTGGAAAGCTACTAACCGCATTTGTTGCCTAGACAGATACAAGTGTAAATTTTATGGAGGTCCACAATATTCATTGGCATCCAAATTTTTGGTATTCGAAAGAATCAAAGAAGTCTTTTCTTATTTTACTGCGTCATCATTCATATTGTACTGTAGATTTGGACGCATAGATTCTCTCTTGAGGATTCTAAGTATTTTTCATGACGCACAGTAGATCAGAATGTCAAAGATATGCGTAGTAGTACACCAGAAACAAGATGATGGCCTCTGCTCTGGTCTATGGTCTATCAACGATCAACAACAAATAATTGTGGAACATAGCTCGTCCATCTACTCCTCACAGCAACACAACAATACAACTATGCCTGTTGACCGCCGCGCCAAACGAAACGACTTGAGTTCTGCTCTCAGTCAAGGAGATGTGTACCAGATTGCTAATGTGCTGTCCTTACCACCCGTGGCACCTCCCACCCAACAATCTTCGTACGCGGCAGGTGAAGCTGTCAAATTCGAAGATCACGGATTGGATTGGTCCAACGTCTTGACGCATTTTTGTAATGCTTCCGACGCAGCATTAGCAGGTCACGCCGTAAAGTCCTACGAAGCCACGGCTGCTTGTCATTCTGCCTTTCACACGGTATTTTCGACCAGTCAGGGCAATTGGTTGGTCCCGACGATGCACGCCATTTGCAAAAATACTCACAAGGCCGCATTGGCAGCCGATGTCGAAGCAAGTCGAGCTGCAGCTGCGGCCAGTCAAAAGGCCGATGCTCATGCGTACCTTCAAAAGGCGGTGTCACTCTTGCAAGAATCGTATTCCAAAACAAGCAACGATCGGAAAGAATTTGTACCCGATGCAGATTTGGACGAAGAGGGTTCCAAAAAGGCGGGTGTTTTGCGAATCGTTAATGAGCTTTTTTCCATTTACTTTAAATTGAATACGCTGAGACTGTGCAAGAATCTTTTGAGGCCGGTCGAGTCTCGCAAACTCCACGAAATGGGAAGCATGAGCGAAATGGTCACGTACAAGTACTACGTGGGACGTATCTTTCTTTTTGAAGATCAGTACGAAGCTGCGGAAGAATCCTTGAATTATGCCCTCCAGCATTGCCATCGCAGTGCCTTGCACAACAAACGGTGTATTTTGCGGTATCTGGTACCCGTCCAATTGTACCGAGGACGATTGCCATCGGCCAAGCTCTTGGAAAAATACAACCTCAACGAATTCTTGCCCATTGTGGAAGGAGTCAGAACGGGAGATTTGAAAACCTTTCACGATGGTTTGCTCCAATACCAGGACTTATTTATTCAGTACGTGTATGATATGTTTGTGTGTGTCTGTAACAATGCTTGTGTAGCTTCATGAATCACTTTTTATGCTCACAGAAGATCTATTAATCACCACAATGCTATACAATGGTGTCTGTAACAATGTCCACAACTATTAAATCACTACCAAACTCAATGATTTCGTATTCAAATCCGATCCAGTCGAGGAACCTACTTGTTGTTGGAAAAATGCAAGACGGTCTGTTATCGAAATTTATTCAAACGTATCCATATCGTTTTGGAAAAGCACCAGATATCTCTCGATCAAGTGGCTAAAGCACTGAAGTGGTTGGGTATGCCGATTGATTTGGATGAAGTAGAATGCATCTTGGCCAATTTGATTTATCGGGGCTACATTCGTGGATACTTGTCGCATGCCAAGAGAATGCTGGTGCTCAGTAAACGAGATCCATTTCCCATTTCGGCAGTCATCACAAAATAAATTATCTCATCTCTAGAATGCGCAATGCAACGGAGTGCCTAGTAGCTAGTAGAAGAAGAAAATGTCTTCAGATACCAGATAGAGCGTTAAAATTGTTTAATTCCAAGAGTTTACAATCAAAATGCTTATGTGAATTTCCTGGATCAGACGTCAAAAGTCTACATACCACTTTCTTTCCTGGTGGCCAAGCCTAGTCTACTGCAAAACAGTTTTGGATTTAATTATTCTACCTTGCTTGCATCGTCCTATCGCAGCATCAGCTTTGGTTGCTTGCCGACAAAGATGCGTAGACTATACTAGAGTACCTAAAGTAATACTGTAATTGTTTAGGTCGTATTGCTTTCCAAGCCGACTATAAACCCGGAGAATAAAAATAGTTTTCGACTCTGATCACACAACCACACTCAGGAGCAACGCCTCGACGCCGACAGGATGAAAGGATGCTCGAGAAGAGAAACCATGCTGCTCAAGCAAATATATCCTTGACGAGTAACAAGATTGAAAGCTCAACACACTGCTACTGCAGCAACTCATAAGCCTCGTCTCTCAAACCATTATTTCTTCGCACACAACCAAATCCCAGTCTCTTCATTCCTGCAGAAATATCGATACAAATTCTAATAAGTACCGAATGCTCCGTACTCCGAACTGTACGAGTACAGAATAGTATGACGTCCTCCCTTCCCGTCTACCTCTATGTTCCCAACCTCTTGTGCTATGCTCGCATTGTCTTGGCCTTCTATGGTATGCACTTAAGTTACGATCAGCCCGTCCGTGCCGTTTTTATTTTTGTCCTGTCTGCCATTTTGGACCTCTTTGATGGCATTTTAGCCCGGGCACTTGATCAGACATCCTCATTCGGCGTCCTGTTGGATGTTTTCGCCGACAACATACTGCGCACGTGTGGTTGGTTTGCAGCAGCTTGTCATCCCGAAGCATCTTCAATCTTGAGAATGGTGGCTGTCACTGTTGTATGCCTGGAATGGATCACCATGGTCTCGACGCAACTGCATGCAGCTCATGCCCAACAACACTGGAAGGCGGAGCGATCCAATGATCCCTGGTTAGTACGGGCTCTCTATGCAAACGGCTTCAAAAATCCTATTGGTGCCCTGGCCATGTACGGACTCTTTGGTGCTAATTTATGGACCTACGGTACCTTTTTTTCGGAATTGTACGGCACGATTCCATATTATGCAGTTTTTCAGTATCTGTCCTATTTCGGAAGGGCTTTGGGGTGTTGCGTAGAAGTGTCGATGATTAAAGGATACTTGTCACTTGTGGTTGAGCAGGATAGCAAAGCTAAATCTAGCGATTGAACATGGCTGGCACAAGACCCTAATTCAGTAGCTGGGTGGAGGTAGAGCAACCAAGCCGAGACGGGACGATCAACACCACCAGTTACTGGACTTCTCCGAGAATTTTACCAATTTGGTATCTGCAGGCAATTTGTTTGTTTAGCTTTAAACAACGTCTTTTCCAAAGACCAATGCTTTACCTCTTATGAAAAAGGGTAATGGCCCCGCATGAGTCAACAACGATCCAATCGATTGAAACAGCATCTATGCCTCCAAAAATGTCATTCCTCGACATTCGATGTCAGGAATGCCCCATATCCTCTGAGATCAGCTACAGCCAAAGCAGAAGGCAAATAATGTTCAGGTGTTTTAAATTCTTCCTTTTTAAAACTAATTACAGCAGTACCTTGTGTGCAATTTCATTTCTCTACCTTTCACCGAGCACCTTAGTGACACAGTCTTGAATCGCTTGGACATAAATCTCACAATCGACCGCTCCGTTGTTGTTCTTTTGACAGGAAACATAGTTGTTTCGTACATCTTCACAAGGAGAACCACTTCCGAGAATTTGCTGTGGTCGTGGGGAAAGTATGTGTATTGGTTGGGGGGAGATATATTTTAGATCGGGATTGCGGCAGATAAAAAGAAACGCGAAGTTCAAGTTAGCCAAGGCGCAATATTGCACACAGAAATTGACATCAACACAATGCAGCAAGCAACCTACTTCCGCCTTGACATATTTTTCCTGCATTCGAGCGGCATCGTAATCTGCTGCATAGACTTGATCATGAAATTTAGCACTCAAAGCATCCATTCGATCATCCAATTTGGCATTCAAAGCATTATGCTGCTTCATGAATTGTTGATGCTGTTTGCCTAGTTCCGAGTTGGCCGCTTCTTCTTGTTTCTGGGCCGTCGATCGCTCCATCCACGCCGCATGCACCTTGGCGTTGAAATCATTCACAATGGTCTTTTGCAGGTTGGCCGAAAGTGTCACCCCTGAACCTTCTGGTCCACCATCAGCGCTTTCGGAAGATGATGAGTTTCCCATGATGATTTTTAGTTAATCTACTGCTTCGGTTGATTCGCTGTCAACTTGATGTTGTTTGGGTATTGGGTGTTTGTGTCGTATCGTCATATCTTGCATTTCGTGCATTCTTTTCGCCTTCTACTTGTCGGCATCGATCTAATACGTCGCACACTGATCCCTAGATTTCAAAAGGAAAAAGAAACAAAAACGGCAGCGTATTTGAAGATCCGGAAAGTCGGAGTTGCCGTGTCCTTTTATCCGCGGTTGAGCTCACTTTGAGCCTAAAGTCAAGTAGCCCAACAGGTTGGCTTGAGGGAGGGAGCAACACGCAGACGATAGAAGATGATTTACAAGATAGTATGTACTAAAAAAATATTTTAGTCCGTATGCAATAGAAACGATGGGCAAAGTCGCCTATTGCAACAGTGGTCAGCACTTGCGCTCACTCAGTCGCCACCACTGGCGCCACCAGACATCTACAATACCTGCTAGTTTTGTCACGGCTGTCATCATGCTCTTCATTTTGAGTATTTATTTCGTCTTGAAGTCTTTCATTTTCTCCTGGTTGTCCTAGTTGCAGGTATCAAAATCCTTGCCACCATTGACTTCATCCAAAATGCAGGAGATAAACGTGAAGCTATCCGGGATATCCAAACGCATGATGCGCGCGGTACTAATGCAGTTCTTGTCACCCCGGCTGGTGATTCCAGTAAGAATGAGTTTACCACGTTTATCGGTATAATACGCGGACCCGCCCGAATCTGCGAGGCATGAACAAGGAATGGAAATGGTAATCATCAAGCCGGAGTGTGGTGAAATACTGAATGAGCGCTATTTCAATTAAAAAACGAGATGAACAGCATTTACTTACCACCACCGCAACTGCCTCCGTTGCCCTGATTCTTGTTCATATTAAGACCAATAAAGTTTTTGCCAAGACTCTTGACAGACGAGATAGAGAACATGCGCTTGCCCAAATACTCGAGATCGTACTTTGCTTTCGTCGCCTCGTTAAAGCTACCTCCGTACCCGACATTGATAATCGGCGATTTCTTGAGATTCTTAGATGCCTTGAGAGCGTCGAAATATCCAAGAGATGGAAGCTCCGCTGCACCGGCCTGGGTGTAGTCTTCCTTCAAGATGACAGCGGCAACATCACCTGCAGAGCCCGGAATATCCCAGTGCGAACTCGTGACGGCTCGCTCGATGTCCAGGCACGTGGTGCACTTTCCACCCTCCGTATCCGCATCCGATAGGTCGTTATCGAAACTCACCCAGATACCAGGTCCACTCGGGTAGCCGTTATCGTCAAAGAAAGGCGTGTCGTCCACGCAATGCGCGGCAGTAAGGAAGATCTTGGGATGGATGAGAACTCCAGAGCAGCCGGTTGCATAATCAGAGCCCGCCTCAGGAATTTCAAACACTAAGGCTCCATCCGAGGGATACTCGTTGTTGGCGTCAAAGGTGCCATCAATTATGGCGGCAACAGGACAAAATGTTAGGGCGGCGAGGACAATTTCGAAAATCAATTTCATGGTGTCGAGTGCTAAATAGATTCAATAAAAATGATTCGGGATCAATTTTATGTTACGTATGACGAAACACTCTTTGAATGAAGAAAGGAAAAATCCGGCAAACTGGGAATCGACGTTTCCAGTCCTGCATTCTCGTGCGACACTGTAATGTTCCGAAATGACTGATTTTGCGGACGGACCCCAGTTTTGTGACTGGAGTACTGTAGCGCTCAACATCGAATAGCCTAAGTAGACGTGTGTGATTGAAAAACATTTGAATTGAAAAAAGGCGCTAAAGCAGGTAGGGATCATTTCCAAACATATATCTATGAGGCGACTGGAGTTCCAAAAGAAAAGCACGACAAATACGCTACTGCAGACACGGATGCAGATCTGGACTTTCCATGGGCATCTGCGAGTCGGCGGATGTCTAGAGCGGATAAACTTCAACAATTAGGAATGGGCACGAGTGGTGCAATGGATAATATGGAACATGTGCTTTGTGTCGAACCAGGTCGGAGCCAGAGTTGTAGCAACAGTACAACGGTTAACTCTGACCTGAAAAAATGTGTCAAAAACCTTTCTTCAGCGGCTCTATTCTCTATCTCCTTGGACTGGGTCGTGTGCAGGGTGGTCTCACAGGATTTTTTATCGCAACACAAGTCCTGTCCATCATTGTACTTAAAGCAACACATCTTGATTTTATTACTCAGCATCTCTCAGAAAGAAAAATTCGTAGCTTTCAAGCAAATTCATCTTTCTGTTGCACAGAGTGATCGGACATGGAGGAAATCGACCACTCCACATCAACACAGATGTCCTCTGCTTTCAGTGTTGTTCGTAGCTAGTCCGGCTCACAAAATAGTATTCATATTGCTTGTGTTACAATAAACATACCGGCGCCGGAACTATTATTTTGTCTAGCTGGACATCATTCCTGTACGAATCTCTGCCGTCCACAGTTCCAGGTTATGATTGGCCCGATTATCGTCCGATTATCGTTCATTTTGTCTCTGTGCCAAACCTCCTGCAATATACTGTTCGGTATCTAATTATTCAACATGTAAATCAATACCCCGTTCTTTGGCCACTGCTTTCATCATAAGCAGACCATCCTGGTGCAAAATATCCTGGATTGCGTCATCCTTTCGTTTCTGTTGCATTTCGTGATATGTGTTCATGTCGTCTACCGCTTGTTTCCAGTCTGTGTCAATCGCATTCAGTTCTTCCGTCTTTGCCTCCAATTCCTCATCTAACTCGTCCAAAGACAATTTTTGCAGTCTCCGAATTTCCTTCCGCATTTTCTTCTCACAGAGCTGCACATGATGAATTCCACACGTTGGTTTTAAGTGATGATCGATAAAAGCTTTGAGTGTCCGAACATCGCGGGGTCCTTCGTAATCATGCAAATCGTGAACACTTCCGTACTTTACAGTGGGAAACGATTGGACTTGAAATTCTTGGCACAGTTCCTTCGTTCCGACCTTTGTACAATCAATTTCACCAATTAATTTCGTTTTGGAATGGGCATATATTGTTGTTATTTCATTCCAAGCTTCCTCCATGTCTCGACATTGCTGTGATGTTGGTTGGTAGAATTTCAGAAACAGGATCTTGTCCGATGTGCGTTGGTCGAAATTGTCGGTCGTCAACTCCACAGCTTCGAGACGGCTCGGTAGCCATGCTACTATTAGAAGGAGTGTTGTGATACTGCAAAGAGATGCCAGAACTGAGTTCGAGGGTGTCATGTTTGTTCGTGTACAGTAGTCAACATATTATCATAGTTGTGATCCCCGTAAATTAGATGTTCAATTTTTTTTTTTTAACTAATAATTCACTAAGTAGTCGATTACAGACTAATACACTTCTTTTTTCAATAGCTACCTCGGGCAGTAGACAAGTGCCATACTGTACATCTGTACTGTACCTGGTAGTTGTTGCAAAAAAATTCTGAGTACTACTACTACAGTAGTAGCTAGAGTAGACTAAGTAGTAATAAAACAGAAAAAATCTTTCACGCAATAATCCAGTAAGGTTCAGGTTCGATCATCATCATCTTCTGACGAGCGAACGCTACCGCGTTCTCTCGACTATGCCAGCTCTCTAGGGCTACGTTTGGCTAGGTAGGGTGGTTTGGAGAAACTCGGCAATTTACTAGGGCCGACCTTTTCTCCGTTCCGA
>Ga0100391_1005046_pt1 | contig 12423 bp, 20 predicted proteins | sample CryGeymeta201515_FD_81541 | JGI IMG/M metagenome (GOLD analysis project Ga0100391, IMG submission 81541) | Groundwater microbial communities from Crystal Geyser aquifers in Utah, USA - Crystal Geyser metaG 2015-15 | ecosystem: Environmental > Aquatic > Deep subsurface > Groundwater | place: USA...
AACCCTAGTAGGGGAAAACCCTTGACGCTAGCTGACGTGGACGGCTGTATGCCGACCGCTTAGGGACGCACAGTTGTTCGCTGTACGGCTTTTAACCCGTAGTAAAAGTGGTGTATTGCACCTGTTTCTGAGTGGGAGACGGGATGGGGCATTTCGGGTCATTCCGGTGACGTCGGATTCGGGTCTCCTTGTCTCACGTTCCCTTCGGCTGGCTCTGACAATCACATGCACAAACCATACGTTGTTAACTTGAACTCTATCGTTGTGTAATGCTCGAGCTGCACACAAGCAGGTATTTTAACTCCTAAAATTATTCAGGGGTATTAGCTAGTACAGTAGTACTAGCTACTGAGTAGTAGGCTACCAGGTAGCTACTACTAATCGAGTAGAGTACTAGAGTAGAGGTGCGACTGTTGTTATTAGTAACAGCAGCTAGACTACTTGGTACCATTACCTAATAGAGAGCAAAAGAGCTTGGTCGCCGAACTTCATTCCGTCCAAACTCCCCGCTCTCTCGTTCCCCCATGCTCTTTGCTGGTACAAATACTGGTGGAGGATTCAAGGTCGCGCGCATAATACTGGAAATATTATGATGTGTTGCACCACAATCATATTTGAGAGAAGAAAGTGTGCGACCAAGATAGGCATTGATGGGATAGGATTGGTGTGCAAAACTTTCTACTCGAGTATTTAATTATTTAGTATTGCACTGAGCAGTGAAGTAGTGAAGACTGAAGCAGACCTACTACTAGCCTGCTAGAATCTAGAATCCTTCCTCCAGGAAACTTGTTGATCGAATCGAGGTATAACTGAAACGATGAAGGTAGCTGTTGTCACAGGAATCGCTCGAACTGCAGGAATTGGTCACGCTATATGCAAATCTCTTTTGGATTCCGGTCTTGCCGTAATTGGCTTGGACAAAATTCAAATGCATGCGACATCGCCTCTACTTGAGCATCCAGATTTTGTGAGCTACGTAGCTTCTGTTACCTCTGTAAAAGAGGTATCGGATGGAATCTCTATGGGATTATCAAAACTTCAAAAATCACATATTTCTGTTGTGGTAAACAATGCAGGTATTTCGCAACCATTTCTGCAATCGCCTCCGTGTACCACAACAACTAAATCACACGACGACAGTACCAAGAACGAGGAGATGATTGCTCGTCGAATCGAAGAATTTGATGACTACCTTGCTGTTAATCTCAAATCCGCTTTTTTGGTAACGGAAGTTTGTCGACCATATTTTCCAGAATCGGGTGTGAGTGTCATTCACATCGCAAGTACCAGAGCCTACCAATCTCCTGCCCTTTCCGCCGACGAATGTCCATTTGGTCAAGAAGGATATGCCTCTGCCAAAGCTGGGATGATTGGTTTGATGCAAAGTCAGGGACAATCATTGGCGGGACAGGCTAGAGTGAATGTGATTCTGCCGGGTTGGATTGACACTCAAGATCCATCCGAAGAAAACTATTGTGAGCCAACCCAGAAAGACCATGCATGGCATTCCGTTGGAAGAGTCGGCACTCCCAAAGATATTGCAAATATAGTGTCGTTTCTAGCCGACGATGAAAAGAGTGGTTTCATCACGTGTCAAGAGTTTGTGATAGATGGAGGCGTTTCCAGGAAAATGGTGTATCCAGAGTAATCTCTTTGCAAAGCTGCTGTACCCTGAGTAGCCTCTGTATGATGGCACAATATAGTTCGATAGTAAGCAGAAGTGCTATACGTTTTGGGTATTTATAACGGCTTTCTTTTTCCAGGGCATTGTCGTCCGTTTTAATTGCTACTAGCTGTTTCTCTTTACTGTACAAATGGTTTATCAATGAAAAATGTAACATAGCAAGTTACATGTATTCTACCCTTGTGCTTTCCTTTGAGATCCTCTTGGCTTCCTCCAAGAGCCTGTCTTGAGAGCAGCCCAGCTTTTCATGATCCGACGACAGGACCATGCAAGCAGGTCGCCAATCATTCTAATGTTGGATGCCAGAGGTCCCGTCAGTAGATGGAAGTAAACTGTGTTCCCAGCATGGTAGTTTGGGCGCTGGCGCTCGCGGTCTAGAGAGATAAATGCGGGTAAGCCAACTTGTTTCATTTCATCTTCGGCTTCTGCAATATCAGCTTTCAAAAGGTTCTCAAAGTCGGTCAATTGTTTAGCTGCCAGATTAATGCAGAAAGATCCCTGAAAAGGGTCTTCCAAGTCCTTCAAGAGCATCGCTGCCCCACTTCCAACACTGGCAATGATGGCGAAAAGGAGTCGCAACTAAAGAGGCAACATGCATATAATCAGCACGGTGCAATTAAAAAAAAAGAGAGATAGCAAGTAATAAGACCTCAACCTTGATTAAATGCTCAACCAATCGTCACCGTTTGCCTCCATCAACACCAATCCGGCGTTAGTAGCAACTTACCTGGAACGAGTTGAGGTACTGGTTCACTTCCTGGTTCGAGTCGACGAAAAACGAAAGGACGATGCATCCATACAAGACAGACATTAACGACCAGTGAATGTCAGGAAATCCACTGAGGGTAGTAGCTACACGGTCCGACCGATGACCGTTCAGTGAGACCAAAAGATCACCGGCTTTGGCGACCGAAGTCTGCCGCGACGCTGCAGCGCCATCCACACCGTGTAACATCTCGGCCAGTTCTGACGCAGTGATCGGATGACACACAATGATCAGTCGCGCAATCAAAATAGATTCGAAACTTCACAGAAAGAAATGACGGACGTACCGTCGAGTTCATTCATGGAAATGCCTCCGCCCCTTTGAACTTCTTCGAGTCGTTCTACTGACTCTATTTGTGTCTCCGAGATGATCGTCTGAGTGTAACTGAGGATAAGTCCAAGCGCAATGGCTCGACGTCTGCTGTGCTGTGCCGTGCCAAAACAGCCAAAAATTGCCCGTCGAAGCAGTCTCAATTCGCACACCTCCTTGTTGATGCTCGATCGTAAATGCAACTGCCGGTTCCACAATACATTAACTGTTGTCGCGAGAAGAGTACCCAAACCCACTCCGGTCACAGGGACTGAATGAGAATCACCGATTATTATCAAAACGAACGACAACGAGGTGCAGGGTGAGAATGCGCACACTACAAAATAAGAATAAAAAATACTACCAAGTTTCAAGCGTAGGCACCCAAATTGGAGTTTGGAATAATTGTTTTTCTGAAGCTTTCGCATGCTGCCCCCTGCCCCCCTGACTCACCGACAACTCCATTGATTGTTGGGCGAAGCAAATTCGTTGCAAAAGCATTTCCATCAACATTGCTTCCCTGGAAACCTAGCAGGTCGATAAGGGTAGCAATTCCCCGTGCTACCTGGCCGTAGGAGATAAAGGCCATAATCGGTGGTATCGCTGCCATAAGGAATAGATCCTTGTCGTATTGCTTCTTGGCCATCATTTCTGCTTCATCATCATCAACAGAAGAAAATGGAGTGGCCAATATTTCTTCGTGGTTCAATACTGGACTCCACACATTAGAGGTAGATAGTAGTCGTTTCACACCAACCGACCTCGAGGAGCGCATGCCCCGTGGACGGTACACTGCAGGAGCATACCGTGAAAAGCCCCTGGCACGATGATGGTTGATGACTACTACTAGTAGTAGCAGCAGACCGATACCCACACTTTGAATCATCTTGAATATTTCATGTGGTTTTAATGGTTGTGCAAAGTTTTGGCGGAACTAATGAGGAACGATGCTGGGAGAGGGGAAATAACGAAGAATGTCATGGTCTGTGGTCTGTGGTTGCAGTTGCGTAATCGAGTAGATCTTGCAAAAAAGCCAACAGGCAAAAAAATTACAGTAATATTTTGCAATGCTAGTTCGGTAATAAGGTTAGGAATATAACATTCCCTTTTGGAGTTTGGGATACGAGATTTTGTTGCTGGCGTACGAGAGTAGAGTCTACTAGTAGTAGTAGTAGTATTGTGAACATAGTACCAGGTACGTAGTGGATAGTAAGTACTACTACGGTACTAGTCTACCTGTTACTACCAGGTACTGGAGCAAAGATGAGTCAGGAAAGGAAGTTGCCGCCGGCTGCTGGGCAATAAACCTACCAAAAGTAAAGCGCAGAACTCATTGAACTCGAATCACAGATCTCGTGAACTAGTCTAGAGTCATTGGCACCTCATCAACCAGTGAGCTCAATGCTCGGCAATCCTCAGAAGTACTATCATTGGACCACCTACAGTCTCTCCCCTCGTTTCTTCAATCCGAAATGAACTGACCCACACGTGCATCATAAAGTTGCAACGCAGACAGAGAAGGGACGTAAACAAAAACCGGCAGAGGCGATTTGCCACGTTGGTGGCCTGCAAGCAAAAGAGATGTAATAAGAAAACAAAAAAATCTTAATATTTCCAGAGTAGCTATCGCACTCTCTTTGTCAACAAAAGCGAGTCACAGATCCTTTCAGAGACAGCCTACTCGAATTATTTATTTCTCGTGGATGGTCATGGCATGGAATTGAGATGATGGACTTTTTATTATTATGCCAGTTGATTCAATTTTATTGTCATCTCATTTAGGGTAGTCATTATTGTGAGTCTGTACTGGTGAGTAGTACCTAGTACTACCTGGTAGTACCAGCCAGTCTACGTCCAGCCAGTTGTCGCCAGTCCTGCTACTGTACCATTAGTATGCACTCTACTAGCTAGCTAGCTAGAGTACATGGTCATCCAACTTGTGGTGAAAAAAAAAATAGTACAATTAGAACCACCGGCGCCCAGTACTACTACTAGTAGTACCTGGTAGCAGTACCAGGTACTCTATTACTATTACTATTACTACAACTAGACTAGCTAGTCTAGTAGGAGGTACCTGATGATACTACTCATACTACTGGTACCTACCGGTACTACTTCTCTACCAATTCAGGCCATTCTGAATTTCCATAGTATTCAACATACGGTAGAAAATGTGGATTGCAGTGAAAACAGTAGACTACTCGCGGTGTATCAAGTGGAACTATTCATCGTTCCCCTCGGCAAGGTACATAATAATATTACCAGTTTACCAGCAACTATCTTGCGCATCCATCTAGTAGTACCAGTAGAGCCTAGTACTAGTAGTAGCTACTGTAGTACCAGTACTACCTGGTAGCCACTCTAGTAGTAGCTAGTAGTAGTCTAGTAGTACTGCTCGAGTAGAGGTAGTAGTAGTCTCATAATTTAGTGGTTGCATTATTTTATCTAATCGCTAGCTACACTAGGTGCGAGTACTACTAGGTAGCAGGTACTTCGTAGGAATCCAGTTCTCTGAGGATCAATTCCAATCCAGCATAAAAAATACTGATGTGGAAACGGAAACAAAGGATGATAGTACCATAATTGCCAATATCAACATCAACTACAACAAACCACAGAAAAAGCATGAGAAGCCATGTTCGCCATCATTCTCCAAGTGGGGATATTCCCGGACAGATCATTACTTTGGATGATGACAATGAGACTTCCATGCAGCTGAGTGAAATTCTGGACATGGACGATTCGATCGGCAGTATTGGAGGAAGCACACAGAATTCTCGTAATGCTAACTATCCACCCGCCAACCGTTGGGTTGAAGGAGGAGGAGGTGGTGGTGACCATACGCAAAGGTAATGACGTCGCTTGCCGGTGTCTTGTTATTGCTGAAGGAATGCTTTGGTAACATCCAACTTGCAGTCCAGTATCTGTATCTGTCTGCGTCTGTATCAATGTCTCTCACTCTCACACACCTACACAATCCACTTTTTTCTGATTACTCGTTTACTACAGCCAGCAAAGCCTAACTCAATCCACCCATATTCCTGCTTCGTTTCATTCGGATCCAAGGGTGAACCCCGATTGTTCGGAATCACTGGTGGAAGGTGGTCCAGCTTGTTCGGTGGATAAGAATGACGATATACAGAATGTTTCGCTTAATGGCTCAGAACAAAAAGATGAGCTTTCGACTAGTGAACACAGTGAAGGAGCTTCCACGGTCGATCTAGCCGAAAAACGGGAACAACAAGTTCGACGCAGTCTCTGCTTTGCCATTTTGAGTGCCTGCGGATTGATTGCTCTCCTGCAAGTAGTGGGATGGCTATTTACCAAATTCACCAGAGACTCTTCGAAAGAAGATGTCGTGGTGGAAATGGCCGTTGACGAGGCTGCAGGAGCAGCACGCGAAGGAGTTGTGACCCAGGCGGTAACAACAGCAGGTGGCGGGGCTGCTAATCCAGCTGTGTAAGTTCAGTAGAGGAGATAAATTGTTCGTTTGTTTGCAATTTATGGCTGGAATTGATTGCGTGCAAAGCTTTCTATTGCTTACCTATTCTTTCAATTAATATTTTTGGTTAACGCAAACTATTCATGTAACAGTGGATCAACAGCTCTGGCGCAACAAATGGCAGTAGGAGCCTCCCAGGCAGTTTCTCAATCTGCAGCAATGGGAGCCACGGCCGCCGCGGGCGGAGCTGCGACAGCCAATGCGGCTGTTGTTGGGGGTGTCCTGGGCCAAGCAGTCATGACCATCACCAGTGCTTCACTGACAACACAAGTAGCGACTGCCGTAGGAGTGGCAACAGCGGCTGCAGTTGCCACATCAACGGGCATTTCTGTACTGCAAAATGCGGCGAACATGACCAATACCACTCTGCCGCCACTGTTCAACAATACTTTGATTCCTTTAGCCAATGTGACGAATGACTCCTTTCTATTTACGGAGAAAGACATGAGTTCCCCGGTGCTAGACCAGGACTGGATGACGTGTGCCGGTGAATCATACGTCGACTTGGTTGAAACGAAGAACGGTCTTGTTTCACTTGTCTTTGAAGGTCTTCCAAAAGGATTTCTAAAGGAGCATCAACAAGAGATGGAAGACATCTTTGCTGTGAGCTACAATGCCCTGTCTGGTATGTGTGGTGGAGATTTTCAACGCATTGTTCAGAGTGTGGATATTGTGAGCGAAAACTCGATCCAGGCCGGACCTCAGACATTCTTCAGTCATACCCAGTGGAAAGCCACCCTAACATGTGTAGGGTGTCCAGACGACGATCCTCTCTTTTCGTCTCCTCAAGTCACATCAGAGAGTCGAAATGGCATCGAATGGCGAGTACTCCAGACCGAGAGTTTGCTCAAGAACTCACTCTTCAATAACGTGATTGATGCTATCATCTTCGAGACCAAGTCCATTCCAACAACGGAGGACTGGGATCGCGACGCTTACGGTTTATTTTATGGGTCTGTAAATCATCCTATAAATCCGTCGATCATCATTTCTCAGACGAGTAGCAATGAAGCCACCGAAGGACGCCAGGAGCCCAAATATACACCGCACCCCACGCATTTTCCTACGGATGCATCTAACATACCCAACAGCGCTCCGGGCACACATGTGCCCAGCAGCACACCCAGTGTTGCTCCTATTGAATCAAGTTTTCAACAAATGGTTGAACAATTCCACAACGCACCATCAACGACAGAAGACCCCTCTGAAATGCTTTCTGACCTCACAGCCAATGAAGAGCGCGAAGTTCCAACAAAGATAGCACCGACGGCATTGCCTAAAGATCTCTCTACTATCGTTACCGGAAGTCCGTCAGCCACACCAATAACTCCGTTACCTTCTTCTGCATCCCCCAATATGCAGCTCAGCAGCTCTGGTGTACCGTCCACAATGTCATTGGATTTACCCACTGCGTTGCCTGGTAATCCCTCCATTGCTCGAGTAACCGATTCGCCATCAATCTCGTCTAAACCATCAGCCGCAGCGAGCACTGTGACGGTAACAACAGACGCGAGTCCAGCTCAAGGTCCCGCCATCGGCTCAACTGATGCACCGCTATTAGCAGACCAAAGTCTGTTACCTACTCCTGATCCAAGTCTTACTCCAACCAAGCGTCCCACCGGAAGGCCTTCACCGTTGCCTTCTCCAAGTGCTACAGAAAGACCAACGGGAACGCCACTACCTGTGCCGAGACCTACAGAACCACCCACAGAAAAACCGCTACCTTCGTCGGAATTTACAAATCGGCCCTCAGAGAGGCTAATAGGAAGGCCAACTCTTCTTCCGACTCCTTTGTCGACAATTTTTACCGGGGAGCCGACCATGACTAGGCAGTCTCTGGCATCGCCCTCCAAGAGCCCAACGCCGCCTCCGACAGTACTCTCCATACAAAATCCTACACTTGTACCAGTCCCTACCTTGGCGCCAACAAAAGGATTTAGTGGTTATTTTCCAGGCACTCCGCAGAGCCCAAGTGCCTTTCCGTCTACAGCTACACCTGTATCTGGTCCCACTGCTGAGCCCATAATTGCGAAAAATCCTAGACCCACGTGGGACCCAACCAGCGAACCTGCCACTGGCCCAATAAATACTCCTGTTTCTTTTGCCCCTACCACAAAAGCTCCTACACGATCCATTGTCATCCCCACTAGGACTCCAAATACAGATATTCCCACAAGTGGACTTTCTGGTGTTCCTTCAAGGTCACCAAGCCTTGCTGCTTTTCCTTCTAACAAGCCTTCTCTTGGTCCGTCTCTCAGTCAGATGCCAAGCAGCATTCAAAGCCAGCAGCCCTCATTTGAACCATCAGAAGGTCTGTCTTTGCATCCATCCTTTGGACCATCTCTCAGTGAGGATCCGAGCAGCTCACCCAGCCAACAACCTTCATCTCAACCGTCTGGCAGCCCCTCTGTTACCCCTACCAGTGAGGCTCCTACAGGTACCAGTGGTAACCCCAGTATGACGCCAACTACAGCTGGCCCAACAAGTGAACCATCCAATGCTCCCTCATTGGTACCCAGTATTAGTGCTTCTCCTGCCAGTGTCCCCTCCGCTGCACCATCACTCAGCCAGGCTCCAAGTGACTTGCCCAGCCAGCAGCCCTCACCGGAACCATCCATTATTCCCTCGTTGCCTCCATCTATCAGCTGTGCCCCAAGTGATCATCCTAGCCAAAAACCTTCCTCTTGGCCGTCCACTGCTCCTTCTTCCGCACCAAGCCTCAGTGTTTTCCCTTCTAGCCATCCGTCAGTTGTACCATCACCCAGTCAGGTGCCCAGCAGAATTCCAAGCCAGCAGCCCTCATTGGAACCTTCCAATGTTCCTTCTCTGTCTCCTAGCAGCAGTCCATCTGCAAGTCCATCTCTTAGTCAAAATCCCAGCAGCTTACCCAGTCAACAGCCATCATCTCAACCATCCATCAGTCCCTCTGTGGCTCCTACCACTGAGGCTCCTACAGTAGCTAGTGGAAACCCCAGCATGATGCCAACTACAGCTGTTCCTACAGGCACCCCTTCCAATGCTCCCTCATTGATACCAAGTGATAGTGCTTCTCCTTCTGGGACTCCCACTGCTGGACCATCTCTCAGTCAGGTCCCAAGTGTTTTTCCTAGCCGAAATCCCTCGTCCCAGCCATCAAATGCTCCCTCATTGGCACCTAGCAGTAGTGCATCGCCAAGCGGTAGTCCTAGCCAATTTCCATCGGTGTCTCCTTCACTTGCACCCAGTGTTAGTGCTTCTCCTTCCCACAGTCCAAGCCAGAGCCCAACTCTTAGCCAGGCCCCAAGTAGTTTGCCCAGTCAACAGCCAACAACTAAACCCTCCAGCAATCCTTCCATGAAACCCAGCAGCAGTACATCTCCCTCATACCTCCCCAGCTTCTTGCCGTCATCTGAGCCATCTACATTGCCTAGTGATTCACCCTCATACCTCCCATCAATTACACCCAGTTTACCACCAAGTGGAAGCCTTAGTGGTATGTATTATATTATATATATTTATATATATTTATATATTTTTTTTCGTGATGCTAACTGCAGCACTTTTTTTCGCTCTTCATTTTAAGCGTCACCAAGTGCGGTTCCTAGCACGCAGGTATGTGTTGCGGGTTGTTGATTCTTTTTATATGATACCCTGGCATTTCTGATACTCACCTGTACAATTTAACACCATTCTTCAGCCGTCTGTGAGCGTCATGCCTTCGACAATCCCAAGTGATGTTCCCAGTATGGAACCCAGTCTTAGTGTTGTGCCATCGGCTGTTCCTTCTGCTCAGCCAAGTTCTGCTCCTAGCATCAGTTATCAACCCACAGTTTCCTCGGCGCCGTCTTCAGCACCCTCCGTCAGTAGTGCCCCTTCTACAACCCCTAGCCTGTCCGTCAGTCCAACAAATAGTCCCTCATTGCAACCATCCGTGGCTCCGTCTGTGGGTCCATCTGTTTCGGCTGCTCCTACTACAAGCTCCAGTGATATTCCTTCTTCTTCTACTGCTCCCAGCATTGTGCCAAGTGTAGCTCCTTCCTCGAGTGTCCAACCCAGTACTAATCCTTCCGAAGCCCCGTCCGCAGCCCTGTCTTTTGGGCCTTCGTCTGCTCCTTTTGCCTTTGCACAATCCAGTGGATCCCAAAGCCTCTATCCAAGCCAGGCCACTACCTTATCCAGCAGCAACCCGCCTATCTCTGTCGTTCCCAGCAATGTACGAAGTGAAGTCCCATCCGCCAGTAGTGCACCCAGCAATGCTGGGCAGCCGAGTGTTTGGCCTAGTAATGGTGTGACCTCATTGCAGCCATCAAGCAGTCCAACTACTGCTGGTGACGCACCAAGTGCAAGTCCATCGGTGGAGAGTGTTGGAGCACCAAGTATGAGCGCCCCTTCCAATTCAGCTCCCAGCTCAAATCCCAGTCAGCAAATTAGCTCGTATCCTAGTGCTAATCCATCCTGGGAGCCAAGCTCAACTAATGTTGCCTCTGGAGCTCCTTCACTTTTACCTGATTCACCGAGTGCAAGTAGTAGCGCCCCCAGTAGATCGTCTCCTGAATTACCAATTATCAGCTCTTTGCCAAGTATTGTCCCCTCTGCGGAGCCTTCCGTGTTATCAGAAGCACCAAGTTATGACTCCTCCCAGACATTTTTTATGTCATCTGCAGTTGCAGTACCAAGTTCTACTCCCTCTCTGGCAACTGCAAAAGAAGCGCCAACGTTAAGCCCCTCACTGCTGCCTTCCGAGTTGCCGGTGATCCCAAGCAAGGCAACCTCGACAGCCCCCAGCGGAAGTCCTTCGAGTACTTCTTCTATACCCGCCCGAAGCGAAAATCCTACCATTGTTCCAACGGGAAGTCCTACAACTGCTTCTCCTTCATTTAATCCAAGCAAGACCCCTTCAGCAGCCCCCACAACAGGCCCTACCAGTACTTCTCCTTCATTCATCCCAAGCGATGAGCCTACCGTGTTCCCAACAGGCAGTCCTACGACTGATTCTCCTTCATCTGTTCCGAGCGAGGCTCCTTCAGCAGGCCCAACAGAAAGCCCTACCAGCACTCCTCCTTCGGCAAATCCGAGCAATCAGCCTACCTTGTTACCGACAGGCAGTCCTACGACTGCTTCTCCTTCATCGTCTCCCTCAGAAGGCTCCGTGACTGTCACGGTTGAAAGTGGCGGTGTTGTTGTTCACTCCTCCTTGTCTCTCTTTAGCGTTACGACAGGCTTATCTACCTGGTTCAATGTCTTGGACCAGGGTACCAGAAGTCAGCGGGTGCAGACCCCTACTAGCATTGAAGAGAACAATGCAGGAAAGATTACGTTTGCTGCAGTAGAGGTGGGAAGTGACTTTTTTGTGGCTGCATTCTACGACAGTTTCTTTGGGAGTGTCGGGGGAGGAGCAACTGTTGCTCCTAGATGCAGGCCTTACCCGTGTAGGATTGCAACAAAAATTGGAGCAGGGATGAGAAATTTCCCCGCTGATTTATCTTGGGCTCCCGAAGGAATGGGAGGGTTTGTGCTTGGTCCTTTTACAAGGGGCAGTGCTGTTTGTTATAGAAACAGCAATCTTTTAAACGTTACCCAAGCGCAGTTTGTAGACGCTAGTGAAGTCGTGCATTCTATTCCCATGGCAGATTCAAATTGCATTTCTTTTAGTGGCTAATATCAATCTGACTTAAAATCGCGAAGAGTGTCATTTAAAATCTCAAGAAATCTTATTATTAATTTCTTTGTACATTGTATTACGAAATAGAAGACTTACCACATAGACTGAAAAGTAAAAGCATCCGGGCATCACAGATCGAAGTGAGGTCGTTTACAGCAATATCACATCGACGAATGATGTGCCGACAGAACTAGGTATTAGGTGTAATTTGATGACTCCAGAGCACGCGGACGATTCCTTTTTGCGCCTATCTGTGTCCGATTTTACTCCTTCATTGAAAAACCGCTAGTGCCCTGCTCTGACTTTTCCCTCGTGAGGCTCGAGAGTGCCCTGTATTTCGAGTCATTGATTTTTTTTCTGATTATGTTAGATTGGGACTTGGGACAACCCTAATTTTGGCGTAAAAAGCTAGTGTGGAGACTACTTGAATATTAGAGTAAATATTGAATATTATGATAATAGTAGGAGTAAACTAGACTAGTGTGTGGATACAGAGCAAGCATAGGCACACGACCTAATAG
>Ga0100391_1005054_pt1 | contig 12415 bp, 12 predicted proteins | sample CryGeymeta201515_FD_81541 | JGI IMG/M metagenome (GOLD analysis project Ga0100391, IMG submission 81541) | Groundwater microbial communities from Crystal Geyser aquifers in Utah, USA - Crystal Geyser metaG 2015-15 | ecosystem: Environmental > Aquatic > Deep subsurface > Groundwater | place: USA...
GGAACGGAGAAAAGGTCGGCCCTAGTAAATTGCCGAGTTTCTCCAAACCACCCTACCTAGCCGAACGTAGCCCTAGAGAGCTGGCATAGTCGAGAGAACGCGGTAGCGTTCGCTCGTTTCCACTATTTTTGCACCAATAACTCTATCTCTAATATGCTTTCTTTTTCCCTCCAAAATTCGCCTGCAGGCAACGAAAAGCGGCAAAATCTGAAATTCAAAGATTTGCTGCCATCAAAAAATAACCAATTCATCACTAGTACTTTTTGTTGCTGCTACTGTACAATTTTATTCAATCGGAGCACTAATAACTTGCTTTTTTTGCAATTATTAATAATTATTTCTCAGCAATCAATTGTTTTCTATCTCATCATGTCTGGTACGCTTTGAATGAACGCTGACGAGGCTTTTTGGTTTCCTGTAGAATGGGATTTCCCTGTTTTTGATGTCACTTGTGTGTATGTGATTTTTTCTCTATTCGTTCTACTCGAGTTGTCCGTTGTTTGTGTTTCTTACACCGTTCGCTTCTTCGATCGATTACACCAAACTGCCTTTGATTTTTGATACAATCGCACACGCATGCACGCACGCACACAAAAACAAACACACGTTCTCTCTTTTAGGTAAAGGAAAAGGAAAGGGTGGTCGCGGTGACAAGAAGACTGCACAAAGTTCTTCTACCAAGGCTGGACTTCAGTTCCCCGTTGGTCGTATTGGTCGTTATTTGCGTCAAGGAAAGTATGCCACTCGGTACGTAAAAACACACACACACACACAAACAAAATGAAATGCAACGTTTCACCATCCTACACACTATTCTCTTGGTGGTTTTCCTATCCTCGTGCCTGCCTCGTGACACAAAACCAACCACACCATTTAGTAGTAAATAAAACTAATTCGCTTCCTTTTCTTTTTCTTCATTGTACAGTATGGGAGCCGGTGCTCCCGTCTACCTGGCTGCCGTTTTGGAATATCTTTGTGCCGAAATTCTCGAACTTGCTGGTAATGCTGCCCGTGACAACAAGAAGAGTCGTATCATTCCTCGTCACATTACTCTTGCTGTCAAGAACGACGAAGAATTGAACAAACTCCTCGGTAACGTGACCATTGCGTCCGGTGGTGTTTTGCCCAATATCCACGCAGTCCTTCTTCCCAAAAAGACCAACAAGCCCGGAAAATCTGGATCGTCCTCTCAAGATTATTGAGCAACGTTTATCTCGTTATTGGTCAATAAAAGAAATACTGTTTTACGTGTGGTGTTGTGGTTGGAAGAGAAAGAGAGAAATGCATGTCGTCATGGTTGTCCGCACTACCCCCAAAGCTACGCTTTTGCTGGTAGTTCATGCTGTTGGATGAAGAAGCTTGACTCTTCACTTCTGCGAATTGATTTTTTTGGTCCAGTCCTGTACAACTAATACCACTATTACGGGGCTGACAAAATTGTGTACAGGGAAAAAATAACTATATAAGGATATGAGTATAGAACTTCCTTCTGATCACTTTTTTACGACATTTGATTGCAAATGGTGTGTCGTACTTGTCTTATCAGGCCATGTCAAGTCAAACCAAAGTAACACAGAAAAAAAATCTCAGCCGCCTTGATAGTCAATGCCAGCCTTGTCGTTACCCCAATGATTACCATTCAGTTTGACATCGACCGTTATTTTGGATGATTTGTTCTTGTCGTCTAGCGATTCCGTCTTCAAAACCTTGTAGCTCAAATCTGCTAATCCATTCGTCTTCCACGTCTTTTCGTGCTCGTCTAAAAGCTCCCATTTTACCATGCACTTCCAATCTCGATTCTTTCGCAAAAATGCCATCTTTTCTTCAATGTTCATTTCTATTTTGTGTGTGGTTGTTGTTGTTGTTGTTGTTGTTGGTAAATCGACAAAAGAAGGCGCGAAGCAATACAGCGGTAAGGAACGTGAGTTACTGGAAGTAAAAAAGAACTAGCGAAACAGAAGCCCTCCCATCCCCGATTTACATACCTTCCAAATCTCTCAGGGAACCCTTATCCGGTGCTGTAAATTTGATACCAAGCCGTTCTAGACGTTTCTGCATCTCATCATCTTCTCCACCCCAACCCCAAAACGTGTTGCTTCACGTTATTTTGATCAGAAGAAGAGGTTTTAGTTGGGACGTTTGGATGGGAAAGTCCATAATATTTTTGCTCAGCAGTACAGCAGAGTCGTACTTACGGAAAACCGTTGATTCTTTTGTAGTCCGACGAGCTAAAACTTACAACACCTCCAAAATACTTTTGGTTGCCAGAGTAGCGATCCCATACGCGCGCAATATGGATGGGCGTTTTGGGAAATCTCGCATACCAGGGTCCCAAATTGTCGTCTGGTAGCAGATCGACGTCGTGAAAGATAAAGACGTCGTGGCCGCGTTTGGATTTCTTGGCCGTGTCAAATCCTATGTTCAGGAGCTTGCCGCGATTGAACTTGCGTCCATCATCCGATTGGTTCATGATGTAAATGTGAAAGTCCGATACGAGACCGTCCTGTTTTTGTTTTGTCAAAAAATTGATCATGTGCGGAACGAAGGCCAGTAGGTGCTTGGATCGATTCTGCGCAGGATGCAAATCTCGAAAGGGAACAATAATGGCTACAGAAGTAGCATCGACCAGGCCCAAAAAGTCATCCACCGTACTTGTGGGAGTTGCGGCTACTACTGCTGGCGGCGCAGGAGTAGGAGCAGGAGCAGAAGATTTGCTATCTTCTCTCGGTCGCTTGGCAGCATTATTGTTGGCCTCATTTTCTCTGGTACGTTTCCTTTCTTTTTCCTTGTTCATGGCTGCTCGTTTCATTGCCTTTTTGGGATCAGCAGCTTCTGATGCTGTCGGAAAGTGCCATTGTGTATGCTTTGTCTTTTCGTGGAAAAAGTAGTTGCGCTTTTGTGAATTAGAATAGATGCGGGACCATCCAGGGGGCAGGGGAGCGTCGTCGTTGTCCGCCATTGTCGAGGGTGTATTGCTTGCAATTGTATGCAGTAAAGGAAAGGACCAGATTTCTTTGCAGCTGTAAGCTCCAGCTAAATTAACCAAGGATAGACCGTAGATTCGAGGAGGTGCCGATTGATGGGGTGTGACGTGTAAGGGTGTAATGTGTAATAGTAACAAAAGATACTACTATAGCTTGTAGCTCGATATCCGAGTCACAACGTCAAACAACAGCGTGGCGCTTTCAATAGGTAGAAAAGGAAACAGATGAAATCGAAGCCAACACAAAAGGTTTCTATTGGGGCAGTGCCTGCTGCTGCTGCTGATGCTAGATGGGGGGAGAGTTGTGTCCTGTTGGATTGTTTTACTGCGGGGCTTGGTAGACTTGTGCACCCACTTTGTACATTATTAGTAGTAGTAGAGTCGATCTAAAATCGGTTGACAGTCAGACGCTACGTCTCGTGTATTCTCTGCTGCATTTGTCTAGAGTAGTCTTTAGAAGTAGGAAGTACTGTAGTAATTAGGCTATCTGAACTCAGCCTCCATACGTCGATCTGTCTGAAGAAGGAAAAGTGCAAGCGTTGTTATGATTTACAGGCTATCCTCTATCAACAGTCGATTGTAGCATTGTGCCTATTGTGTGCAACGCAGGATCACTCGCTTACATATTTTTTGTTTCAAGTACGAATAATAACTGTCATGCATTTGCGTTTTGTACGCAGTGGCTCTTTCCTTGAACTTCATCACTCTTTCAACTTATTTCATGACATGAAGGCATGTTTCATTGTTGTAGGCAGCAGCGAGGACACACACGACTGATGGACTTTCGGGAAGCTTGTCTGTTGGATTCCTCAAGTCTCGTAGTAATGTTGGTCAGCTCCGCGTATTGTAATGATAGGCAGAACTACAGTAGGCCACAGACTAATCTCTAAGCGCCGTCGTAAAAATTGTTGGTAATGGCATTGACTCGGTAATAAGTAATAATCGCGGCCGTAGTTTCGGCACCGCTTGGAGAGCATATCTACATTTTTTTTGTGATATCCATTTTCTTGTGAACAATCAATGCTCGGGTCTCTTCAGCTGAGTCGAAGAATTGCGCCTCTTCTCCTATGGGGCGGACCTTGGACTCTCGTTCTTTTTGTGCTGCTTTGATCCAACGGATTGCGTTCCACCATTCGAACTCTCCGTTGGATAGCTCTTTGGAGCGCCGAGGTGATAATGACTACAACCACGAGGAAAGTCGTAAAATATTTAACTCTCTCGTGGTGTGCTAGGAGTTGAAAAATACATGCCACTATCTTTGTGTAGCTCTTTTGTGATTTGTTGAGCGTGGATACCACATACCACAACATGATACCACTAATATAAAAACAAAAATTACTGACAGTCAGTCTTGGAAAATATGTAGCCTTGTCGCTACTTAAGGTTGCTTTAATGACAGCACTAAAAATAATAGCCTTCCCACCTCATCGTGCACCAAACACGGTACTAATAGTATTCCGGAGTGAAAAGCTCATGACTTACTACCTACCAGGTACCGTACGGCACCTATGAGACCAACCCATATCCGCACAAAATGAATGTACAACTTGACTAGTAGCTAGCCAGCTACACTAGCTATAAGTTCGAGCAGTACCCAAAACAGCCATTAGTAGGAGCATCATCTCATCATACTGTTTGGATAAAAGATATCAATTGCTAATGCTACTACTATTAGTAGCTACAGTAGCAGCTAACAGTAGTAGCTACCAGTAGTAGCTACCAGTACTAGTAGCCCTGCAACTTGTTGCTTGGCGTAAAGGACTACTACTAGTAGTAGTAAACGTAGTAGTACCTGGTAGTACTAACAAGAACTCTTACTTCATCTCTTCAATGACCTCATCGGTTGGTCAAATGAAGGGTTGCAGCAAGAAAAGAAGCGCCATCAGTTGGTAAATCTTGGCACGATCTATCCCGCAAGGACTCTAATAAACGCTGCAGCCAACGTCAGCAGACATAAAAACGAGAAGTTCAGCCAGTAGCACTGCCTGAGAAGAGAACCTCGCTCTATCAAAAGGTCGTTAACTATTTTGGGATCAGGGGGAAATCATCGGCCCAATTCGACTCTAAACACTGTACTAATACTAGTACTCCTGCAATGATTGCTTTCCTGTATACTCCACACGCAAGAAACACCCGGGCGGTCGCCAAAGATACACCCCCCCCCACCACATCGCTTTCGGTGGCAAGACAGAAGGTCGACTGAGATATCTCATCACAGAGCTTCATTTTCTTGCTTCTTTACTGGTTAAAAGTATGTAGTGAGCTTTATGCAGTGCAAGTCGTCCAGTAGCCAGTAGTAGTAGTACCAAGGAAAAAGCACACATATCCATTCCGTTGCCATCACAGGAGAGATACTTTAATAAAACTATTGCAACTATCCTACCAATCATTAGCCAGCTTTAACACTATATCATTAGCTCTGGCAGCTGATCATCAAACTGCCTACCGATTAGCTTTGCCAATCTTTGCAGATTCGCGCGAGATTCCAGTACGAGCTCAACTAGGTAGCGATTAGAGTAACACTTCTGGATCCAAAGTGAACGAAGCTCGATCCTCCAGACCGCCCATCACAGCTTTATATCTCTACCATATCTTCGTGTAACTTGTATCACGCGATTCAAGGACCAAAAGTGTTGTAAAGACAAGATAATATAGTCTCTGAAGAACGTTTGCGGAAGCTCATCAAGATGGATTCTATATCTGCAGTCTCAAACCGCAAGCCAGAATTCCTTACGAAGGATATCAAACCATTGCGGCGGGGTTCTTTGCCCTTTAAAAAACGTCGCTTCTCAATCCCTTGGTCTGCCATCACGGCGGGAAACGAACCTCAACTTTTCGAGACATCATCCAAAAAGGAAGTACTGGCATTTACCAGGCCCCCCTCCAAGACAGATTCCGCCAGCAATGATACTCGTACCAGCACAGGAGCAAGAGGAATGGCAGCTCTTGCCATGGCTGCAGCTGCTGTTCAGCCGTCTCTCGATGCTTCTAAGGAGGAAGCACACACAGCAGCAAGCAGGACGAAACTCGCGGAGCAGAGTGTCTCGTCATTTACTGATGGTCTAACTGATGCAGCTGCACAGCTACAAGAGTTCGGGCAAAGCTCCTCCTTGAAGACGACGACGACGAAAAAAACGGCATTGGTCCAAGTAGATTCGTATCAGGATGGACCGGCTCCAGATGCTTGTCATGGACGGACTTCTCGAAACAATGCCTACTGTCGTCGCCAATCTGGCTACAAAGGAAGCGAATACTGCAAGCTGCACTATCAGCATTATATTCTGGCTGGAAAGTCAGATGCAGATGCAGTAGCAATTAGTTGCGAAAAGGGAGAGGCAACCGCTGAGTCGCCAAGCGGATCGAGTAGCGCTTCGAAGGATCAATCAGAGGCATTGATTCATCACCAGGATAAGCGTTATACAGGATCGCCCAGCGAAATTCGCTGCCAAGGTATGTCTTGAAATGTTTTTTTGTGTACAGTCTCTTGCCGCAGCTATCTTTCCATCTCGTGGACTGACTCTTTGTGTTGCTCTTTTTGCCTATCAGCTACAACCACTCGGGGACGAGAGTGTGCGTACTGCGCAGTCAATGGAAAGTACTGCTATTTGCATGCGGACTATGACACAAATCCTCCGCCGCGCCGAGGGGGTTCTGGTACAGAAGGAGCCGCTCCCGGAAAGCGAAAAGAGAGTATTCAGAAGGGGATCTTAGCGCAGGCCAAAGAAAAATCTCCGGCTGTATCTGAAAAGCGAAAAGGAACGTCCACACGACGACCGACGGCGAAAAAACTTGAAAAACACATGGTCGATGCTCCCTATCCATTGTTGAGTACGCTTGCCACGGAAAAATGGCATCAGAGGAAGGTTGTTATTTCAACAGGACCACTTGTCAGTCGCGTCGGCCACGTCGAGAAGTGGGGAAACGGCTGGGTTAGTGTGAGGCTGCCTGGCGTCGGACTACACAATCGCCGGTCTTTTGAGCTGTACTTGCACCCAGAGCATAATCCAGAGGGCAAGTCTTCAAACGATGCGAGTTCGAGCTCGAGCTCCACTGTTGATGTCTTTGACGCAGCGCGACCGTCAACACTGTCACCTGTTACGCAGGCATCGATGGTCAATCTTGGAGACATTCACGAGGTGACTCCATTGAGTTCCTGCAGAATGATGAGCATTGGGAAACAAGAAGGCAAGCCAGATGTTATTTCTGAAACAAGCGCAAAAAGCATTGTTTTTCCATCCTGCGACGCACCCAAGTCGCCAGTGCCAGTGCCACCATCACCCATCCCAGCCGGGAAAACTGTACTTGCCGAGTCTCAACATTCTCGCCAGAACCAGAATCGCTTCAAGCTGTCGATCAAGTCACCTAAAAAGGAATTTCGCATGGAGGATAGGCCACTCTCTGAGAGCTTGATGCTTGCTCAAGGAAGTAGCGCGTCCAGTCACAAACTGGGGCTACTATTTGGAACGGCTGCTCTTGAAAGAAGTCGCCGAAGTGTTCAGAAGCCCACACGTTTTGAAGTAGAACTGCCCCTAGCGAAGACACGAAAACGAAAACGAAAAATCTTGGAGGCGTCGCATGATGCTACCAATGAAAACTCTTTGGCTCTGGTCAGCTCCAGCAGCGATGAAGACTCCTCCGATGTTCCTTTGTCGTTGATCTCGCTTTAATTGCACAATACACATTTTTATTATTTTGTGTTCTCGTTGGTTGTCGAACAGATTTCATCACAGGACAAGCGTACACGTTTTGTATGCTCGTTGATTGTTCAGCAGATTTCACCATAGTAAGATATATAAAATTTAACTTTGCTTATTATTGAACAAACTACCGTAGTAATAAATATTAATGCTCTCTATGCGTACGTTTCTCCGAGGCGAAAGCACTCAAAAGAAAATTAAATCCTCGTCTTCTGCGGCATGGTCATCCTCGATAGTGCCAAGGTAATCATTGAGAAATCCGGTACTTGCCTTTTTTTGTTGGGGTTCCTCGGTTGACTCCTCTTCTGGAGCGGCCATATGGCCAGAGCTTAATGATTTTAACATTCCAGTGTTCATCATTTCTGAGTCGTTTGACGTATTCACATAAGATCTCAAATCCACTGCTGAATAGAATTTTTGATCTCGTGTTGAAACCTTGACCAGGCTTTCAAGCAGCTCCTGGCATTCGTTGACATCATGTAAGTAGCTCGCAGCTGCGCTTGGTTTCTTCCCCACAGTTGCGGTGAATACTTCAAGCTCGGGTGCTACATAACCGTCTATTGAAGACACATCTACAAGAGGAATGGTTGCAGGCATGGGGGACAGCGGTTCTTCGCCAGCCTTCGCTCGTCTCACACCAGCAATACGCCGTCCAACTTGGCGCATGACCGAAAGCATCGGTTCATCACAATGATCATCTCCGACTACCAGACAAAAGTCGACTCGGTCTTTTTGAGCAATGATAGGACAGTTCTTAATGACTCGCATAGCAAGCACTCCCTTATTGACACCCTTCGGTCGAACTTCCACGAAACCACCTTCTTCCATTCCACCATGCAAAATATCCACAGGATAGCTTCTGAGGTACTTTGACAGGTGATCTTCAAGCTCTCTGGCTTGGAGGTACCCGAATTCCAGATCGGCATCTCGATACTGCCACAACACCTTCATTTCCGTCTCCTCGATGTAACTTCCGTGTGTCCGAGAAGTATACACTTCCATGATTGTCACAGCTAGTGATCGCCACGTTCGATCTGTTTCGGGTACAAGCGTTTCCCAACGTCGCTTATCAGTCTTCTTGGTAGTTGGCCACGATATAAACATTCCATGTTCTGCAGCTAAACCAATGCCTGGTATGTCTGCCAAAGAGTTGGCCAATGAATGTCGCTCCTTTCCGCTCACAACAAAGACAACATTTCTTTTATCCTCACATAGCTTCTTTAATGCGTTAACCATGCGGTTTGTAGGAAGCGAGGGAGCGCTACGTTCTTTGACCATTCTAAACCTTGTCAAATTGTCAAGCTGTACAAAAAAGCAGCGCAAGCATGTGCTGTGAGCATTCGAATCTCTAACAAGCAAAAAGACACACAGCAAAGAACTTACATTGTCATTGTTGACGATGGTACCACCGTAATCCAGCAAGATTAGGCGAGAGCGAGCATTTTTGTAAGCCTTCGCGACGGCTGTAAAGTCGAGAGAACTCCAGCCTTTGTCCATATTAAGCAGGCGGTATCCTAGACCTAAACCAGCGCCAGACATCTGGACAGGGTTCATATTCTTGTGCACGCCCTTTAGGTCAAGCATCACCGCTAACGCCCATCTTTGAGTGGTTACACGAGTTACAAACTCGGACGCCGTGCTTACTCGACGCATGCGCTCGTCTTCGCTCATTGTCAGAGCATGATGGAAGGCATTCGCAATCTCAGAGATTCTCCACGGATTGACATGCAAGGCGCCTCTCATGACACGCGTACAACTCGAGAATTCGGAAAGAATACACAAGCCTCGTCGGCGATTGTCGGCTTTGCCAGCATCAGATAGAGCGTCTTGGTGAGCAATGGTAAATTCCAAAGGAATGAGATTTAAACCATCGCGAATAGGAGTAACCAAGACAACGTCCGCTGCTCTGAGAAGAACCATTCGCTGCTGAAGACGCATTTCGGACTCAGAACATTCTTGAAATTGGATGGTACCAGGAAATGCACTGTTAATTCTCTGGACCAGCTCAGGGACCTCCCGTCTAGTTCGCTCGTAATCCTGCGCTCGCTCCGGAGCCGAAATACCTACTTGAATAAGAACAATCTTCCCGGTCCATTCAGGGCATCGTTTGAGAAATCGCTCTAGTCCAAGCAGCTTCAACGGAATACCTTTTAATGACTCAAGCTTGTCAATAGCACAAAATATTGTTTTCCCTTCAAACCTACCACGGATGGATGCTGCCTTCTCCGATGTAATGGGGTGTGCCAAAATCTGGTTCAATACAGGAGGTTCCACTCCGGCATGAATGCTTGTCACCGCAACGTGACGACCATTGGTATCAATCGCAAGTGTATGCCCACCAGAAGCATCGGGAACCATTCCGTAATTCAAGCCTAGCAACCGCCTGCAGCACGTCAGGAAATGCCGAGCATATTCAAAGAGGTGGAATCCAACTTGATCGGCATTAAGCATACCGCGAAGAAGGTCCTCTCGACACCACAGAGTACGGAAGATTTCCGAACTGGGAAATGGTGTGTGAAGGAATAATCCAACCTTGGCCATGGGAATTCGACGAGTCAGGTAAGACGGTAAAATCAGCAAGTGAAAGCCATGGACCCAGACCAAATCGCCTTCATTGAAGCACTGAACAACCACATCCGCAAAGCGGCGATTAACCGCATTATACGCCGCCCACAGCTCCGCTTCGCTTCCTCGTCCACCATGGATGGGACCTTGTCCCACGTCGTCCATCGAGTATTCCGAGAATTGCGCAGTATCTGAAAAGTCTTGTCGCATGTCAACATCACCATCTTTGGATTCGCGCGCCATATCGGTTCGCGACGAGTAGACAGATGTCACGTTGTGTAGAACGGGCCACAAAACGCCTTTGCAAAATCCGTTGTACCTGTGCAATGCAAGTATTGAAAGAGCTGCGTGAGGCACTTGATGTCGTAAAGCATCACACCTTGTTGAAGCCACCGCACCCCAACATCAAACTTACATTTCTCCAAAAAGCTTGGGATCGACCCAAACGGGGACACAATTAAAAGGCTGGAGACATTCTTCTACCAAAGCTCGTTCGCTGACAGGTACTCCTAGTTCTGGACTCCCTTCTCCACCGTGGTGTCCGTGCCACCCTCTCCACTTGACGACTCCAACACGAGTCACTCGTAAGTGAGTTTGCATACTCAACAATACTTCATAATCCCAATCGGCCGTCCAAACTCCTTCCGCACTGCGGTGAAGAATGACGGGCAAGAAAGCACTCACAACTACCAATCCATCTGTCGAATTCAAATGCACTGTTCCTTTAGGTGTCGCTGTTGTGGTCGAGTGAGTATGATATGGCGGAGGTTGGGGAGCAAAGCCCACCGCTTTTTTACGATTAATCGGCTTTGGTGAAACTCCCTTGTCGGCAGATAGTCCTTGACCTGCTTTTCCCATCTGTGTCGTACTATTATTCGCTGAATGAATAGTAGCGGCATTCGCATAAGCAGGAGTCGTCTCAATACGAATGTGATCAATGTCAGGACGACCCGTGGTGACACCCAAGACGTCGTTGATCGTGTAACTTTCGTGCGTAGCCAGTAGTTGCAAGGGTACCTTATGGCGTGCTTCATTGGCTTCAGCACTGCCGTCTCCTTCCATGGCTACATCTTCATTGTCGTCTCCCATATCCAGAGAGGTTTCCCAGCGATAAAAGACACCGGCCCGGTGAATGGCATACCTATAGGAAAAGTATTTGCTTGATTCGGGAACACCATCCTTGCCTTCCAGTGCTCGTGGCGGTAAAGACAAAGTGACAGGAGCTAGTGTGTGGTACCATGGAAAACTGGAGGCGGTTGTGAACAATGGAACTGACTGGATATATTAAAAATGATGACCAAAACGAAAGAGAAGGTGAGAGGACAGATCTTTTGATGACATTGATTCAAGCGGCACAACCAGCTCGCCCAACAACGCGACCGCTCCTCGGCTTTATTTAACCATTAAAAACCAGATTAACAAGCAAACAAGATGCTTCGAGATAAGAACAGCTATCTTTCTCGTGATGCGAGGCATGAAAAGCATATTCATTTCAAAGCGAAAAGGAGCTCGTGATAGTAGTGGCACGACAGTCATAGTAATATTTTGCACTGCAAAAAAGCTCGAAAACAGAAGCATCATTCGACGAAACACACTGACCTTCCGTGCCCCTTGACCTTCGTCTGACACTAAAAATACCTCATCGCCATGGCCCAATGTTTCACATCTGACTCTGAAGTTGACGTGAGCCACGCCGACTTCAAAGGCATCAGTTCGATCTGTGGCGCTCATCCTTCTCTGTGCAAGTTAAGAAGATGATCTGTTGTTTGCAGTAGTAGTCTTTTTGTTGTTGTTGCTTCTTCTGATAATTACTCTACAGTACCAGGTACGGAGTACTTGATTGATTGCGGCGGAGACACACTCTACTACTGTGTTGACAACAGAGGCCAAAACGTAAGGGGAGTCTGGCCTTCCTTCGGCTCTGCGTCGCATCTTCGAATTCATGTGCGTCTAAACCAGACCTACATCTATCAGAGTACAACACTTACACGAATTAGGCGAAAGGCCCTATCTCAGGAATAGACTAGTACTAGTAGTAAGACCTCATAATTTTAGAATTTGACCTTTACTATGATTTGTGTTATCAGTCACCAAGACTCTAACCAAGTGAATTCACTCAGTAAATTCCCACTAGTTAAAATCACTGTATGCTCTGAAATTCGTACCGATA
>Ga0100391_1005056_pt1 | contig 12413 bp, 7 predicted proteins | sample CryGeymeta201515_FD_81541 | JGI IMG/M metagenome (GOLD analysis project Ga0100391, IMG submission 81541) | Groundwater microbial communities from Crystal Geyser aquifers in Utah, USA - Crystal Geyser metaG 2015-15 | ecosystem: Environmental > Aquatic > Deep subsurface > Groundwater | place: USA...
GCTCCTTCGGTAGTGTTATTTATTACATTGCTCAAGCATTTTTCCGGACTTGTCTTTGGGTCAAAATCGCCACTTAAAACATCCCACATAATTACCTTGTAGGTCTCTTTTATTAGTTCGTATTGCGATTTTTTTATTCTCCCATAAGGCGGACGAAACAAGTTGGTTGCAACAACTTCTTCGCATTTTTTAATATTCCTTAAATAAGCTTCGTTGTCTGTGTGCCAACCGTTTACATGGTGGTGCGTGTGGTTACCTACAGCATGTCCTTCGGCAATAATTTGCTGGAAAATTTCGGGGTGTTTTGCTGCATTGGAACCTACACAAAAAAAAGTGGCTTTGGCATTAAAAGCTTTTAAGGTTGATAATGTCCACTCGGTAATTTCGGGAGTTGGACCATCATCAAAAGTGAGGTAGATAATTTTTTCGGTAGTAGGAATTTTCCAAACAAAATTGGAGTAATATTTTTTAATAAAATAGGATGATTTTACTAAATACATCTGGATTTTATTTAACGATAGCTTGTTCTGGCAATGGGCCTAAAATGTTTGCAACAATTTTTTCAGTAATCAACGGAAAATGAATTTTTATAATCTTATTGATGTCATTTTCTCCTGAATTAAACCTGGAAATTATTGCTCCAGATGTTACTTCTTTACCCTCATTATCGAGCACTGTATAATGGACTTTGATTTCTCTTTTATATTGGTGTTCGGCAGCTTTGTAGGCATCATCAGCACTTCTTTTTATATCTAATTGATTGATGAAAATATAGTATTTTGCCTGATGTTGGCTGTTGAGCGTTGGAATTAATTTTTCATTTGTAATGGTAGTTTTCATGTATTTTTCTCGGTTATCTACCTGCGAAATAATTTCTCCATTTTGAATTTTGGCTTCTTCGGGTTCAGCCTCTTTCTTTTTCACTTTGTTAAATAACTTTTTTGCGACATTTTCTTTTTCAACTACTTCTGGTTGAATAATTTCATATTTATACCCTATTGAATTGTATATATAAGAAAGTTCTTTAATCGCCTCACTTTGTTCAATACTATAAAATGACAACGGATTGTAAAATTCTTTAAGTGAAATAAATAGATTTCTATCCAGCTCTGCCCTGAACTTTGCTTTTATTTCATGAAAATTCAAGTCACTATTTTGACTTAAATCTTTGTCAATATCAGAAAAATACATTTTAGTTTCAAACGGAACTATCAGCACATTGTTTTTAGCAACTGGAACTGCATCAACAGCCTCACCTGTGGTGGTTTCTTGCGAATAAGACCCTAATGCTATTAATGAAAATAAAATACTGAATACAATTTTTTTAGTTAGTGTCATGCTTAAAATTTTACAAAATAACAATTGTAAATATATTCAATGCACACGTTTTATTTATCTTGTTGAAATATAGTTTGTAAACAGTCCATCGTTAATTAGTGTTTGTTTATAATGTTCGATTTTATGGTTATTCTTATTTTAATAATCTAATTAAAATCGAAAAATATCAGTGTTTGCATATATCATAAGCAAAAGCAACAACACCATTCCTGCCACCTGAGCATATTCCATGATTTTTTCATTGGGTTTTCTTCCAGTAATCATTTCATACAATAAAAACATAACATGACCACCATCCAAAGCCGGAATAGGTAATAAATTCATAAATGCCAACACCAATGAAATCCAAGCTGTTTTTTCCCAGAAATTTTGCCACACCCATTCTGTTCCAAACAATTTACTTATGGTTGCAAATCCACCCATAGCTTTATAAGCACCAGTTTCAGGATTAAGCATTAACTTAAATTGTTTGTAATAGTTTACTAATTTCTCTTTTGCAATTTCAACACCTCTTGGGAAAGATGCAAAAAAGGAATAGTGAACAGTTTTGGTATTATAAATACCTTCTTTTTCTAATTCAGTTAGGGAGTAAGCATAACGCTTAACGCCAATAATTGCAGAGTCGCCAATACTAACAGGAAGAATTAAAATTTCTTCTCCACGTTTAATTTTTAAATCAATAGTTTGATTGATGTATTGAGTTAGAGTTGCTTTAAATTCATCAAAATAGTTTATTTCGATATCATTTATGGCAATTACTTTGTCTTTTGGTTGCAAACCTGCTTTTTCAGCTGGCAAGCCTTTTTCAACTTCCCCAACCATAAATGGAATTCGGTAAGCAAACAAAGGACCTCTTCTTTCTTCTAATAACCTATTAATTAAATCAACAGGAATATCTAAGGTAAGTTGGTCTCCATTACGCTCTACAACTAGAGTTTTAGAATAAAAAATCTCTTCTTGCATTTGCTCGAAGGTTGCGGGAATTTCTCCATTTATGGTTATAATTTTATCTCCATTTTGTAGTCCTATCTCATTGGTAATAGCTTCATTTAAACACCAAACACCATCTTTCAATTCACTAGCTGGTAAAAATTTTTCACCATAACCCATTAACACAAAGCTGTAAATTAAAAAGCCTACAATTACGTTTACAATTATACCTCCAAGCATAATTATTAATCGTTGCCATGTTGGTTTTGCACGAAATTCCCATGGTTGAGGTGGTTGTTTCATTTGTTCTTTGTCCATGCTTTCATCTATCATTCCAGCAATTTTCACATAACCACCTAATGGCAACCAACCAATGCCATACTCTGTTTCGCCAATTTTCTTTTTATACACAGAAAACCATGGATTGAAAAATAAATAAAAACTTTCTACTTTGGTTTTGAAAAGTTTGGCAGCTAAAAAATGACCTCCTTCGTGCAGTATCACTAAAATAGAGATGCTTAAAAGAAGTTGTCCGCCTTGTATAATGTAATCCATTGTTGTATTTTAATTCGTGTGCGAAATTACTTTTATAAATTCAAAAAACAAGCTAAGTTATCGTTTATGAAAAAACCATGTGAAATCGAAATACAAGAAACGCTTTCCCGTATTATTGATATAGAAGCCGAAAACATTGAAGAAGCTATTTTTAAAGCTAATAAAATGTATAGCCATGAGGATATTGTTTTGTCAGAAAATAATTTTGCAGAAACAAAAATTGATGAAATTGAAAAAAACTCCCTACCCCACCAATAATTTATTCTTATTAATTACTCCATACACTTTTCCACTCAATTTTTTGCCGATAAAAGGCGAGTTTTTAGATTTAGAAACAATGTTGCTAGTAGTAAATTCGGTTTCGGTGTTGGGGCTAAATAAGGTAAGGTTGGCTGCTGTTTTTTCTTTTATTTCAGGAATGCTTAGGTGCAGCAATTGGCGTGGTGCAACAGTTATTTTCTCAATAAAATGGGCTAAGGGCAATTTGTTTTTAATGGCGGTATGAGCAACTGCAAAAGAAGTCTGTAAGTTAATGATGCCAAAAGCGGCATGGTCGAACTCACATTTTTTGTTTTCAATATTTTCTGGCGTGTGGTCGGAGCAAATAATGTCTATCGTTCCTTCTTTCAATCCTTTAATCAATGCTTTTTGGTCGTCTTTAGTTCTTAGTGGAGGCAATACTTTGTAGTTGCTATCAAAAGTATCCAACGCAGTTTCGTCTAATAATAAGTGGTATGAATTTACATCAGCAGTAATTTTCAGTCCATTTGCTTTAGCTTGTTTTATCATTTCTACCGATTTTTTTGCAGAAATATTGGTTAAGTGAATTGCTGCATCGCAATATTCGGCTAAGTAAATGGCTCGTGCCACTTGCAATTCTTCGGCTAAAGATGGAATGCCTTTCATTCCCAATCGAGTGCTTACCACACCTTCGTTTATTTGTCCGTCATTGCAACTATTTTTTTCGTTAGGAAATTCTATAATCAACCCATTGAATGATTTAGAGTAGAGCATGGCTCGGGTAAGTAAACTTGGGTTTTCTATGCTTTTTTTATTGTCGGTAAAAGCTACCGCACCAGCTAAGTGCATGTCGTACATTTCGGCAATTTCTTTACCTTCGGCTTTTTCAGACAAGCACCCTGCAGGATAAACATTTACAATAGAATTAGCGGTTTTGTTAATTACATATTCTATTCCAGCCTTATTGTCTGCTACAGGATACGTATCGGGCATAGCAACAACGCCTGTAAAACCACCTAAAGCAGCAGCTTTTAATCCGCTAGTAAAATCTTCTTTGTGTTCATTTCCAGGATCACAAAAATTGGCTCTAAAATCAAACCAACCAATAGAAACGTGCAAATCAGGATAGGAAATTTCCTTGTAGTTTCCTGAATTTTTAATAGATTTAGCTATTTTAACTATCGTTCCTTTTTCAATAAGGATGTCCATTTTTTGATCGTTCAAACTCGAGTTGTTGTCAACGATTACTGCCGATTTGATTAAGATGTCCATGTTGTTAGTTGTTATCAGTTAAATGTTATTCGTTAATTGTTAATTGCCCCACCCAACCTCCCCAAAGGGGAGGGGTTTCCAACACACAAAGCCTTGGCTAATCATTATTTAGTAGTACTCAAACTTTCTTATTACTAACCCCTTATTTCATCAACCTTATCAAAGCAATTTCTGCTGCTAAGAAAATAAGTGCTAAAATAACGCAAATTTTCCAATATTTTTTTCCTGATTCTATTTCGTTTAGTACCGATTTAATGGTTGTGTTTTGTGTTTGTATTAATTGAGCGTTTAAACTATGTTTGCTAATTTGCTCAATGAGTGCTTCTTCATCAAAACAGGTTAAATCTGATTCGGCTCTGTTATAATTAAATCCTAAGCCTGTTTTGTAAGACGCACTTTCTAAAAAATAATTTTCGGCTTGAGTAATTTCATTACCGACAAAAATAGAGGTGCTGTTTCGTTCATTTTTCATTCGTGGAATAAAATCAAAATTGTCGTTTTTGATGTGAAAAACATTATCTTTTTCATTGGTATTTATAGTAATTACATTGTTGTTGCCTATGGTATAAAAAAGCGGTAATTGAAGTTGACTTAACAAAGCAATGTTATACATGGTTGGCACAAACAGTGCATGATTCGTAAAATTACTTTGCGTTTTGTTTAGCCCAACCGTACTCAAATAAACAGTGCCTTTTTCTACTTTATATTCGGTTAAAAAAGCCCTTTCGTTATTGAGGGTTAAAATATCATTTTTATAAGAAGTTTTAAAATCAGACAACACATAATGAGCATAAGCGAAAGGCAAGTTGAGGTTGGGTTCGTTTGTTTTTTCAAACACATTTTTATAAACAGGATGGTTGTAGGCTATTTCTCTAACTTTTGCATCGGAAGTATCTAAATTGGTGTCATAATTTACTGCTAAAGTGGTTAATAGTTCTCTATAATTCTCAAAATTTATTTTTTCTGATGGGAAAACAAGTAAGCTACCGCCATTATCAACAAAGGTTTTTAGGGTTTGAATTAAGCCCGTATTTAGTTCATCTAAATCGCTTAAAATAACCAAGTTGCTTATTTTTATAAAGGAATAATCCAATTGATTAATGTTGTAGCTTTTAAAATTAAACAAGCTATCGGTTTTATAAATGGAAGCAATGGCTTTATTGGGTTGGTTGGAATAAATATTTAATACATTAAGTTGGTTAGAAATGGAGTAAGAAAAATAAAAGATATCGTCCATTACCACTGGGTAATCTCGGAGTTCAATTTTTCCTTGTTGTATGCCTTGCGTTTTATTTTGATAATTGAGTGAAAGCGTGGTTTGGTCTTTTGCTTTAACCGAAACGCTTGCAGGAGTTACCAATTGATTATTGATAAAGAGTTTAACAGCAACATTTTCCACATCATTTTCACTATTATTTTTAATTACAACCGAGAGTTTTTCTTGTTGAAAAAGCAAGTGCGTTGGTGTTTCAAACCAACAACTATCAATAAATAAATTATCGGTTAAGGTAGCTTTAATGGGAACTAAAAACAGGTTGATGCTGCTGTCTTGTTCTATTTTATCAAAATCAGCAACGCTTTGTTGAAAATCGGAAACAAAATAGAGTGCTTTGTTTGAAGTTTCAGTAGTATTTATTGCATCTCTGCTTCTGGAATAAATTTCGGAGAGTTTTTTTGTTTGAGGAGAAATACGTAATGCTTCAATTTTTTCAATGGCTTCGGTTTGGGTTAACAATCGCTGATCTCCAACATTAAAAGCATTGTTGTAAACCAAAAATTTATCTGTTACAGCATGATTTTCAACTATTTCAACTGCCTTTAATTTGGCTTCATCGAGCAATGAACCAACTTCTCCTACACTTTCCATGCTAAAAGAATTATCAACATACACAGCTATCAGCTTATTTTTTGGAGAAAGTAATCCTGCATTTTTTGAAGGAACAAAAGGTTGAGCAAAAGCAACTACTAAAAAAATAATTGCTAAAATTCTACTTAGCAAAACAAGCAAGTGTTTTAACTTTGATTTGGCTTGCGTTTCTTGCGTTACTTCCTTTAAAAATTGAACATTAGAGAAGTAAATCCTTTTAAATCTTCTGAAATTAAATAGGTGAATAACAATGGGAATTGCTATGGCGAAGAGGGCATAAAGAAATTCTGGATAAACAAATTTCATTTAATTGCAAAGATATAAAAATAAATAGCTAATTGTTAATGATTATTAGTTAATAGTTATTAGCCCCCTCAATTCCCCGAAGGGGGAAGTTTCCGACACACCAAGCCATTGATAATGGTTATTAGTTATGGTAAAGTACAATTAACAAATAACGATTAACTTTTTCAACCCTACCTGTACCATCCCGAATACATCACATAGCTTTCGGCAATTCTTTTAATTTCTCCTTCAGAAAGTTCTTGGTTCATTTCTTTTACTTTTTTGGCAGGTACTCCAGCATAAATGCAATTGGCTTCAACATGAGTTCCTTGAGTAACAACGGCTCCGGCAGCAATAATGGTGTTGCTTTCTACTACCACACCATCCATAACAATAGCTCCCATACCAATTAACACGTTATCTTTTATAGTACAGCCATGCACTAAGGCATTATGTCCGACAGAAACATTGTTGCCAATGTTGGTGGGATGTTTTTTGTAGGTACAATGTACCACAGCCCCATCTTGCACATTTACTCTGTTGCCCATTTTAATATAATGCACATCACCTCTAATTATAGCATTAAACCAAACACTACATTCATCACCCATTATTACATCGCCAATAACAGTTGCGTTTTCAGCTAAATAACAGTCTTTTCCAAATAATGGAGATTTTTTATTTATTGTTTTGATTAAAGCCATTTTTTATCTTTATAAATTTACCATTTGTATAATAAAACCTACCATTTGTGTATTAAAACCTACCATTTATATAATAGATGTGCAAAATCATGTTTTTAAATAAATATTTTTTATAACTTGCATAAAATTTTCGATTATACAAAGTTACGTCTTAATATTAAAATTTTTTATAAAAGCAACTTTATTGATAAAAAGTAAGTCTATGCAATACCAATTTTATAATTATCCCTTTACTATGAAAAAAAAATACATTCTTTTTGCTTTAGCACTATTTTTTAGTGCGATTTCAACAAAAGCAGCAACAATAACTATTGGCACTGGAATAACATCAAACACCACATCAGGCTATCCGGCTCCTTATGGTAATTGGTATCAAGGGGCAAAGCATCAATTTTTAATTTTAGCTTCCGAGCTAAATGCCGCAGGAATGACAGCAGGAACTATTAATAGTTTGGCTTTTGATGTAGCACAAGTTAATGGGGCTTCGCTTCAAGGTTTTTCTATAGCATTGAAACATACATCAGCCTCTGCAGTTTCTGTTCTTGAAACAGGGTTAACCAATGTTTTTTCAGCAGCAACTTATACACAAGTGCCTGGTCTAAATAATCATATTTTTTCAACACCTTTTATTTGGGATGGAATTTCTAATTTATTGGTAGAAACCTGCTTCAACAATACCTCTTGGACGAGTAATACGCAAACATATTGGTCAACTACAACATTTACAAGTTCTATTTGGTATAGGGCAGATAATATGACTGTTTGTAGCTCAAGCATTATTTCAGGTACATCCTCACAACGTCCCAATATGATTTTTGATTGGACTCCATCAAACACTCCTCCAACAAGTAATTTTTCATCAAGTAGCACATTTACATGTTCAGGAATCGTTTCTTTCACTGATTTATCGACCAACAACCCAACTTCATGGACATGGTATTTTGGCGATGGAAATACATCAACACTTCCAAATCCTTCACATACTTATTTATCTAACGGAATCTATTCTGTCGCTTTGGTAGCTTGTAATGCTTTTGGTTGCGATTCATTGTTTATGAATAATTTAATCACAGTTAGCACTGGAGTTTCACCAATAGCGGCTTCTTGTTATCCTGCTACGTTGGGATATTGTTGTGGTTTTGGTATAACTAACGTAAATTTCAATACCATAAATAATACATCTATTGATGGAGCTGAAGGTTACAGTGATTTTACTTGTCAGCAAACTACTGTTTTTGAAGGGGCTTCATACACACTTTCAATTGGTAGTTCGGCTCAATCCACACAAAATTATGCTGCGTGGATAGATTTTAATAACGATGGTGTTTTTAATAATACAACCGAACGCATTTTTACAGCCACTTCCCAGATGAACACATCCGGAAGTGTAATTATTCCTACAGGAGCGACACTTAACACTCCCTTACGAATGCGAGTTTCTGCCGATTATGATTTTAGTGTAGCCCCCACACCTTGCACCGATTTAGATTTTGGACAGGCAGAGGATTATACTGTTATTGTTACTCAAAATTTTAATGCACCTATTGCTGCATTTACTTTTTCACCCAATCCAAGTTGTAGTGGAACTGTTTGTTTTATTGATCAATCACAAAATGCTCCAACCTCTTGGGCATGGGATTTTGGAGATGCTGTTGGTACTTCAATACAACAAAATCCTTGCTACACTTATGCAGCTGATGGTGTTTATAATGTAACACTTATTGCTACTAATACCAATGGAAGCGATACCATAACACAAGCTGTAACGATAACAACAGCCAATCAAGTTTTAGCTCCAAGTTGTACGCCATCAACATTGGCTTATTGTTGTGGATATGGAATTTTGAATGTTAATTTTAATACCATTAACAATACTACACCCGATGCCGTTGAAGGGTATCAAGATTTTTCTTGTTCAAAACAGACTACGGTTATAGAAGGTAATTTCTATGCTATGAACATTATTACAGGAACAAACAACCCACAAGATACTCGTGTTTGGATAGATTTAAATAATGATGGCGTTTTTAATAACACCAATGAGTTGGTTTTTGATGCACCAAATGCATTTAACCCAAGTGGAAATATAACTATTCCTGCTGGAGCAGTATTAAACACATCTTTAAGAATGCGAATTTCTTCTGATGTTGTTGGGACTCCTCAAAGCGGTTGTACAAACAATGATTTCGGTCAAACAGAAGATTATGGTATCATTATTCAAGCCAACACCTTGCCTCCAATAGCTGATTTTTCTGCAACCCCAACATCTACTTGTGCTAGTCCTGTTCAATTTACAGATTTAACAGCAAATGCTCCAACAAGCTGGTTGTGGTATTTTGGTGATGGAAATACATCAATACTTCCAAATCCTTCACACACTTATGCCAATTCAGGTGTTTACACAGTAAGTTTAGTAGTTACTAATGCTTTTGGACAAGATTCTTTAGCGAAAATAAATTTTATTACTATTGCTTGTTCTGTAAATATGCCTTTTACAGGAACTGATACTGTTACTGATTGTAATGGTATACTGTTCGATGACGGAGGTCCGTTTTTACCTTACTCTGAGTTTTCTGATGGAATAATGTCTATTCAACCTGCTGGTGCAACCCAAATAATATTAAATTTTGTTTCGTTTGATTTTGAAGATGGATTAGATTTTTTAATTGTTTACGATGGACCTTCCACTGCAAGTCCTGCTCTCGGCTTTTATACAGGAAATACATTGCCAAATCAATTTATATCGTCAGGAGGAGCTGTAACTATACAGCAACTTACTACTTTTACAAACTTTATTCCTCGACAAGGATTTGAATTAAACTGGAGTTGCACAACTGTTGGTATAGAAGAAAACAGTGTTTCTGAATCAGATTTTATTGTTTATCCTAATCCAACTTCGTCTGTAATTAATATAAAATCTGAAACCAATTTTAAAATAAATGAAGTTCAATTAATAAGTTTAGTAGGGAAAATAATATACCAATCGGGCGTTAAAGATAATTCAAAAGATATAACTATTGATATTGCTAATTTTTCTAAGGGAGTTTATATTTTAAGCGTACTAACAGAAAAAGGGGTGGTTAATAAACGAGTTATTGTTCAATAATAATGTAGTAAAAAATGAAAAAATTAATCATTGCTGTTTTTTTTGTAATCATCTCCATAACAAATGTTTATTCTACACATATTGTAGGTGGAAATTTATCCTATGAATATATGGGAAAGGTAGGAACAAACTATCGTTATAAAATTACATTTCAAACATTTTTAGATTGTACTTCTCCTTTTTGGTTAAATGGTTTTCCAGAAACTTCGTTAGATATAGGTGTTTATCAAGGTGTTTCTAATCCTGTTTCAAATTTACCATTTATTACTTTCATAACATTGCCTTTGATAGATAGTAACTCTATTGTTCCTGTGCCAGTAAGCGGTTGTGTGGTTGGCGTAGGTGTTTGTATGTATCAGGCAACCTATGAAGGATTTGTTGATTTGCCTTTAAGTTTTCAAGGATATCATTTATTTTACGATAGGTGTTGCAGAAATGGAAGCACCATAAATTTATTAAACCCAGGAAATCAAGGATTAGCATTTCATGCTTACATTGCTCCTTCATTGGTAAACAATAGTTCTCCTGTTTTTACAGACGTTCCTGTACCCTTTGTGTGTGTAAATGATACTGTAAGCATATTAAATTCGGCAATAGACCCTGATGGTGATTTGTTGTTGTTTTCATTTGTTGCTCCCTATCAAGGCTTTGGATCAGGTACAAATCCAGCCCCTCCCTTGCCTAATCCTTTGAGTTGGCCCATACCTACAGTAGTATATGCCAACGCTACATTTAATCAAAATGCTCCATTTGGAACAGGAGGGTTTGCTTTTATAAATGGAGCCACAGGGCTAACGCAATATATGTCACCTACAACAGGGGCATTTGTTGTTGCAGTAGAAATTCGAGAATTTAGAAATGGTAATTTAATTGGAATTACCCGAAGAGACATTCAAATTTTAGTGGTTAACTGCCCACCCAACCCTGCACCTAACTTATCTAATACGGGAGGTAGTGGCGTAACACAATATACCATTAATGAATGTGATAATTTATCTTTTCCACTTACTTTTACAGATTCAAATGGAGATAGTTTAACATTAGTGGCTAGTGGTCAAATTTTCGACCCCAATTTTATAACACCTCCTGCAACAATTAACACTCCTGTTGTTGGAGATTCTATTGTTACTTCAAATTTCAATTGGACTGCTCCTTGTGGTTCAGCACAGCCATTACCTTATTTGTTTACGGTTTCTGTAACGGATAATGGTTGCCCACCTAAAACTACCAATGAGGTTTATGAAATCACAGTTGATCCTCCAACACCGCCTTCAATTATTAATGGAACGATGGTGGTTTGTCCAAATGGAACGGCAACTTATACAACCCCTACTATTCCAGGTTTTACATTTAATTGGACTGTCAATGGGGGAGTTATTAATTCAGGACAGGGATCTAATTCCATCAATGTAACTTGGGGGAATTCTGGAACAGGAACCGTAACAGTCAACGCTCTCAATGGGTGTGGTTGTCCTTCAACAATTATAGACACGAACGTAACTATTTTGGCAGCTCCTTTTGCTAATGCAGGAAATGATACTACCATTTGTTTGGGAGATAGTGTGCAATTGGGAGGTAGCCCAACTGGACCAGGCGGTTCTACTTTTACTTGGACTCCTGCTGCAGGATTAAGTAGCACAACTGTGGCTAATCCATTTGCTTTTCCTTCTTCTACTACCACGTATATAGTAACTGTTGATAATGGTATTTGTCCAACCACAGATACTGTTACTGTTTTTGTTGGTTCAGCCTTGATTAATGCAGGTAATGATACTACCATGTGTGTTGGGAATTCTGTTCAACTAAATGCAACTGGCGGTGTTTCGTATAGTTGGACCCCTATAACAGGCTTATCAAATCCAAACATTGCTAATCCAATAGCCTCTCCTATATCTACTACTACTTATGTAGTTTTTGTAACAGATGCTTTAAATTGCTCGGGTACAGATAGTGTAACTGTTACAGTTGTTAGTCCTCCGATAATAACTATAAACAATGATACCACTATTTGTGATGGAGCTTGTGTGCAGTTGAATGCTACTGGAGGAACAACATACAGTTGGTCGCCAACCACAGGCTTATCTAATCCTAATATTGCCAACCCAATTGCTTGTCC
>Ga0100391_1005076_pt1 | contig 12387 bp, 7 predicted proteins | sample CryGeymeta201515_FD_81541 | JGI IMG/M metagenome (GOLD analysis project Ga0100391, IMG submission 81541) | Groundwater microbial communities from Crystal Geyser aquifers in Utah, USA - Crystal Geyser metaG 2015-15 | ecosystem: Environmental > Aquatic > Deep subsurface > Groundwater | place: USA...
GCCTTACCGGGGAACTCAGTAACAGATAGAGACAAGGCATGCCTTGTCTTTACCAGCTCTTCGCGCACTTCATCCAGGAGTTCGGCACTCACTTCGCTAAAATTATTTACGAAATTCAGCGGATTTTGTATCTCATGCGCAATGCCGGCGGTGAGTTCGCCCAGCGAGGCCATTTTTTCGGATTGGATGAGCTGAGCCTGTGCAGCCTTGAGTTCTTCGAGTGATTTTGTTAATGCGGCATTGGTTTCTTCAATGGCTTTTCTTTTCAGTTCCAGCTCTTCAATGGTTTCTTCCAGCAAAATACCCGTGGTCTTTTTTACCTTCTCGGTACGGTCTAATTTAAAGTTTACGATTTCCAGTTCTTTGTCCACTTTCCGAACCGATTGCAGTAGGCCGGCTTTTACCTCGTCGGGGAAATCCCCGGATTCTTCGATAATTTTGTAAACCGCTTGTAACTCCGAATTTTTCAACATTTTTTATTTTTCTTTTAAAACAACACAGCAAGTCGTGAGGTTGTGCATCTCCAGGTTTCCACCAGTAGCGCGGGCCAATTCGGCATTGGAAAACATCCCCGCCATGGGTACATTCCACACTTTTTGCAAGCCTTCAATTTCCATATTCATCATGGGGCCGAAAGCCATAATTCTGCCGGCACAACTGAAAACGATCAGCGCATCGGCCTCAGGCATTTCGGTTGCTTTCAATTCTTCGGCACCTTCGATCACTTTTTCCATCACATCAAAATCGGGAGGGATGGAGAAACGCACTTTCGAACCCTGGGGAACGGAACCGCTGGTATAGAACGAACGGTCGTTCCAATCTACCACCACACCCGGACGCATGATAGGATCTCCTTTTTCTCTTTGTAACTGGAGTGGCAAGTTGGCAGCAATTTCCAATAATAAATTCTCATTATCGGGGCTTACATTTTCAAGACCACCGTATTTGGCAGTCAGGTCTAAAACAGGCGTATCGTCAACAGTATAAACATGATTGCCTTCGCTTTTTGTTACGGTTTTCTCCGTGCCCACGGCTTTCCAGCCGCAGGTTGCCTTTCCTTTGATTTTGATTTTATCCTCATCGAGTGCCAGCACAACGATGCCCCGGTTGGTTTCCTTGTAATTGGTAAATACAAATTGCTCGGTAAAGGTGTAGTCATCGGAGGCCATGCCGCCATAAGCATTCACTTCCTTGCCGGCAATGTCTTCAAATCCGAAAAGCACTTGTTCCGCATCTGTTTCCAGATGAGAGACGGAGGTGAGAAAGGCAGGAGTCGAGAACAATGTTTTGGCTTTTTGTGCAATTCCTGAGGCAGTTACCCGGTAATTCTTTTCAGGAAATTCCTCCAGATATATATGAAAATGATTCTTATTCATATCCAGAAGCAATATGACCACGGCTTCTTTTTCGGTTACCTCATCAATAAACTCACCGCTGGTGGTGGCGCCAAAAACCGCAATTCCTTTTTGATCCAAGATTTCGGTTATTACCATTCGGTCCATTTTTACCCACAGGAAAACAATGGCCAGCGTGGGTTTGAAGCCGTCAGCCATACTTTGCTGCAAGGCTGATTGAATTTCTTCCGTGGATTTTCCTTTGATTGATTTTGCTTTCATAATTTAATAAATTATTTTTCTTTTATAGCTACCCAACTGCAGGTTGTGGAATGGAATTTATAATTGTTGTCCAGCCCTTTACCATATTCTCCGTAAGTGAAAAATCCTGCCATAGGAGCATTCCATATTTTATGAAGTCCTTCATTTTCCTGCTCTATCAATGGACCTAATGCACTAATTCTGCCAAGACATGAGAAGATTAGCAAAGCATCTGCATCATCCTCCATTTGCTTTTCTTTTATTGCAGCAGCATTATCCAGTACAGTCTCAATAATATCAAAGTCCGGTGGTAAGGTGAACTGGAGTTGCTCGCCTTCAAGTAGGGGAAAATCCAACTTGATCGCATTTTTTTCTTTATCTACTTCCATGGGTGTGCGCAAGATTGGTTCACCGGAATCAACGGCAATGAAGGGGTGGAAGAAACCAATATCTTCTACAAAAAAGATCTGACCCGATTCATCTTCTTTGTTTAAGCTTTGACCAAGATAACGCAAATACATATCGAGTGCAGGCTGACCATCTATCTCGTAAATCCAGCCATCTACACATTTGGTTACCGTTCTTATTTTACCAATGGATTTCCAACCAGAAATTGCAACACCGGTAAGATTTATGTTATCACTATTCAAAACCAATAAAGCAAAACCTTCATCAGTTTCATGCGCATCATCAAAAACTGTTGTTCCGGTTAATAAGCCGTCAGACCCGGCCATACCGCCGAAAATATCCACATCTTGGCCCAATGCTTTTTCAAGACCGTGAATCAAAGCTTGTCCGTCGTACGTCTCGCCTGCATTTGAAAGACAAGTGCTGAGGAGTATTAAGGCAGGATTAGGAAATTTTGATAGCGCAGACTGTGCTGCCTTTTCGACTGCCGAATTGATATCGATTCCTTTTGTAGATTCAAATAATACACAAAATTTTTCTCTGCTTAAATCCAGCAGCAAGACAGCTATTTCGCCCTGGCTCTGATGTCCATCAACAAATTCACCGGACGAGGTGGCTCCCAAAACATCAATTCCATGTTTATTTAAAATATCAGAAACCATCCGCCGGTCTTGTTTAATGGAAATAAAAACGATGGCCAGTGTGGGTTTGAACCCGTCAGTCAAACTAATTTCCAGTGCCGATTTGATTTCTTCCGGTGATTTACCTTTTATTGATTTTGCTTTCATTGCGCCAGACCTCCAAATATGTTATTTTTAATTATTAACAACAGTTCCGATCCATTTTAGTTTTTAATCAATTGTAATACTATCATGGTTTGAGTGACTTATCCTACCAGATCAGCTCTTGCTGCGGCTGGTTTCCACAACTTGATTTTCTTTCCGTAAGTAAGCTGCCGCCATAGCCATTCCACAGGGCCAAAACGGAAATACCGAAGCCAAAGCGCACTGAAAATAAGCTGCCAGCCAAACAGCAGCAGGGCTATCAATACAACACCTGAATATCCTATAGTTCCGCCATACCCTAATCCTACACCATAAAAAATGAATATGCAGATCAAACTTTGGAACAAATAATTTGAAAGGGCAGTTCGTCCTATCGAGGCAAACCAACCAAGCCATTTTGGACGGCGGGTAACTATAATGGCGATAGCCGCACAATAAGCAATAGCCATAGGTGTGATTGCCAGAGCGTTGAGTATATATTTAGTCAATGTCCAAAGGTCGCCATTCAGATCACTGAATTCGGCCCAAGTGCGTGCCAGATTCATAGGCAGGCCGATCATGAATCCCCAAAGCATTACTTTTTTGAGTAGTGCGGTATTCGAAAGCATATTTCGTTCAAGTATCTGCCGACCTGCCCAGATGCCCAATAGAAATAGCGCAAGGACTTTGAATAGTCGCCCTTCCCAGAGAATCCCGCCCAATCGCCGGAGTGGCATTAGACGATTTACTTCCAGCAGCTCTTGAATGCTTGTGATGGCCATATAATCATGCATGCTAAAACGGGTAATCTTTGGCTCATCTGCAATTCCTGTGGCAGCCGTGGTAGCAAGTTCATCATGAAGCCTGAAAAAATACTCATGATAAAAGTTGTCGGTCAGGTACATCGCCAGCCAGTGAAATACAGGCATCAAAAGCAATATGCCAGTCCAAATCAACAAGCGTTTATCAGAAAAATTCCGAAACCAGATCAGGGTAAAACCTACAAGGGCATATAAGGTAAGGATATCGCCCAGCCAGATCAGGAACAGGTGCACACTTCCGATGATCAGCAATCCTATCATCCTGCGCCTGAAAAACGGGACAAATACCTTATCATCTTTATTCATCCGCTGGTATTGTACGGCAAAACCAATTCCGAAAAGGATCGAAAATACAGAATAGAATTTGCCATCCACAAAAATGAAGGCGAGTATTTCCATCACATGATCGAGGAAAGCAGTTTTCATGGCAGCTCTTTGCAGCTCAGGAATAAAGTATTCGCCTGAAAGGTACCTGATATTGGCCACCAGGATAAACAAGATGGCTATACCGCGCAATATGTCGAGGTATTGAATGCGCTCCTTGTTGGGCACCGGAATATCAGGGTGGTCGGTGGTGAAAAGGCGGATGTTGGCCGGGGCAGGTTTTTTATCGGCAAGAACTGATGTTTTCATTATTCGTTGGTTTCAAAAGTAATTTAGACAAAAGCTATTATTGTTAATAAATTGGTTAACTAATTTTAAATGAGCATACTATGCGGTTCAATAATTAATAAACAAAGCCGCAGTAATAAATATTCCTGCAACAATCGTTAGCATTAGAAAGAGGGGCCAAATAAACCTGAACCATTTCTCGAACGGAACACCGGCGATAGCAAGTGATGCCATTAACACGCCGTTTGTTGGTACCACCAGGTTGGAGAATCCATCGCCAGAAATAAATATCAGCACAGCTGTTTGTCTGGAAATACCCAGCAGATCAGACAAAGGAACCATCAAAGGCATCGACACCATGGCCTGTCCGGAGGCAGAAGGAATGAAGAAATTCAGCATGGTCTGAAAAGCGTACATGCCCTGCGCCGAGAGGATGGGATGTTTACCTTCGAGCATGGCAGCTGCCTGATACAGTATGGTGTCGATGATCATTCCTTCTTCCAGAACCACCTGTATGCCACGTGCGAAACCAACAATCAAAGCTGGTACCAGCATCATTTCCAAGCCTTTTATAAAGCTCTTCATGGCTTCATCGCCCGACATGCCGCTGATCAGGATGGTGCAAACACCTACAGCAAAAAAACCTCCTGTCATCTCAATAAGCCCCCAACCCATGGTTTGTACGGCAAAAAGGATCAGTGCAAAAAGCACAATAGCTGAGAGCGCGATGCCGATATGCTTCCTGGTGGGTTTGTCATTTTCGTCAAGACTGGTATCGCCTTCTATTACAAAAGGGTCGTCGGGCATCACCGAACGCGATCTGTCTTTTTTTACTTTTTTACCATAAATCACCAAGAATGAAAATCCCAGAAAAGCGCAAACTAAAAAAAAGATGATGCGTAAGCCTATGCCACTTCCAATCGGCAATTCAGCAATTCTTTGCGCGATTTGAACGGTAAACGGATTGGTAATCGCGGTTGACCAGCCCACACCGGTCGCAATTGTCAGCACACCAAGCCCAAATAGGCGGTCATACCCCAGTCGTTTGGAGATCATCAGGAAAATGGGGATCAATGGAATGAATTCCGCTCCCATTCCCATGAATGTTCCGGCAGAAGCAATGAAAACAAACAGGATAAAACTCAGCAGCATGGGAGAATCGCCAAATTTGTGCAACATCATATTGATAAACACATTGATGGTGCCTGTGTGTTGGATCAGTGCCAGCACCGCCCCAATAATAAAAACGAAAAAAATCAGCGCAGCGGCTGAGTTAAGTCCTTTCGGGATTGAAGAAAACAGGCCTAAAAGGCTTACCGGAGTTGATTTCCCCGAAACCTCATCTCCGAGGATCACACCTTTTAACGAAAAGTGTTTTGGGATTTCTTCATAGCTACCTGGCACCACCAGGATTTGCTCCACATGATCCATCACGCGGGTGGTTCGTTCAAACTTCCCGCTGGGGATGATATAGGTAAGCGCACTGCTAAACAGTATGATGGCTGAAAGAAAAATAAAAACATGCGGGATTTTAAAGTTTTTCATTTTTTAATCTCTAAATGATTTTAGAATCATTAGTTTTTCTACCCTAATTTGATTGTTAACCATTTATCCATTTTTCAAAACTCTTATTGGGTTCGCCTTCAGCGTAGCTCCAATCGGGTTTTAGCCGCAAGCCGCCCTCTTTTCTCCAGATAAAATCCATGGCTTCGTTCCTGTCTTTTGGGTTGTTAATTTTTAACAGCAGCAGATTACTTTCATCCAGTTCAATTATTCCGATTACTGAGCTAATGTTTTGGGCAAGCAGGGCATTGGATAATACCTCCGCCTGATGCAGATTATAAGTGGCCCAAACAATACCATATTTGCCTGAAAGAAGCGTATCTTCATCTAAAGAAATATCAAGTTCCAGGGGAGTTCCCGGTGGCAGGTCAGGGCTGTTTTTATTGCTGAGCCACTTCCATGAAATAGCAATATTCGGATGGAGCACAATTGTTCCATCCGAATTGAATATCCCTGTTTTTTTGATAAGTTTCAAAATATAGAGTTTTTGGGGGCTATAGGCCATGCTTCAAATCAGACACTATTAGTTTCCTATTTAGCCGGTGGATTATGACTCAAGTCTTCATCGCGCATATAGAGATAAGCCCAGGATTCTTCGACGACATCGCGCATCTCGGCCTGCATCTGATCTCTTTTTTCCTTTCCATGCGCGTTCTCATAAATGGTCCACACATTATCGCGATCTACATCCAGTTGAGCAAAATTTTTGAACGGAGTGGCTACAAATATATCTTCTGTGTCCTTGCTGCCACCTATTACGCTATACCAGAATCCACGTGGCGATCCTTCAACTTTGGTAACGGCATCATTTATTTCCTTAACGCCTTCCATGAATTTTTTCCAGTCGTTTACCTGCCATGATGATACCCATAAAACCGGATCGGGATTGGGATAGGCTTTGCTGTAATCGGGCATAAACCTGGCAAAATTGCTTTCGGCTGATTCTACGTGCGGGTTGATCAGATCGCGGGCAAGCATGCGGCAATTTTTTCCGGACTCATCTGTTTCATCCATTTCGGCCCAATTGCTCATGCTTGAACTCAGGATATAAACATTTCCTTTTCCCTGAATTCTTTTCCAGATATTCCAGGTCCACTCGCCACCATTTTCGAGGTAACAGGCTTTCCAGGCTTTTATACCTTCTTTGAACTGATTGTCCTGGCCAGGCTTAATGGTGAATGTTGTCATCGAAAGGATAAAGCCTTTTTCGCTTTCCTGTGCGTGAATTTTATTGCTTAACAAGGTTGAAAAAGCAACGATTAATGCTACAAACAAGAAATTTGTACGCTTTACGGTAAGAGTTTTCATAAAAAAAGGATTTTTAAAAATGCCTACTCTTTGAAAAAGGATTTTCGGCAGCCTCCTATTATTCGTAAAGAACTGCGTCAAAAGTAGCCCGACAAGAAGGCTGACGGATAGGATTTTTATTACAATGTGTTGGACTTTTCTGCCTGAGGTGCTGAAAAACAGGGCAATACTCAACTGATCCAACAGTTGGAGTAACCATCAGCGTTGAGGTTTGAGAGGAAATGGGGTAGAAAAGTGGTGGTTAATTAGATTCAGCGTATTCGGATGGGCTACACCCAAATTGTTTTTTGAAGGCACGCGAAAAATAGGCATTATCCTTAAAGCCCACCTGGTAACTGATTTCGGAAACCGAACCGGCCTTTTGCTTCAATAAATCTGCAGCTCTTTGTAGCCGGAATGAGCGAATCATCTGTCCCGGAGGCTGATCAATCAAGGCATTGAGCTTGCGGTTGAGCTGGGTAACACTCATATTCACATGTTCTGCGAGCAGCTCAACAGAGAATTGCTCATCGCCAAAATTTGATGCTATTGTTTGTATTACTTTTTCCAGAAATACCTGATCAGCCGAAACCACACTCACCTCAGAAGGTTTGATATTCAATGATTTACTGAACCGCTTTTTGAGTTGCATGCGCTGATGGAGGAGGTTTTTTACGGTTGCCTTCAGTTCTTTTGCACTGAAAGGTTTGGTCAGGTAGGCGTCGACACCAGCGTCAAGGCCCTCGATTTTATCCTCAAGGCCACCCCTTGCCGTAAGCATGATGATAGGAATATGGCTTGTTTTTTCATTCAGCCTGATGGCATTGCAAAACTGGTATCCATCCATTTTTGGCATCATGACATCCGTAATAATCAAATCCGGCATCCTTTCCTGCGCCAAACTTAATCCCTGTTCGCCTTCGATGGCTTCAAAAGCATGGTATACGCCTTCAATTTGCTCGCGAATATAGGTGCGCACATCTTTGTTGTCTTCAACAATAAGAACGATTTTTTTAGCGCCTTCTAATTGCTGGGTTGTCTCAATAGTTTTGTCTAACGAATTTTTGGCGTGCAACCCGTCATCCAAACCTTCGGAATTGATTTCCTGCGATCTTGTCTCCGAAACCGGACTTGTATTCTGCCCGGCATAAGTGTAGGGGAGCGTAACGATAAATTCAGTCCCCGCGTTGAGCTTGCTGTTCACCCTGATGGTTCCCTTGTGCAACAGAACCAGCTCTTTGGCAAGTGCCAGTCCGATTCCTGTGCCTTCGTGTTCACGGGTGTTTGAATCATCTACCTGATAAAAACGATCGAATATATTTTCAAGTTTGTCCTCCGGAATGCCACAGCCTGTATCTTGCACTTTTATTTCGATTAAATGCGCGTTTGCAATGCCAATACCAATTTTAATAGCGCCGTTTTCGGGGGTAAATTTGAAGGCATTGGATAGCAGGTTATAAAATACCTTTTCCATTTTATCGGCATCAAAAAGTAGGGTGAAATTATCTGCTGCCGATTCGAAGCTAAGCCGGATTTTCTTTTGTGCTGCCATTGATTCGAACGAAAAGAAAAGGTTTTTGAGGAAAGACACCATATTGTTTTTTTCGGCATAAAGCTCCATGCCTCCTGCTTCGAGTTTCGACAAATCGAGCAGCTCATTAATCAGTTTGAGTAAGCGGCGGGCATTGCGGTTGGCAACCTGAAGTTTCTTCTTTTCTTTGCTATCGATGGCCGATGACATCACGCTTTCTATTTGTCCGAGAATTAAGGTGAGCGGCGTGCGGAATTCATGGGAAATATTGGCATAAAACTGCGACTTCATCTGATCAAGGTTCCTAAGCGAGTCGGTGGTAACCTTTTCGAGCTTTAACTGATTACGCAGGCGAATTCTGTTCAACTCGTAACGCCTGATGCCTGAAATTATCAGCAGAAAAGCCAATACATAGAGCAGAAAAGCCCACCAGGTGAGCCACCAGGGCGGAAGAACCCGGAAACGATAGGAAATGGGTTCGCTCCAGATGCCGTCCGGGCTTTTGGCCTTTACCTTAAAAGTATAATTACCCTGGGGAAGATTCCGGTAATCAATGGTTGATTTTTCAGTCGCTGCACCCCACTGCTCATCGTAGCCTTCAAGGAAATACTGATAGCGGACTAAAAACGGTCTGCTTGTTTCAATGGCAACAAAATCGAAACTGATGGTATTGAACGAAAAGGGCAACACCAGATTCTCCGGGATTGTGCTGAAGGGTTTTAGTTCATCGAAACGAATAGTACTGAACTTGAAACTCATGGTGTCGCGCTCAGAATTACTTAAGGTTCTGCCAAATACAAGCAGTTCATCAAGCACATAAGCAGGCACATTTGCTGAAGATGCTAAAGAAGTTTCTGTAGTGGATCTTGCACTTTTAAGGCTTTGCCAACTGATTTTTTCGTTGTTGATTCTTATTTCCTGAATCTCCGGAATTATAGCGCTGCTTGATTTTCGGACTTCTTTATAATCAAAGCGCACCAGTTTGTCGCCCGTTCCCAGCCACACAAAACCATAGCTATCAATGTGCATACTGTAGTTGTTGCTGATATCTTTAATAGGATAGCCGGTTTTTTGGTTATAGTATTCAATTCCTGCGCTTGCAATTTTTTTCCCTTCCGCTGCCAGGCCTCCTTTGAGCACCGTAAGCCCTTTGCTGGTTCCAATCAGGATATTGCCAGCTTCATCTTCCAAAATCCCATAAACCACATCATTGGCAAGCCCATTGGTAGTATTGAAGTTTTCGAAAAGATCACGATCTGCTTCCGTAAAATTTGTATTCTTCAGCGCTTCAAGCTTGTTTTTTCTGATGATTGAAACGCCACCACCCCAGCTTCCGATAAGCAGATTGCCATACCTGTCCTGCGTTACGATAGATAATTTGTTGTCGGGAAGCCCCTGTGCATTCGTGAAATTGATAAATCTTTTGCCGTCATAACGACTCAATCCGCCCCTTGTGGCGAGCCAAACCGTTCCCGTTTCGTCTTCATGCATGTCCCACACGGTATTGTGCACCAAGCCCTGCGCTGTGGTATATTGAACGAGTGTTTGACCGTCAAATCTGTTGAGGCCTTTTTCATAGGTTCCCAGCCAGATATTTCCCCGGCTGTCTTCCATCAAACTCACCACATTATTGCTAACCATGCCCTGTTCGGTTTTGTAAGTGGTGATCGATTTTCCGTTGTAGTGGTTTAGTCCGTTGCCCGAGCCATACCAAAGGTGACCATTTTTATCAAAGAGCATAGTCAGGATGTTATGGCTGGTTAATCCCTGTGCCGTTGAAAATTGAATAAATGAATCGTTGTTGGGCTTGAGCGTGTCGCGCTCCAGTTTGATGATGCCGCCATCCTGAACGCCAAACCACATATTCCCCGCAGGGTCTTCGGCCATTGAGAAAACAGCTTTTCTTAAAAGTCCCTGTTGCTGTTTGTATTCCATAGTACTGAGACCATCAAGGCGGCTCAACCCACCGCCGCTTGTGCCAAACCAAATGCTTCCTGAGGCATCTTCGGTGATGCAGATGATGCTGTTGTTGGCTAATCCCTGATTGGAGGTAAAATTGAGAAAAGCATCAGTATCCTTTCTTAAGGAGGAAACGCCCGCCTTGGAGCCAAACCAAAGGGTTCCCTCGCTGTCTTCAACAATCGAAGTGATTTTATCGCTAACAAGTCCGTCAGCCATAGTAAAGTTGACAGTGGCAACATTTTCGGTATCGGCTTTTTCAGGGTCGAACCTGAACACGCCCTCATCAGTACCAAACCAAATCATTCCATCACCATCCTCTGCCATGCAGTTGATGAAGAGGCCTTGCAAACCGCATTGTTTTGAATAATCAGTGAAAGTGATTTTTCCTGCAGGTTCAGCCCAGGGGTCATATTTCATTATACCGCGGTCAGCAATAACCCAGATGCCGCCTTTTTGGTCTTCGATAATCGCACGGGCATAATTTCCTATAAATCCGTGTTCTTCATAGATAGGAATGAATTTTTCCGGGCTTGTGCTTTCATCTAATGACACAAACCTGCACAATCCCTTTGCAGTTGCAGCCCATACTTTTCCCTGCCTGTCTTCGAGCGATTGAAGCACATCATTATCAGGAAGTCCATCTGCCGTTGTGAAGTTTTTAAACGAGACGCCATCATATTTGCTCAGTCCGCCAAAAGTGCTGAACCAAATATTTCCGTGGCTGTCTTCAGTAATGGAATTTATAAGATTATGCGGTAAGCCATGAGCAGAACTAAAATTTGTAAATGTTTTTCCATCGAACTTGCTCACGCCATTGCCGAAAGTGCCAAACCACAGCTTACCAGCATGGTCTTTAAATCCGCACAGGATGCTGCTTAGTGCCAATCCCTGATCCGTATTAAAGTTTTCCATAGAGATATAAAAGTCTGCCCGCTGCTTTTGCGGTACAGGTTTTCGGGATAAATCAACTTGCTCAGGTTTCGGGAAGTTGCTCAGGAGGCCGACAACCGAATTATCATGATAAGCGGCAACCGGTGCATAAATCGAATCGGTGGAAGTAGAAGTACTCAGCGGCAAAGGCTCAGCCAGCTGGTTGCAGGCTGCAAGGGAAATAAGCAGCATCAAGGGCAGTATAGATAAACAGCTTGGTTGAGTTTTACGCATTACATCACAGGGATTTACTATCTCAAAAGTAAACTATTATTTAGAGTATGGATATTTGAGAACCATTTTGGTTGTGTGTTTGGTTCTGAAATACTGGTTGATACACTGGCGCTGTAGGTTGCTTGTTTCATGCATTTCCAGTGAGCATGAAGATCCAGTATTTGAATTTTAGTGATTATCGGGATTCACAGCTGATGCGTTAACTTTTATATCATGCGTTGAATGTATTGGTATCATTAACTTCTATGGAAATTTTTGTTTTTTGGATTTGAAATCAAATATATTGGGCTTGCTAAAAACTTTTAATAAGTTAATATTGTGATACTTACAATAAGACTTGCAATAGTTGCCTAAATGAAATTGTTTAAATTATAGTCATAATTTTTGCATCAAATATTACCCCCGCTCAGCGGGGCTGCACCTCGATTATTTCCTATAATCATTTTCGATAAATATTACCGCGGCGCTGCCGCTAGGTGCAGCGCACCGATAATATTTATAAAACGCAATACAACAGAATAAAAAAGGTGCAGCCCCGCTGAGCGGGGGTAATATTTATCGATATTTCCTAGTTCAAGTTTTTCTATAGAATCTATCTTAGAAAAATAAGTCAAGTCAAATTAATCATCTGATAGGGTACGATTAAAATTGGAGTAAAACAATGTTTTAAGAATTTCAAA
>Ga0100391_1005084_pt1 | contig 12377 bp, 10 predicted proteins | sample CryGeymeta201515_FD_81541 | JGI IMG/M metagenome (GOLD analysis project Ga0100391, IMG submission 81541) | Groundwater microbial communities from Crystal Geyser aquifers in Utah, USA - Crystal Geyser metaG 2015-15 | ecosystem: Environmental > Aquatic > Deep subsurface > Groundwater | place: USA...
CATGATTCACGATGAGTACTTCTTCATAGGCTTATAATGAACTCGCATAGGAAGTTGGGACTTCATTTGATTGATTGATTGATTGATTTGTTAGCTGGTTTAATTCGTTTCTCACCAACATACCCTATTTTCATTATTGACACAGAAAGTAGCAGCAAGAAGAAAGACAAGAAGAAGAAAAAGAGAAAGCTGAACAGTAAAAGTAATGATAAAGAAAAAAGTTATAAGCATTCTGGCAGTGATAGCAAGAATGAGGACACAACGAACGATGCTACAAATTCCATGAATACGTACGTTTTTCTTGGGTTGCTTTTGTTTTGTTAATGGTTTGTCACAGGCACTATTCCATTCTCATATATATATATATATATATAAATATATATATATATATATATCACTTGTCTTCTTTTGCGTCATACTATAGGACGGCTACTGTTGACGGCCAATACATGGCCAAAATTCTTTCTACCTTTAGCAAAATAGAACAAAGTCGATTTGAAGCCTTTAAACGAGTTTCTTTTCCGTGTGATGCTGTATCCAAATACGTAGCTCATTGTTTAGCAGAACGACAGGATTTTCATCCTCCTCCCAGCAACATGGTACGTGCCAGCATCAGCCCACAATTGCAAGATTTGGTAGTTCCGGGACAAGAAGAAGAAATTACCACAGTTGTTGCAACGTTGGCCAAAGTGTATGCACAGCGATTATGTGCCGCGGCCAAAGCCTATGCGACGAGTCAACCAAATAGTAGCGACAATAGCAAAAATAAGGAACAACAACAACAGCAACAGTCATCCAAGGGATCGTATGCAGCCATTCAACCCGAGCATGTCTTGCAAGCCTTTTATGCACGGAAAGAAGGAGGACACGATCCAGGATTTTTTTTACAGCCCAATGAAGGGATTGCCACGGCATCCAATATAGTCAGTGCCGGTAAGGAACAAATGAAACGTACAGCGGCTTTGGCGGCACAAGAAGCATTGGATAAGCATTTGAAAGAACTCGAAGCGTATAGTATGAAACAAAAAACCAAGTCGACAAACAACCAAGCCAACATTTTGGCCAATAGCAGTGCACCAACACCCATGGACGAAGAAGATAGTGACAGTGGCGATGAAGCTGAGGTAGAATTGGATATAGAAAAAGAGTTGGAGCAGGAAATGGGGACCTCTCCGAAGAGGAAAGCAGATGCCAAATAAGTATGTAAAATGTTGGGACTCTATTATCTGCTGAAGATGCCTCACCGTGGATTATGAGACTCTTTGGATCATTCAAGATGCCGGTGTGCTCGTTTATTATATTATTTAATGGATGGTACGAAAATTGTTGAATGCCAAACGATTCTCCTCGTGAAATCGCAGCATGGACTCTGCAGATTGGTAATGACAAACGGGCGTCTGTGCTTGGCAATGATCACGCTGGTTAGCACACATGTCCGTCGCATTCGTGTGAAACATACCAGATCTTGACGGCAGTTCCCAAAGCTGAATTTTGAGGCGAGGGTGCATCTTTCTCTGTATCATCAACATGAGCCATCCCCAAAGCAAGTCACTGTGCAAACAGTATCCACCTTTTTCGGGAGTCCAGTTTTGATAGTCTGTAAAGGATTGCTGTTTCGTATAAGCACCGACAATATCTAAGAGACTCATTGAATCCTGAAACAATCGCCGTTCTCCAAAATTATTTTCTTGAATATAGTTGCATATGGATTGAAGGCTCTTCTTCCTTTTGGCGGGATTGCAGTCGATGGGTTTCGTAATTGCATTCAGGAGTCCCTTGGTCCAAATGCTTCCGATTCCTCCTTGTGGATATCGAATGGGTGATGTAAAAATACAACCAGCTGTCATGGCCGTTTTCTTCGGATCTTTTTGCGCAAAGACATTGGCAAAGATGTCCATGTTGTAGTAGGTATCATCGTCCAGAATGATGAGAAAGTCTGGAAATTCTTGGCTACGCTGTCGACCACGATACTGTACCATGGCTTTTAAAAGTCCCATCACGGGTCGTTTTTGGGCACACATCCAGCCAGCTAATTGTTCCTTTGGTTTTTGGTCCAGATATTCACTTCGAAACACAAAATTACGGACGCGATCTCTCATCATGGGTCGATTTTTGTGAAAAACGGCGCTTCCGCACATTTCTCGAATTGATGACGTAGCATTCGATTGTTGTGTTAAATAACTAGCACATTCAGGATCATCGTCATCGTCCTCGGTGATTGCAAAAAAATTGCGTACAGTGCGATGCGTGGCAAAGGTCATCCGTTGGACATCCAACAACTCATGTCGTTGTCGAGATCCAATAGAAATAATATCCACTGTCAAGTTTGGATTTTTAGTGTTGTGGTAATCATGCCCCCTCTCTTGTAAGCCTGTCGGGTGCGCATTTGCCTCAGGAATTTCTCGAGAAAGATGGTAAAGATCCCAGCTCTTCCTCAGCCACATCCAGAGCAGGAAAGCAGTCACAAAGTAGAGGGGCCGTCTTCCATTTATCTCTGGGAAGAAAGAACCTGCTGGCATGGCAAGGTCTTTATTATTGAATCACATCTAATAACGTATGCCCACAGCAAACACAAAACAAGGAGACAGTACGTCGAACAGAAAGGACTCTTAACAAGCGAGTTTGATATTATTGTTATCTATTACGTAAATTTTGACATAGTTGTTGATTGAGCGTAAATTTGTACCTGGTAACTATGATCATTGTGGTGCACTACTAGTAGTTTACTAATAAACGAAAAATACTCGAGTAACTAATAATCTGTCGAATAGTCAATTCGAGAACGCACACATTCTCTGGTCTGGTTGGTGCAATGTGCGATGATAATACTAGCTAGACTAGTCTAGTAGAGTAACTGGCAGGCCTCACAGTAGTCTACTGTTACTCGAGTAAAGGCGTACTACGCTGGTAACAGTTACTAGTATTTTAGCTAGACTACAAAAAAAAATAATACTCTAATAATAAAAATCCTCAAACCATAGCGAACGACAAAAAATTTAATAATAATACATAATACTAGCTAGCTAGTCTACTGATATCCAACAACTCAATCAAAATCTCTACCACTTGCTACTCTAGCTAGATATTACGCAATGACAGCCAAGGGTCCTCGTCAAATCCCTATTGTCTGTCCTGGACACACTCGTCCACTAGCAGAATTGCAGTATATTTACGTTAAGGACGAGGATCGGACCTTATTGGTTTCAGCATGTCACGGTGAGTGTGCTTTATTCAACTTTCAGGCAAACAACTACTTGGTCAAGGTCAACCTACGAATACTTATTTCTCATTTCATACCTCCTCTTCTTTTATTTTACTTTGTCTATTACTGTTTTTTAAGATAAGATGCCCATGGTCCGTGATGGTGAATCTGGAAATTGGATTGGCACATTTGCCGGACACAAGGGAGCTGTCTGGAGCTGTCAGTTGGATCCTTCGGGCAATCTCGCCGCAACAGCCTCGGGAGATTTTAGTGTACAAGTGTGGGATGCCATCACCGGACAAGCACTGTGGCAATTCCCTCACAACCATATTGTCAAGACGTGTCATTTTTCACCAGATTCCAAACGTTTGGCCACGGGAGGACACGAAGGTGTCCTGCGTGTCTTTGATTTGACTCTGTCACCCAAAACTAACGTCGGTAAAGAAATTCCACAATCTACTACGGACAAGATTGTCATTTCCAAATGCCTGTGGTGGACGGACGGCATTGTTTTGACGGGAAGTTCCGATGGAAAAGTTCGCTTCTGGCAAGTGAGTGGCGATGATGTGCCGCCGGAACCGATGCACACCTTGGAGACGGAAGGCGCCGAAGTACGAGACATGGAACTCACTCATCTGCCCAGTGGAGACATTTTGACAGTAGCAGCTGGTGATAAAGTCTACTTCTTTCACTTGCAGGACAAGAAGTTGTTGCACGCGTACCAAATGCCCATTCATTTTCGCGAAGAAGGAGGCGCGTCCTTGCATCCCGACGGCCACAAATTTGTGGCCGGAGGAAGTGATTTATGGGTCCGCATCTTTGATTTTAAAACGGGAGAAGAACTGGAATGCAATAAAGGGCATCACGGACCGATTCGATGTGTTAGATTTTCTCCTGACGGGAAAATCTATGCCAGTGGGTCCGAAGATGGTACCATTCGATTGTGGAAGACGGAACCGGAGGCTCAATAAAATGGATGCGCACGAAGAGACCCGCTTCCATGGCTCGTCGGTGATCTCGTTATCTGCTAGTCTCGAAACTAACTTGTCTCGGACCACGACACGTAATGACCGCCTACTATGTTCAATGGGAGAGTTGCAACAGAGATGGTGACATACTCAATATTCACCAACAGCTGCAGTAATCTCTATTATGATTACAGTGCAATGCACAGTAAATCGTTCCAAATATGTCAGCAAAATTAATGCATGGTCTATTTTGTTTTCTTCATTTCTGCCAATGAGCAAGATAATAGTAACCTTTTCGCCGCTCAAAAAATTATAGTTTCGTCGCCTAACCCTTGTATGGTTGTAAATAACTGCAGACGACACCAAAGATAAGATTTTGCATGGCAAATCCAAGACTAGCAGACCAACGGTAACCCTTGGCCCATGTTGGCATGAGACCATAGACGATCGAAGCGCCTACAATCCAGGTGGAAACACCCAACAACCAAGCCACCTTTCCGTGAGAAGCACCTCGACCACCTCCAAAGGACACGCCCAGGCCGCCCCCTTCTCGCGCTTCTTTTGGCATGCCACGAAATCTCAATTGTGCCACGCAGACCAACCAGGTAAAGCGATTCATGTAATCCTGTGCTGGTGGGAAACCGAATCCTACCAACGTAATAATACCCCAGAGCTTAATTTGTTGCATACGATATTCGGCATCAGGCTTTTTGATCAGACCCTTTGTCCACTGGGGTGCATTCCATTCCTTCTGATTTTTTGGTGCATCATCCACGTCTTCCCCGCTGCATTGACAGGATGATGCATAACATTATTGTTTGAGGCGTTCGTGTGTATTTTTGCAATGTTTATTATAAGTGTGGGAGAGCGTCAAACAAGAATAAAAAGAAATAAAGAAATATGACAGTTCCAGAAGTTCGTATGGAAAGAAAGGTGAGGCTTCTGTAGAAAATATCAGCAACAATTTCCGTGAAACAAAACAAATCAACTATAAACACACACGTACCCTGCCTTCTCAAATCTGGATTGAGCCTTGGCACCCTCGGATGTCTCTGATAGACCAGCCAGTCGCTCGTTCAAACGAATCTGCAAGATTTTATCCTTGGCCACTTCAATCTTAATCTTTTGCTTGACATCCGAGCCGGCTGCGGCAATGAGATTGTCTGTTGCAGCGACAATTTCTTCGTAGGTTGCATCTTCTACGATGCCCAGTTCACGGTGCAACTTGGCCCGTTCAAATTTCAAACGACGAGCTTCTCGTTGTCGCTCTTTTTCGGCTATCCAAGGCAATTTCTTAAATGGATTAGGAACAACGGCAGCAGCACGCAGAGCCGTACAGGACGCCGTCGAAGGAGCGATGTGAGCTGCCTGACGAGGAACAGAAGCAGGAGCAAAGGCTGCGATAGATCCAGCTGCCGCCAAGGCCACGAGGAGCGATAGTATTTGAGACTTCATTTAGTTCTTCTGGGAAGGTATCGGTAAGTTATGGGAGCCTGTCTGAAAGTGCAAAAAGCTACTCCAGAATAATAGCAGCTATTGTTTGTATTATTTGTTACAGCATACAGTACTCATCACATATGTTTATTGAAGTTTAAAAACACATGTTTGCCGATGATGGGCATGGCGCTTGGCGCTTGGCTATCACCTATCTTACTTTTTCGGGCTTTGAACATGACAGGTGGAACGAGAATGTGCGTACCACTCAAAACCTTAGATTTTGTGAAAGACTGTTAAAAGTATCCTGGGCATATATTTCTGTACTAACTGCGACACTGCAACATGAGAGTGCTCCACAAAACATATTATTATTCTCACGTGTATTATTCTACTCCCACAGACTTGACGTATGTAGCTTTGTTTCTTTCAAAAGCCAACATCATCCCTTCTGCCGCCTGGCAGCTTCCCGAGCTTCTGCCGCTTCTCTACGAGACCTTTCAACGGCGGCTTGTCTTGCCCTTAGTTCGGCGGCAGCCGCTTTAGCCTGTTCTGCTGCCTCGCGCAAGGCACTGCTCGAAGAACCTCCTGGTCCTGCGTAGGTACTTGAACGTTGCATTGGTTTCTTCTTTCCTGCTCGACGAACCGTTGGCTGCGATCGATCGGCAAAATTACTTCCGTCGGTACTGAATGTTCGCCGAGGGACCGCTGGTCTTCTGTTGCGGGCTGACATATCCATACTGTCTTTAGTCGTGCTGTCGTCTGCGCTTTTCTTGCTGGCGAGAGAAAGCGTGTCACTCCGCAGGGACGCCATTTTTTGTCGTGCAGTGGACGTCTTTGCAAAGAAATTGGACAGCGAGCCGTTCAGGGCTTCAATATTGGAGACAGAACCACCACCATCGCGCGATCTGTTGCTCGTGGATGCACGGGAAACTCCACTTTTGCTCCCGCCGCCACCATTGAATTTATTTGAGGGTTTGGTATTGGATAAGAACGACGTCAACGAAGAATGCTTTTCACCACCTTCGCCACGACTAGATGAAGACCTCTTCGACGGCTTATCCGAAGACGCATCCAGTGACAAGGCAGAGAAGGAGCCATCTAGCGATAGCGCCGAAAAAGAACCCTCCAGAGACAATCCCGAGAAAGAAGAATTCAATGCTTCAAAAGCTGCTGTTCCTGCTTCTGATGCTGATGTGGCTGCTTGTGAAAGACCTTGCCCGACTTCCTGAAAAGCGCTGGCTGCTGCTTCGGCAAGCATTTTTGCTGGTGCAGTCAATCGATCAAAGACACGTTTGTCCGCACGCGCTTTTCTGATATCCCAGTACATCTCGTCTCCACTGGCTTCTTTGCCTAGCATCTCGCTTCGGGTATCCGTATCGAAGTAGTGTTCAATTTTTTGATGGACGACCCTGCTGCCATTCTTCGATCGAGCAGCTAGTCGCGAAGGTAGATTGTCTTGAAGGATGTACGGTAGATCTCCAACAGTTCCCGAGTAGCAGCAATCTACCAACATGGTTGTGTATGTGTTACGCGGCATAGCTTTGATAAGGTCACGTAAAATGATTTCATCTTTGATTTCCCCGGCTGTTTTGTAATCGGACGGGATCAAAAACAAGGAATTACCAGATCTTCCTCCATGTCCAGAATACTGAATAAACAGGACATCCTTGGACTGCGAGAGTTTTGTCATTTTGGTAAAGGCTCGCAAAATATTCCGCTTGGTTGGTTGTGTCGATGCATCCCCGTCGTCATCCTCCCAAAAAATGTGGAAATTCTCGGGACTAAATCCACAGTGTCGTTGTAAAAATTGCTGCATCTGTGCCAGATCGTTCGCCGGTCCCCGCAGCATCGGACCTTGCCCCGAGCGCACACCTATCAATAAGGCTCTCCTTGTACCAGTAAATCCTGGAGGCACAATGTAGAATGGTGCGTATACGCCATCACTGCCACTTCCAGTCATCTGGGGGAAGGTAGGAGGCCCCAAAGGACGGCTGGAAGAAATGGTTGGTTTCGCTTCTCGTTTTGTGGCCCGAGCAACTCGTTTTTTGATTTCTTGTAACACTTGCAGAACGTGAGCCTTACTGCTGTTTTTGCTGGCGCGAGGGGCTGTCCACGAACTGGGAGACTCGTAAAGGAATTCCAAAAGGGCCGAGGTTGCCAACGAGAGTGCCTTTGCGTTACTTCCTAAAGCGGCAGAAGCTGGAAGCGGTGGTAATTTGAAATTATCCATTGCAAAATAATCCTCCTGTGCCTGAGTTACGTCATCTTGGCTGGCAATTAACATAAATTCAGCAGGGATGCATTTTCGGACCTTTTGTTCGAACGCTTCGTTGTCGGTATGGGCTTCCCCCAATAAGGCAGCATAGGCTTCCGGACGCGTAAGAGATTTGGACCGTGAACGAGAACGAACACCAAGTCTTCTGTCAGGAGTATTCGATCTACAAACTCGGGTTTGTTCTGTGCCATCTTTTCTTGTTGTACGGTTCGTAGCAGTAGGTGTAGTTGTAGTTTTTGTTGTTGTACCACCACCACTACTACTACAGCCGTGCACACTCGTCGTTTGTTGTCCAGTTGCTCCTAGTACCATTATTTTGCCAGCGACGATATCTTTCTGGATTTGCACAGACAGCAACACTTTGACGTGACGAGACTATGCAGACTATGCAGTTTTTCAATAGGGTAATTGGGGGCACGACGCCCACACGCACTTTCATTCTACTACCAATTTGTTGTTGTTTGTGGGTCATGATATCGGACGTTCTGATGATGATTGCCAAAAAGTACTTTTACAAGTACTACTGTAGCTAAGAGAGTAAAGCTACACAAGCTCCTACTACTACTACTACTACTAGCTAGTACTAGTACTACTAGCTAGTACTAGGCAGTACTCCTCCTCCTCCTCCTGCCTACTACTACTAGTACTGCTGCCTACTACTACTACTACTACTACTACTACTACAAGTAGTAGTCTACTAGAAGTGTACCTACTGGTACTCTACTCGGAGTGACCATGCCAAGCTGATTCTTGCGGGACTCATCATCTGTATCCAAATGCAACTACTAGGGACTGAAATTGTTTTGAGTCATGTTCAAATATCGCTTTGTTTCAAATATTATTTCATTCGATTTCACAAAAATTTAGAATACCAGGTAAGAAATAACACTCAAACCTTTCACTTCATTGTTTCAATCAAAGGCGAGAGGACAAGCATGATAAGCTTTCCTAGTAGTAATCTTGCAACAGGCGCTTTTCTTCTGTTAGTACTACTAGCTACGAGTCATGGCGTTGTTTGCTTTATCCCAGCAATGAACAGTCGGCTATCCAGCAAGCATTATTATTATTATTATCAGTTCAAAAAGTATAGCAATCGACAACTACCACGGGCGATGGATACTCGATGTTTTGGTTCGAGAGAAAGTGACAGTAAAAAAGAAGACGAATGGAAAGGATATCCGACTCATTATCATCTAATCTCTTCGGACAGAGTGATTCTTCCTGGAGAGACCGTCCGTCTGGAATTGTCAGACGAGGAATCTATCCCACTCATGCAGAACGCCCTAGACAACCAAAGCGGAACTCTGGTTGTAGGGGTCAATCTGGAAATATCTGACAGCAATAACAACAGCAATAAAGGGGGTTGGAGATTGGCACAAGTGGCCAGTCACTGTGATATTATTGGTCTTGCCGTAGCGGACCAAGACACAAACAATAACAGCAATGAAAAGGTAATCATGGATGTTGCTTGTACCGGGCGCGTGAGATTGGTCGAATTGCTGGAGCAATATTCGGATCGTAGCTACCGATGTGAGGTTGAGCCCATTAATGAATTTGTCGATGACCAGGATTTTAACAAGGGACAATTGTTGGAAGAAAACATACGAACGCTAATGAAAAAGGCTTCGAAAATGGAACTGTCGATTCGCAAAAAACTGAAAATGCGGGAGGCAAAAGCAGAGGAGGAAGATTCTAAGGAATGCAGTGATGTGATTCCAGACTACATGTACAGCAACTTTATCCAAACCAAAGCAAGAGTAAGCAGAGTGATAATGAAGGATGTGCAACGACAATATATTGCCCCCTACATGCAAAAGCGAAATGCCACACCGTTCAAATTATCAGCCAAAGACGAAATGGAATTAAGTGAATCATATTGTAATGACATCCAAAGCCTAGTATCTACCAGCTGGGCAGTATTTTTGTCCCTCCAGGATGCTACGTTGGAAGCAAGATATCGACTTCGAGCCTTGGATTGGGATAACCTGATTGAGCGACTTAAGTTGGCCCAGTATGCACTCCGCGAAAAGGAATTGTTTCTGCAAGGTCAGCTGATGCTTCTGCAGACAAATGATGACGACGATGCTGGCATGTTAACAGAAACAAATTGCACAGTACCGAATAATGACGAGTATGGAATCTTCCAATAGATTACAGAACGACGAATTCTTCAGCATCCATATCATGTATTCCTGGAACACACGCAGCTACTTCACTGTACCATTATATGTTGTATGGTTTGGGATGCGGTCTGGATTTTCCTCGTGGTTGGTCTTTCCAAGATCAATAAATCCTTTGTCTCCCGATGATATTGCCAATTTGCGGAATTTGTTCATTATTGGCCGAATATCATCACCACTTATCTTTCCCAGATTCAAGAGCGAGGCTTCTACAAATTCAAACTGGTCCACGTTATTGTCGATACTGCTGGCTTGATCGAATCGGATCATTTCTTTGCTGACTTCTCTTTGCTCCCAGGCATAAAGACGTCGCAATCCTTCCAAGTCGCTCTGGAGAGTCGATAGCTTGCCTAACGTGTTGCCCACAAAGAAGGTACCGAAAGAGAGATAAAAGACCTGAAACAATCTCATTTCACTTGACATGTTCAAATCTCCATAGCCAATGGTAGTGGTTGACTGAACCGCCCAATAGAAACTTTGAGCAACGGTCCACTTTATTTGGGCATCACTGTAAGCGCCTTCAAAATATTGGCTCACAACGACACCAACCAAATTGAGTGCCACAAAGTGCAAAGCTATCTCCGTTAACTTAATCAATCGTATCCGAGCTATGCGTTTGTAAATGATCTCTCCTTCTGCTACCTTGTCTGGGTTGATTTGTAAATACCTTGCGTACAGCTTCTCAAAGGGAGCAAATGCATCCTGGGCTGCTGCTCCGAAGGCTAAAATTGACACGCAAATGGAAACAATCATGTAGATTGTTCCAATAGTGGTATTCCCGGAGCTAACTCTGACGTCGCCATAACCAACGGTAGAAATTGTAACGCTCCCAAAGTAAAGACCTTCGAGCCACCCTTTCCATTCAAGCCATCCGGATCTTTCCGAACACTCCTGTACACACATTCTCATCCTCCAGTACATAGCAGAACAAAATGGGCGTACATAAAAAGAATACTGCGACCACCATGAAAGCGTTGACCGACTGATTGCGCATCCAGGGCCATTGCGAAACAACTCTGGTATAAAAGAAACCAAATTCCACGTAGTGAAACCAGTCATCATCAATCGCATCTATGTGCACAATACACCGATCCAATACTTCCAGTAAACATTGATTTGTGGTCTTCACTCCGATTCGATTCAGTGCAGCAAGGCATAATGACGAAAATGTATGCGCGTCATGTCTTCGTTCGCATGCCATTTCGTTGGCAACCCTCTCTCGATATGCCACCAAATCTTGTCGCCGGACGCGATTCTTACTAGGATAGTTTTTGTCAATGGCAATTTGAAGTAATTCAGATTCGAGAGCAACCCGCACCTGATTGGTAATCAAAATGCGATCATTTCGACGACGCTCAATTTTTTCAGCGAGTATCTCCACTTGAGATCGACCTTCCTTGAGACTGCCCAGGCGATGGCTAGAGTCGTACAGTCTCGTGGACTCGCCAATGAGTAGTCTTTCACTCTCCCCTACATGTCGCTCCTCTTCTTTTTGGGTCATTATTTTATGATTAATTGTATTGTGGGTCGGATAGAAATATGAAACACGATACAGCAGGACTTTGCTTTGCCCCAGACAGCTTTGATTGGCAACCAAAATCCAACTTAACAACGAGGTTTAATCCTGAATATGCCTACTCGTCCTAGCGGTGGTCTAGCTACCCATAAGTTGTAGAAGTTTAGTTGATTACAATAGTCGCGGAGTTTCATGTTGATAACGTAACAACATCTACTACTACTAGTAGCTAGTCTAGTAGTAGGCCAACTTTACCTTAGACTAATCTACTAGTAGTAGTAGTAGTCTATCTACGGTCTACTTTTCTACATCTTGGAGTAACAAAAATTGGATGAAAGATCGCACATTTAATCTCTAACATGACACATGCAAATCGTGGCTGCCTGATCGCTGCGCACTCTAGTAGGAGGAGGCTATCGAAAAAGGAACAACAAAAACGAAGGCGAGCAGAGCAAGTACTGCAGTCATCTCGAACAGAATTCCTTCTTTTCATAACAACCTACCACAACAAATCAAGTGAAATTCACTCGAATAAAAGACCCCGAGGAATATCCCCACTCTGTCTTCACTGGAGGGGGACGCCGCAGGCATGTCGCGAGCGTTTTCAAGGAAAAATAGGTCATTCAAAATGTTTGGCTATTTTAGGGAGCGGAGGTGCCACTACACGGCAGTCCCACTGCGGCAGCAATGCCCCCCCCCCCCCCCCCCCCCCCACCCCCCCCCCTCCCCCCCCACCCCCCCACCCCACCACAACCCACCCACCCCAAACCCACAGCACCCCCCACCCACCAACCCCCAC
>Ga0100391_1005085_pt1 | contig 12376 bp, 12 predicted proteins | sample CryGeymeta201515_FD_81541 | JGI IMG/M metagenome (GOLD analysis project Ga0100391, IMG submission 81541) | Groundwater microbial communities from Crystal Geyser aquifers in Utah, USA - Crystal Geyser metaG 2015-15 | ecosystem: Environmental > Aquatic > Deep subsurface > Groundwater | place: USA...
ATGTAAACAAAATTTGGAGTGACGTAATTTTGGAAAAATCCGGGGACCGGTATTGACCTTTATATCTTCCTGCAGCAACTTCATCAACTTCCAACTTCCATACTTTTTATCCAAATCCTCCCAATAACGGGAGCACTGAACGCCGGTATGCAACGTTACCCGATCGCTAATTCTAACTCTAACCGATGAAATCTAAAACGCGAACACACTCAAAAAAGCGAAGATCTGTTCCACCCAAATGGCTCGAGCTGTGGCGAGGAATACGATGCACCTGGACAAAATGAGAATAACACCTCATCCATAGTCGCTCACAAAGGATACAAACGCACAAAACAATAACATGTATATTAAATGAGCACACAAAAGGATACAAACGCACAAAACAATAATAGATGTATATTAATTGAGCACGGCCAGAAGAAACATGAACAACCCCATGTCAATATCTCTCGATTTAGACGTCCCTTCGGATGTCGGCCTCTTAGCCCACGGTCCTAGTCCCGTCAACAGGTATCGGCAGCGGAAAGATGCGAATGCAACGTCGACGAATCTAATAGCTGCTGTTGTAGCTTTGATGGGCTCAGCCTTGTTGTTGGCCCTTATGGCATCTCTGATCCAACCGACTTTGGGATACTCTCACACGGAAGAAGCGATTTCTGAAGCAGTACAACACAACGAAGGATACGGGGTTGATACATCCTGGCCGATTTTCGGTCCCCTAAAAAAGGACGATTCAAACCGAATCTTTGGCGAGGGAACCCGACACGAAGCTTACATGAAACATCTTCAAGGGTGCCGCAGCCATTACATGAAACAGAGTCGAGAAGCAGCTCAAACTTGTGATACCTACGAATTTGATCGTCTCTTGATGAATCAGCGTCAGCCCATCTCCATGGAGGTAAGCTCATCGAAAGCAGCTGATCTTTGTTCCAACTGCATCGCTATATTTCCCTCACATTGTACTATCTTCACGTGTTTGCAGAACTATACGGACGTCGGCTTTAAGAAAATCCAGGCTCCACCACGAGTTGCACAGCTGGTCCGTACGTTTTGGGAACAAAACAAGGACAAACAACGTGTCCCAGAAATATGGCCAGTAGGAAATGTCTATACGAACCATTGGGATAGTCCAACAACAATGCTCTCTGTAGATGACACGGGTCTTCGTGGATCTGGATATGCCTTCAAGAAATCCATCTGGGATGCGGCGCGCTCCACAATATCCACATGGACGGGAGGCCAAGATATTACTCCCGTCAGCATGTACGGTATTCGCGTTTATCACAACAACAGTTTGCTTGTACCTCATGTGGATCGTCTCCCATTGGTGGCATCTGCCATGGTCAATGTCGCTCAGGATGTAGAAGAAGATTGGCCCATGGAGATTTACGACCACTCCGGTCGGGCTCACAATGTCACTTTACGACCCGGTGAAATGCTACTGTTCGAAAGTCACTCTGTTCTTCATGGTCGTCCCTTTCCTCTCAAGGGAAAGTTCTATGCCATGCTCTTCATGCACTTTGAACCAACTATGCAAACTCCTCTGAGGCAGAAAGAAAGCATTGATGAGCAATATCGTCAAGCTGTGCAAGATGGAGTTGGGGGTCAATCCTCCTCCGAACAAGCGTCCATGTTGCCGCCATACATTCGACGATTCAGCCCCGAAGAAGAGCACTGGCAAAAAGATCATCCAGAAGGCTGGCGCTCTCCAGTAGATTCCACCGCAACAGCAGCTGGACAGAATCCTGTAAACACGAACAACAGCACGAACAAGGCACAAAACCAATCCAAAAGTCATCAAGCAGCCCGCGAAGGTGATTTTGAATTTTGGCTCAATGCACTAGCCCAAGCAACTTTAAGTAAAGCCCGATATGAACTTGTAAATGGACGTGACAACCGTGGGTGGCAGCCAATCCACGAAAGCGCCGTGCATGGTAAGCTGGATGTCGTGGAGCTGCTTCTCAAACACGGAGCTGAAATCAACACCCGAACACAAGGCGGACGAGGAGGCACTCCACTCTTTTTAGCACGAGATAAGTTGGGCGCCGAGCATAAAGTCGTCAAATACTTGACATCCAAAGGAGCTCTGAGCATTCCCCCGGACCGTATGCGCGATGAGCTGTAGTGCACTGAAGACGAGTGCTGATATATATAATTTCTTCAATGCGATTGCATATTACATTTAAAAAAGTCGAATTCAACGTTTGTTCATAATCATTAAATCCACATGTTTTAATATATCAGTATAACATACTAGTGGCTAGCACCCTTCATTGGAGAGTATTGGTGATCTGCGAAAAAACGACGTAGTTCAGCATTGAAAGCAAAACTCAATTTGTTCTATCGCTTCTCCGTGCTCCGGGGAAACGTCGGAGCGATGGCTTCCTGGTTTCACTTTCAGGGCACGAAAGCTCTGACCCTTGACAGCTGTTGCAATATCCTTTGAGGTGAGTAGACATCCCACACTGCACTTTGTACTTTCAAAGCTGTCACACCCAAAGGATAACGTTCCATGACTATCACACTTGCAAGTGAATAAGCTGTTCGGATTGCTGCTGTGATCGAGTCCACCGGTAACATAGCCAACCCCGGCTCCAGACACATAAGTAAAGTTCAGCTCTAAACCAAAATCAAACCCCCAGTCCGTGCAACTGAAATCACTTCGGTTGACGGAAGAAGAGAGGTCCATGGGAGAGCTTTCGACATTGACGGAAAGAGTGGGTAGGAAACATCTTGTTGGAACGACCTCGCTGGTTGGCATTCGAGAATATGTAAAAGTATTTTCGAGACAGACTTCAATTTTTCTTTTTCGACAATGAGAAAATCTTGAAAAGAGGTCAAAAACAAACACCGCAATATCAAGCTTGAAAGAACAACTTTGGCTTCTTTCGCCCCCACCGTGTCGCGCGAGATGTGGCAATCTTCCTCCGACTTGCGGTGGTATGTATTCCTTTGTTCGCTCTACTCGCGCATACCCACCAGGTAACTTCGCTGGGCGCATTGTATTGCCTTCGATGCGTGGTCAAGACTGGTGCTCAAGTTTCTTCTGGTCTCGAATCCTCTCCAGCAACGTTGAATGCTCAAAGCTGATTTCCGTTCGCAAAGTGATTGACGTCGCGCTAGCACTCTTTGAGTTACACTTTGAATCCACAAGTGGCGTTGTAATGCCTTTTCCTTTTTCCGTCTTTCCTTTCGCACGGCTTGATTGACAGAGTTGACGTGCCTCTTAATGAAAACTTGCAAGAGCTTTAAGGATCGTAGAATTGTAAGCGCGTCATTGAAATCACCACCTTCGAGGATAGAGGTACCCTCCCTTTGTGCGCTTGGCATTAGCTGGGTGTATGACATAGAGGGTACATCGTAGGTGATACCCTCCTTGTTGCCACGGCTACATGGCTTGTCATCGCAAGGCAGGTCAGACATTATCGAGGTCTCTCTGCTGGGCGACTTTATAGCATTCGTGCCTTGAATGTTGATTGGATCAGTTTGACGGAGATATACTCTGGGGGCATTCAATAAAAAGAGACATCGTTGTCGAGCAGCTCTTCCTTCGTCGTCCAACAGTTTGCTTTCGATCAATGCTAAATCGATCAAGTTGTCATCGCAGCTACCGTCGTCAACCTCCACTTCTTTTTGCTCCTCCGTTGACACTAGTGACGTAGCATCGTTGTAATTTTCGTCACTTTTTGATACGTCAACTTCGGATAAGAAGGTGCTAACGCTGCCTGACACAATCCAGTTTTCAGCTGGAGTAGGAGCGGCAACCAACTTTTCTTCGTTCATGCCAACGAAGTCTTCTTCTCCGGAAGTCGTACGGGACGAAGCTGAAAACACAATCTCTATTGAACCAATACTCTTATCTTCGCTCCCAGTCTTGTTGGTTTGTGTAGTGCATTGGGAATTCATTATCGAACGCGGGAGAGGACAGCAGTCGTCACCATTTTTGTTCTTCGCTTCAGCGACCATATCATCAAACGTCATATCAAACGACTGGTTTGGTTGTTGTTCCGCTCCCTCGATGACACTTTTTTGTTGCGTTGGTATTGATGATGACACTTGTGGCGGAATGATGGTTTTCGAAGGTTGCTGGGGTTTGTTCGGACACGCCATCGTGTTGCAGAGAAAACTCTTATGTCCAATGGTGCCAAAGAGGAAAAACAATATTCACCAATTTTTAAAAACATAGACGCACACAATACAATCGCCTTAAATTTGTAAGAATCCGTGTAGCGGACTCTTCTTAGATTTCGAATCCGGAAAAGATCTCACCATTAGAGCACCAATTAATCAATAAATATGACTGTTGAGAAGGACAGCGGCCGAGCTTGCCAGCAATGGAACTAGTTGAGAGGCCAGCGGTAATTCTGGTTTTCGCTATTAGGTTATGGAACAGATACATTTACGGAAACACAGCATGTCGCACACGCTTAGAAAATCTTAAGCTTTGTGTTGATGGATTCTGAAACCAAAATAATTACTCGAATACAACACGACAATAGCCACAACGCTAGCCAGAATACCGGAAGTCAAGGCGGCCTCCAGTATCCAAGCCATGGTCGCGAACCCAAGGTAGGTGGCAAGAGCAATTGTTTGAAAAATGACTGGTAGTTGCATGCACCAATCCAACAAGCGGTACATCGGCTCATGTCGAGGACACGAGGAATGCCTTCGTCTGTGTAGGTGTCATACAAGCTAGAAGCAACCTTGGAGCAGAGGAGACGGAAGAGGGTAACGCCCAAATGGGAAAAGCCGTGGATATTTTGGTCGAAAATTACATGATTAGTAGCCTGTTCCAAAAGAAACGTAGTTGGATGCCTTGATTCCTACGACCATGACTTTTCATCTGTAGTCAAAGGCGCTTAAAGACCAAACTTGGTAACCACCCCAATTTTGGTCACAACATTGCCTTCCAAAATATCGCTGACCTGAACAGCATCGGCACGCAAAGGGACGCTCGTTCCATCCACGAACACTAAGTGAGCGCCAGTCGCTTCCATGGTGTTGCCTTTGACGGTGCGAATCTGAACAAAGCCGGCCTTGGCATCTTTGTCCATATGAGCAAAGCTGTAGACCATTTCGTAGGACTCTCCGGTAAAGATACGGTCACCAATCTTGAGGTCTTGCATATCAACGATTCCCCTGTCATATACATGTACTTTCGAATCTTTAGAAAAACAAGTAGGCACATTAATAGAGCCTCCAGCACTGGCAAGCTCACGCCTGCGTAGGCAAGATGCTTCGTCTCGTTGGACCTTGATCGAAGCGGCGGCGGCGGGGAAAATGGTAAGGAGAAAGGAGGTGGATAGCTTCATGGGTGAATTCTTATCCTTGAAGATCGAAAATGCTTTCTTTTGGAACTTCTTTGATTATTATGAACTACTTTTGGTAAAAATGGGATGGGAGTCTCGCGTGAAAAATCAAAAGATCGCGCGAGATCCTGGTTGAGTCGCAAGACTCGCAGCCATAAATCGAAATAATGGCATCGAAAAACCCGTTTTATTAAAAATGTATTCATAATAGCAGGATACTTATTTGCTCATATTGAAACGCGAGATCTAAAACAGTCAAACAACCAAGGCAAGACTTCGAAGCCTAAGGTAGACGTATAACAAGACATCGACTATGTACTAGCTAGCCAGATGGTGCTACATAGATGCAATTTATTGCCCGAAATGACTTAGAAGTTCAGGGGGGGGGGTGACCTGTAAAAAAATTGAATGTCTAATTACAGGGATCACAACTATGGTGCCCACAGGGCACCAAGGTTACCCGAAGGCAACCACTGGCACCCCAAAGGGTGACAGAGATGATCACAACCGGACCACACCCTCTATGGAGGAGGATAGGATCTGCTATCTAAATTGGGTGACACACACCCGGGGTTTGAGTTTAAGGGGAGTGACCTGTAGCTACTATAGTAGGTGGCCATTTTGACGTCTTTTACGCTTCTCGGATGCAATCAACTGAAGCAAGAGATATACAAATCTTGTTTTGAATGATTGGTAATGGCTTTTTACATGGCATTCCAAAAGTTTTAACGTAAGAAGGAAGTTTGAGGCAAAGCAAAGGGTGGTTACTATTTTTATCAGGCTACCTGGTACTCTACTACTAGCTACTACTCGTAGTAGGTAGTAGTAGGACTCATTTAAGATTTCACTTTGCGGGGGCGGGTGGATGGAGGCATCTTCAATCTGTCCGTTGTCCCACTAAGGCCAAAGTCAATATCCCTGCCCCTAAAAGCCATTCTTTCAAAGAGCTCTTTTCTGATCGATGACCACGACTACTTCTGGTACCAGGTACCACGTAGAGTAGCTAATACTGTAACAACAGCAGTGAAGTAAAAGACCATGAAAAAACAAAAACGAAAGAGTACCAAACTAGAAACTAGCATCGTATCGTTCTCATCGAAACTAAACAGCGCATTATTTGGTTCCTCGATTAAGTAAGTGAACCAGAAGAAGTTTCACTGACAAGTTATTGCTGTTATTATACTGAAATCAAACAAAGATTCTACAAATCAAATTAAAGCACACTTTTCCGCGCGGTCCCTGAAAATTTGAATCTAATACCCTACACTCCCCACTCCCCACCGCACATACGACCAAAAAGAAATGCAGCTTTCCCAGCGTTGTTTCCTTGCATGGCTGACCGTGCACGCCGCTTCTGTATCGGTCACAACAGCAACAGCTGCATTTTCTAACCCGTTTTCGCCGAGGCGGTATCTCCAAGGCAGCAGTAATATCCCCGATGAGTTGTGGGGTTTTCAGAGCGGATCTGCCAATGGACACACGGATGCAGGAGGCATGATTTACGACTTTGCTCGTGATCAGGTAATTCTAACTGGCTCTACACATGATACACAGTTTTTTGTGGCTGATGGAGCCGCTGGTGTGGACTGCTTCGTGGCGTCTGTTCCTCTGCCAATTGACACAAATGAAATATCGGCTTCTGAAATGGAGGGAACCAGCCAAGGTGTTGGTACGGCGGCAGCAGGGCGCGAACAGGGTCTCTGGAAGATTGGCGACAAGCACCGAATGGACACGACCCTTACCTTAGATCGCTGTGATTTGATTGCCCATGTTCCTTTGGATGCCAGTGACCCACAAAGTCACGAACACTTTTTCTTGGGAGGCACCATAGCAGTGGAAACAAACAGTAACAATCAGGCAACGTCTGTGGAGCCATTGATTTATGAATTAATGGTAAAAAGCAATGCTCCCGGTACTAGCCCAGTGCTGGAAACTTCGGAGCCCTTAAAGGTTCCAAGCACAGGGCGTCCTGAAACAGCTAACGGTGTGATACAAAACGATCTCATCATTCCCTCCATAATGACGGCCTATAATCACATCCTTTATGTGGCAACGGTGAAACGAGTTTTAGTGGTCACCGAAAATTCGAGCAACGCACAAGCCATGAGGCGCATCGAACTGGGATTGACAAAATTTACAGCGAGCGACGATGCGACTGAACCCTTAATCGAGGAATGGTATCACGGTTACAGCACTTCCATTATGGAGGTCAAGGGAAATGGGGCACCATCGATGACATCTGGAATGTTTCACGGTGATCCGGGCCTTTCGCAAGTGGAAGAAAACCAATTGAGCATCGAACAGGAGCAAATCGAATATGAAATTGAGCAAATGGAATCAGAACGCGACGACATGCACTTCAATTTTCATCGACACGAATACAAGAACGATGGAGTCTTGATTAGTGGATTGGAGGTTATTGATGTGGAAGATGGCGGAGAGCCGTACCTTATCATTGCAGGTTCTGCTCCCGGAACCAAAGAGGGGCAAGGTGTCAACCAGACAATGAGTCGTCACCCCTTCATGGATACAGCCAGCACATTTGTCGGAGATTGGGATGGTTACATCACTAAAATTAATGCGCAGACCGGAAATGTTATGATGCCTGCGGATGCTGGCACTCAAAATATCGTCCAGAATACCTGGACATATCGTGTGGCGACCCAGCCAAAGCGTGATGACTTTGTCCAATCCATTTGCGTTCCTCGATTTCCTCACTTTGCAGTGACCCCGAAAGCGTACGTCCCTTCCGTCATTTACGCGATTGGTACTACGCAAGGAATTTTTGAGCATGACAAAAATGGTGGTGCTTTTATTTTGCAGATTGATTTGGATACCATGAATATCTTATGGAAACAACAACTATCGGGCATGAACGTTCATGGATTAGCTTGTGAAGTATTAGTTGATATCGAAGCTCACGGAACGACCACACGTGCGGATTCCAAGGATCTGGTGTACATTGCTGGAGAAGTCCACGGCGAAATGACTGCTCAAGTCCTGACAGGCGAAGATGAGACAACCACCCAACCAGTCACCACCAAACCTTTTGGCGAAACTGACGTTTGGGTCGCTCAACTACGAGCTTCGGATGGAAAGGTGAAATGGATTCAACAAATTGGAACAGATCAACAAGAGCGACTCGCGAAGAACTCCAACAACCCATCCATTGCCGACGGCGAGCAGGATTCAAATATTGGCGACACTGGCAGCGGTAAGGGGGCGTTAGTGATCGACCGTCATGGCCATGCTCTTGTGTACGGAACAACTAATGGTTCACTAATGCGCAAGAAAATAGATGGCGATCGGAACCGAGATATCTTTGTCTTGCGTTTGCACCGTGATGATGGATCTTATCAATCCGTGATTGACCTGAGTACGAATGCTCCTTCAAACACACCTGTTAGCACGCCGACCGACCTACCAATACAAGATGTTGACCAGCCACAAATAACTGCACAAGAAAGCAGACCGACTTACGTCAAGACTAGCGATAGCGGTAACAATGTCAACTACACTGTGGTTGCTTTGGGTGTGGTCATCCCGATTGTGTTAGGATTTATTATCATTGCGTTTACGAGCGCTCAACAGAAAAAGGCCGGAACGTATACTGGGGCGTCCGACCAAACTGAAGCTGCTCTTCATGTTGAATTCCCATCATCAAAACGAAGGCTGACGCTGGAAGTGGAAGAGATATGAGGCTCCCGGAAGCCTACCAATACTATCTGACTTCGTAGCTAAACCATCCAGTTTATGATTTTACAATTTATTTGACACTGGCATTGTGAAATGGGCAATGCGGGCAGCATCATGACTTCCTAGCATGGTAGACATTTCTAACTGCATTTTTAGTTTCGAATGTTCTGTAAAAATAGAAATCATATATCTTGTAATTATGTACAAGTAATTATCAGAAGCAGAATTTCTGTGTAGCTGTAGCATGACGTGTGGTGATCCTTTGTCGACTGATATCGAGTACTAGGCATTTTTCCCTTTGGCATGTCCTGCTACACCAGTGGGTTGCCTGTTGTTAGTGTATGTGATGATGTACAAGTAGTTGTTAGAAGTGGTATTTCTGTGTAGCTTTGGATTGTTGTGTGTGACATTCCCTTGTTGAGTGTATTTGACAAATAGACATGAAAAGGTATTGTGTTGGCTTCTTTTCCCTTAACATGTCCAGCTCTCGTATGGGGTTGCCTATTGTCTGATTATGTACAGAGAGCTGTCAGAAGCAGCATTTAAGTGTAGCTGGAGCTTGTTCTGTATTGTTATGTTCCCTTGTTGACTGCTTTTGACACACATATACATGAAGAGGAACTATGTTCATTTCATTTCCTTTGACGTGTTCTGCTTGGCTGGCAGCTTTCATGCTGCTTGGGCATAAGATTATGTACAATTTTTTTTCAGTGCTAGCTTACATCCATAGCTGTAGCTTGTTGTGTGCACTGTGTCCTTGCTTGTTGCTTCAGAAAATTATCGATGTGGAAAGGTGCTATGTTGGCTTATTTTCCTTGGACGTGTCCTTCTCTCTTGGTGAGTTGCCTGTTAATCGGGCTAGCGCCTCATGTTGAGCAAGACCATGCTGCATCATTTGTTGAAAAGAGGCAGTCTGCTGTATCGTGACTCCAACAGCTGGCTGGGTAGGGTTCTGTGTCTGCTGCTGGCCCACACGTTGTTGCTGTTGAGATGCTTGTGCTATGAGTTGCATCTGAAGAGGACTCACACGTGTTTGCATATCCCGCGCAAACTGTTGCAGCTGAAGAGTTGAAATCATCTGCTGTTGCTGTTGCTGTTGCTGCTGTTGCTGCTGTTGCTGCTGCTGATGCAATTGCTGTGGTTTTTGCTGTTGTGGCTGCAATTGCGGTTGTTGAATCTGTGGTTGCGGTTGTGTCTCAGGCTGAGTGTGTGACTGCTGAGCACAGTGCTGCTGATTTAACTGTAGCGCCGATGCTGCTCTCAGACTCTGTTGAGCGAGTGCAGTGAATGCGTTGGACTGCTGGAAGGCCATTACCTGTTGCGCTAAGTCCATTACCCGGGCGCTCTGAGCTGCATGGGAGTCCTGCCGACCAGTGCGTTGCGCAAGTAGAGGCAGAGCTGGTGCTGAAGGTGGCTCGTGATGCGTAACTGGATTGATGAATGAAGAAACATTGGACAGTGCTGTTTCTGCTGGCTCTATCGAGGCTGCTGACCCGTCGCCTGACGGTGCCTGAGCGGACTTCGCAACCATGGTGATTTCAATGACTCGCTCTGGATTTGACCGTTTAAACTTGGGGTGATAAAAGGCAATGACGTGCTCAGGAAGTGCGTGATAGAAAACTCGACGATAGCCCCTGTTCGAGTTTGAGTATGATCGGAAGGAAAAACAATGACTGGGTCAGGTGGAGCTGAAAATCGAATATCACACACCCGCCTAGAATGTCGAACTCACCATCTGTTAAGACTTCGAACAAACGATGACAGCTTGGTACCACTAAAGTGAACGTCTAGAAATTGTTCTTGAACCTTTTCTGTATTGTAGGCAAAGCCATTCCCGTCGGGCATCCACCAAAACACATCTGGCTTTGACTCATCATTCAAAAGTTTCAAAAGCTTGTCCGGTAATCGAACTCGGCCACTGCTTTGCCTTGATCTAGCCTTTGCTCTTCGATTGGGCTTGGCTGTTTTGTTAGCTGTGACGGTGTCCGCTGCAGGGCCATTCGATACTGCTTTACACCCGCCTGGGCTACTACTTTCTGCAGGACGAGCCTTCCGTTTCTTGGGTCGAGGAGGTTCATCAGCGGGCTCTTTCTTGTCGTCGGTGATATTCGTCATCGTTCATCGATGACTCTTCACGGCTGTTCCCTACCGATCCGCCCACTCTTGTCGCCAAGACGTTCCGATCTTCTTGATCGCTTCTTAGAGAACTCCAACGACGAAAGACTGAACTGCTGCAGTCTCTGTATTTTTCCCGGCGGCAATGTACATGTACCTCGATATCGGGTGTCGTTGGTGGTTGGCTGGTTTAGGTGCAAATAATGGCTTCCTAATACTACGGTACTAGACTACGTACTAGCCAGTAGCCAGACACGTCCGACAGTCGCGTTAGTTCTGGTCAAGCCTGCTGTTGTTGCAGTTGAAAGTGAATCAGCGGAAATTGTCGACGTGTTTCTCTTGCTGAGGCACACTATTGTTGAAGTTACGAGTGTCGCAGCGGAAATCGATGGTCCAAAACAGCTTGTACACGCACAAGGAACATCCGCGTATTTATGCACTCTCTCAAATAGTACGGTACCAGGTACTACTGGTACTGGTACTAGCACCAGTGGTAGTTTCTGTCGTGTTTTAAAGAATTGCACCTGTCTTTGGAATAAGTTTCTAATCCTAACGCTACTGTAGCTGGTCATAGTAACAATACTTTCAGTCCACACGAGTTATTATTAGCGACAATGCATACCATTCACTCAGATAAAAATTCACCCTCTCTGGTCACCAATTTCCTCGCAAGACTCTAGTTGCCCGAGATGTTTCCCTTTAGTCCTACGCAATGGCATATGTATGGCATTGCCCCTCGCCTGCAGGGGATCACACGCTGGCTATGTGGAGTGGTCAATGCATACTTGCGCTTGGTGCTAATCTATGAATGATAACTGTTGATGGTAACCTCTTTTCCCCTACTATGTTTCTCTGAGCAACATTTGCCAAGTTACAATTCGTGGCTGAGTCCCTACGGTACTGACTTGCTAGTATCATGTTGCACAGTAATCGCAATAGGCCTAGCTAGCGGGCACAGCATGCTGAGTTGTTGCGACAAGCGCTGCAAGCAAAGGCTGGTCAAGTATGACAGTAACCTGCGTTTTGTCCAGGCAGCTCGCGTAGTTTATGCCTAGTAGTAGTAGTAGTAGTAGTAGTAGTAGTAGTAGTAGTAGTAGTAGTAGTAGTAGTAGTAGTAGTAGTAGTAGTAGTAGTAGTAGTAGTGCACTACGCTAAAAACCAGGGGTTTTAGAGTGTTCAAATATATATTATGAGATTAGAACTAAAGTAATCTGAGTTGTAATCTCAGAGGCGCAGATCTTCGCAGGTCAAGCACA
>Ga0100391_1005090_pt1 | contig 12365 bp, 7 predicted proteins | sample CryGeymeta201515_FD_81541 | JGI IMG/M metagenome (GOLD analysis project Ga0100391, IMG submission 81541) | Groundwater microbial communities from Crystal Geyser aquifers in Utah, USA - Crystal Geyser metaG 2015-15 | ecosystem: Environmental > Aquatic > Deep subsurface > Groundwater | place: USA...
CATCTGGTAAATTGGATATGTACAAACTATCTGATTTATATAGCGCAAATGTTGCAAGTATATATAATATAGTACCAGTAGCAGCTGATGGTAGAACATATGCATTTGAATGTATGATTAAGAAACAAGTAAATCCATTGACATATCCTAAGTTCGAACTTAAGGATTATATTTCAGGCGGCGACATATATACACTTGTTCTGAATACTGAAAGTGGAGAATATAAAACAGATGGAACTGGACTGACAACTGTATTATCTGTCGGCGACTTTTGGTTTGTTAGAATGATACCTGCCGTTGTAGCACCTGGTGCTAATATCTGTGCTAAAATAATACCAGCCGCATCATATATTGATGCATTTGTTAATTCTCCATGGGCAAATGACATAACTGCTATAGGTTCCATTGATATATCGGCGGTTGTCCTGAAAGATATAACTGGGGTAGCTACTCATACCGGATATATTAGAGCGATTAATAATGAATATGCAGGTGCTATGTTTTATTTGACTCCAACAGAAACAGATTTAATTATTCAATAAATACAAACATGAATTCAAAAAGGAACGTAGATGTCTGCAATCATTCGTGATACATTTAAAACAACAGCACTTGCAAATTTCATTAATAATTTGAGTGCAGATTCATTATATCTTGGTATTGGTAGACCACAAGCATGGGATACTGTCGCTAATCTGGATACTACGGTACCTGTTCCTGAAAATACAGGCAGGATGGTAAGCAATGATTGGGAAGATATGCTTTCGCTTAAAAAAATATCTTCCTCTGATGCATATTCTGGTATATTCAAAGAGACATGGCAAGCAAATGTAATCTACGACATTTATAGACACGATTGGTCCGGAGATATAAGTGCAGTATATAATGGGCCAAACCAAGCCCCTACGACACCGAGTTCAATAGCAGATGTCAAATGTTTTGTGGTAACTGAAAACTTTTCTGTGTACGTGTGTCTAAAACAAAGTGTCGTAAACGGTGTGGTTCAGCCTTCCATATATTCTCCAGAGACTGGAGTACCTGTTGGAGTGGATACTGGAATAGTGAAAACAGCCGATAATTATTATTGGAGATTTTTAGCTAGTACATCCGCCGCGGATTTTGTGAAGTTCTCAAGTAAATATTATCATCCAGTCGGGACGGTTCTTGTAGCTCCCGGCCCAAGTGATGCATATTATACACAATGGTTACATCAAGGATATGCTGCACAACACAAGGGAGGCATTTACACAATAAATGTTACAACAAGTGGTACAGGGTATAATGGTGGCATTGCTGGAAGCAGAGCAGTAACAGATGCAGAGGCAGATGCTGAATTCAAAGTAATAGGTAATGGTCTCGGATTAGAATACACCGTAACATACGGGCCAGGTGGTTCAATTTCAGATGTAGAAATTACTAACCCAGGGGCAGGATATACACATGCTACTATCTTAGCAACAACTGGAACAGGTGCAGTATTTGATATAATTTATACTCCGATGAGTGGACTTGGAGTAAACCCTGCTAAAGATACCGTTGCTAGGTTTTTGCTGATAAATGTTATATTAACTGGTGCCGAAGGTAGTGGGGATTTCACCGTAGGAAATGATTATCGAAAGATTAGTCTAGTATACAATCCAAGCATATTTGGCAGTGATACAATCGCAACAGCAGCTACTTTAGACGCAACTCTAACCCTAGGAATAGCAGCAGGACTTCCAGTTGATGCATATCCTATTGACTCCATTATAACAGGTACTACATCTGGTGCTAAGGGTAGAGTGGTAGATTACAATTCTACTACCGGCGCTCTGCGTGTAATTAGAACATCATCTGAAAATTTGAATAATATAGGTGCTAATAATTCATTTCAAGTGGCAGAAAGTATAACAGCACTTGGAGGAACGGGTAATAGTGTTATTGGTACTATTACTAATCCTGAAGTTCAAGTATATTCTGGTGATATAATTTATTCTGAATATAGAAGCCCTATTACTCGTGCTGAATTACAGACAGAAACATTAAATATCATCATAAAGATTTAACGTGAGTCGGTAATAAATAAAACATAGAATAAAACATAGAACTGCATACTTTACTAGGAATACTACATGCTTGATTTAAATACATTTCCCTATTATGATGACTTTGAGTCTCTAAAAGGGTATCATAAAATATTATTTCATCCTGCCAAACCAGTACAGGCGCGAGAATTAACGCAGATTCAGAGTATACTTCAAGCTCAAATAAAACGACATGGTGACCATGTATTTAAAAATGGCACACTCGTAATACCGGGTCATGTATTCTACGACGACACTGTCAAATTTCTTAAATTAGAAGTAAATTATAATGATGTTAACATTGAAACATATATATCTGATTTAGTAGGAACTACGATTGCAGGTGATACGAATGGCATAACAGCTACCGTAGTACATTATGATGTATCGACCGATACTGACCAACCCACAATTTATATAAAATATCTTTCTGCTTCAGGTGCTATTCAAGAATTTCAGTCAGGTGAAACTCTTACTAGCGTAGATATACCAGGCCTTGTATTTAAAATTGCTCCACTCACGACTTATACAGGAGCGGCATCAATATGTACAATCGGCGAGGGGGTATATTATGTAAATGGTTATTTCGTACAAGTATTAAAACAATCAGTAACCGTTTCTAAGTATACTAATACCGCATCTGCTGTTGTAGGTTTAGATTATATAGAATCGATTGTAACTGAAAATGAAGATTATACTCTTAACGATAATGCATTTGGATTTACCAATTATAATGCACCCGGTGCTCATAGATTAAAAATATCTTTGACGTTATCGAAGAAAGATTATGAGTATACTTCCGCGGATACTGCTGAAATTAAATTTATTGATTTATTGAAAATCAATAATGGTAAGATTGAATATCTAAAAAATGAAACAAAATATGCTGAAATAGAAAAATGGCTCGCACGAAGAACGTATGAAGAGTCTGGTGATTATGTAGTTTCTCCATTTTCATTTAATGCGGCTGAATATCGCAAGAATGATAGAGGAATATGGCTCCCAAATATCCCAGTTTTAATTGGCGATTTAGTATCTAACGGCGATATTACATACATCGCAATGAATCAAGGATATACTGGTTCAGCTGCCCCGGTGCATACTTATGGAATCGTATCTGATGGTGTAATTTATTGGAATCAAGTACCAAATAAGAGATTGTTTGACAATAAAGGAACGACACCAATCACAAGTGAACTGATAGATGAGCATATTATTGCTGAAAGTAAAATGGCAATTCAAACAAGTCCAGGTAAAGCATATATAAAAGGATTTGAAATTGAATTTAACTTAGCTACAACTGCTGTTGTATCAAAAGCTAGACAAACTCGCCAACTATCTCAAGCACAATTATATACGCCAGCCGGTGCATATATTGTAGTCAAAGATATAATAGGCGTTCCTTCAATAACAGCTAATTTAACAAAAGTAGATATATTGGATGTTACAAGTGCAATCATTGGTACTGCCCGGGTTAGGTCTCTGGAATATTTGTCTGGTACACCTGGTATCGATAGCACATATAGGCTGTTCCTTTTTAATATAAAATTAAATACTAAAAATAATTTTGCAAGGGATGCATATTCTTTTAATAGTACATCCTTTTCTGCTAATATCGTTTCGAAAGTAATACCGTTAAGCGGTTCTGGTACATCTGCTGCCACTACCATAACTGGCGTCGGTACTTATTTTGATTTTGAATTATCAGTAGGTGATAGAATTGTTGCTTCGGGGGTATCTGCTAAAGTAGTTACCATATCAAGCCCAACAACAATAACAACATCAGTTGATATAACTGCATCGGCAAGTACATTATATAGAGAAATTGCCGAACTTGTTATATTGGGAGATTATGTTCGCAAATTGCCATCTAAGGCTATAAATACACTTCGAGATATTAATGGTGATATTGACATGCAATATGTCGTATCCAAATCATATCAGTTCACCACGGTTGGCACTACATATAATATTATATTAACAAATGGGGAAACATTCTTACATACGGGACATATTATAATTTCGGGCAGTACAGGTTTGCCTGTTAATGCAACATATTCGCTTGATACTCCTGCAACAACATTGACTATCAGTGGGTTGCTAGCTGCCACTGATTATAAGGGTATTATATTAGTTAAAAGAACAGGTGCATTTGCTAAAGAAAAGACTAAGTCCCTAGCAGTCGGCGCATTAACACTTACAAATGCGACCTCACAAAAATATGATAGCAAGAATATATCCTTAAATGAGGCAGATTGCCTTCGTATTATAAAGATAACAGAATCGGGTGACCCTACTGATAAAGCATCATACGTTGAAGCAGGTGAATCTGATATTACAAATAAATACGTGTTTGATAATGGGCAGCGAGCAGAATACTATGATGTCGGTCGAGTGCGGACTAATCGTACTACTACTAGACCAATTCGTATCATATTCGAGTATTTCGTGCATTCTGATGGAGATTATTTCAGTGTAGATTCATATTCTTCAATCCCAACCGCATTGTTAAATGCCGTTAAAATAGGAGATGTTGACTATTATCTGCCAGATTGCTTGGATTTCAGGAGCAGAATTTCGGACAATGGTACTGAATTCAATGTAGTAACTGGTGCATCGGTATCTGACCCATTATCATCTGAGTCTACTATGAGTACAAGCTATTCATACTTTTTATCTAGGACAGATTCACTCGGAATATCGAATTCAGGAGAAATGACTTATATCCTCGGCGGTGATATGGTCGATGGAATGCCATTGGTTACAATATCAGTAGCTGCAAAGACAAATGTACCATCAACTGATGTATCATTTTCTAATGAGCAAATACTTAATTATACAATGAGAGCTGTAAAAGATTTAGATAGCAGATTATCTAATGTAGAAACAGAAGTACTTTTAAGTGCAGCAGAAAAATCAACCGTGAATTTGTCAATCAAAGATAGTTTCGGTTTAGAAAGAGATAAAAACGGTTTCTTGGTTGATAATTTTACTGGATTAGAAGTATCAGATATATCTAATCCAGATTTATCTACAGCGATTGACCCTGAAAACAGAGAATGCAGAGCATTAGCTATATTGGATGGTGTTACATTAATGGAGCCGACTGGCATTACAGCTACTGCCAGAAAGGCATCAAACTATCAACTGACAGGTAGTTTAATAACATTACCATACGAAGAAGTAAATATGCTCAATCAGTCGATGGCATCAAAAGCAGAAATTGTACAAGCATATTCCACATTAGATTTCACTGGTAAACTCGATGTATTACCTGCAGCAGATAATTATGTTATACATAGATTTTCTGTCGTCAATGACCCTACTGTGCGACTTGCGCCTGTTACTAATTATATAAATAAGACAACCAGAGCATATATTACGTTAAGTGGTAGAATGGCGGATGCATCTAGCTATTTCAGGAAGATAAACAACAGGAAACACGGTCGAACGTATAATACTAGGACTGACGTCGGCGGTGTTACCAGATACAGAAAGAGATGGCGCCGGAATGATAGATAACACACGAACAATTTAAAAGAAACATACAATGACAAGCGACAGAATAGAAACAAACATATCTACTACGAGTGCCCAAGAAACATTATCATTGGGTAGTTACGATGTAGTCAATAATTTCAAAGCATCTAAACTCAGAACTAGAACCGTTATATTATCCGCAACAAAGCTTAAACCATTTGCTGATATGAATGTATTTTTAAGTGGAACTCTCGTAAATTCTCATTTTACTCCTTGCACTATGGTTGAAGTTTCGACCACAGGAGCCTTTGCACCAGCAAAGGGGCAGCAATATAATGATAATATTTTACTGAGAACGACTTCAATCAATTCATACGATACTATATTAAAGGGAGATGTTATCACTTGCCTCACAGGTAGTGCTATTGTAATATCAGACGAGACTATTTACGATAAAACTTTAGGTGCTAATAAGAGAATATTATATGTAACAAATGTAAAAGGCACAATTTCTGGTACCATAACTGGCAGTGTAAGCATGAGTACTGGCACAGTTGTATCAGTTTCAAGTGGAAGTAGAACGACTAATTCCCTCGGAAATATATATGGTGCCCTAGTAATTCCAGCATTTACATTTGACTCTGGTATCCAAAAGATATTATTAAGTGATGCAAATACACCAGATACAAATGCATCTAGCACAATGGCAGATGCAGCATATATATCTAATGGGGATGTATATGCGCATACAAAGCACAATAAATTCGGAGAAAGAACAGTGACGAGTGTAGTAGATAGGACAAAGACGACTGAGTTTTTCTCACAGTCGTAAATAATTAAAAGGATTTAATACATGAGCGCTTCAATTTCACCATTAGCACAAACATTTAAAGTAGATAATACATTCACGGAAGGTGTCTTATTAACATCAGTCGATTTATTTTTTGCGGCGAAAGATGATACTGCTCCTATAGAAATTCAACTCGTAGATACTTTGAATGGTTATCCTACTAACATTATAATCGAAGGTTCCAAAGTCATATTGCCGGCAGCTGCTGTTACGACATCGAGCACATCGTTAGTTCCAGTAAAATTCAAATTCGATTCGTTGGTATATTTGGAATCTGGCAAAGAATATGCAGTGAAAGTACTGACAAATTCAGCCAAATATAAAGTTTGGACATCTGTTATGGGTGATAATAGGATTGACAATCCTGCTGTACTAATTACTCAGCAACCTGCTGTTGGTTCATTATTTAAATCACAAAATAATTCTACATGGACACCTGAGCAACTTCAAGATTTGACATTCAGATTAAACAGAGCAAAATTTAATACTGGTGTTATCGGCAATATATCTTTAGTAGAAGCGCCAACTAACGATATAGTGACATTAGTATCAAATCCATTTATGACAACAAATGGGCAAACCACGGTTAAAGTGCATCATATCAATCATGGATATGCACCTGGTATGTTAGTAACTTATAGTGGAAGCACTGATGCTACCTTTAATTCTCAGTTCTCTGTATTGTCAGTTATCAATTCTGATTATTATACCATTGGACTAGCATCGGCAGCCTCGGCCACAAACAAAGTCGGCGGTTCAGATGTACAAACTGAACAATCGATAAAATATGACACTATCATGGTATCTGGTATATCCGAGGGCAGAGAGGTAGGTACTAAAGTAACTGCCAGACTGAGTAATTCGATAAACCGAGATGCAACAGATACTGATATTACTCCTGAGTATTTTACTGATTTGACTAGTAACAAATATGTATATACATCCGCCAATAGAGTATCAAAATTAGCTGGGGTGAATTCATTTAATCTGAAAGTAGCCCTCAGTTCTAATAATGATGCAATGTCTCCAGGGATTGACTTGGAATTATTATCTGTCGATTTACTAAGTAATAAAATTAATAATCCATCTAGTACTGACATAGATTTCAATATCGATGGTGAAACTATTGTAGTAGGAGCATCGAATGTTTCCTTTGATGCTGTGACCAATAATATCACAATACCAAGTACAACAGATTACACAAAAATAAAAGAAGGCGCCTGGGTTAAAATACTCGATGCAGGCGGATTAAATGATGGTTTATCTGGTTATATTTCAGAAATTGATACTTTTGCTAATACCCTTACCGTAGTAGGAGATACATTAGTCACTGAGTCTAACAGAAGTGCAACAGTTGAACAATATATATCATTCATTTCAGAGACATCGAATGGTGGTACAGCAGAATCAAAACATATAACAAAACAGGTCAATTTAACAAATAAATCTACTGGATTCAGAATACTAGTCGATGCTAATATTCATACAGATGCTGAATTGGAATTATATTACAGGACAGGATTGCAAAATGCTGGGCTCGAATTATCCAATGTAGGATGGAGCAAACACGATATTACATATAAAAAATCAGTCAATGAAACTGATTTCATCGAGTATGAATTTAATATTACTGATTTAGACCTATTTGACCAATTCCAATTGAAGTTTGTATTGTTAAGTTCGAATACTGCTGTTACTCCTAAACTTAAATTGCTGAGAGTCATTGCACATGCATAAAACTGATGTCGATAATATTATGCAAGCGAGTACAGGCATTTTAATTTCTACCGCTAAACCTACAGGATATTTAAATCAACATAAAAAAATGTTAGAACTTGAGGCTGATAGGATTAAAATAAATAGATTAGAATCTGAAATGAATATCATAAAATCCATGCTTCAACAAATTATTAATAAGGTCAACACATAATGGCAAAACCGATCGTAGAATTGTATAACAGTTTTGAAGACTGGAGAGTGATGACAAATACAATCTCCAACAACGTAGGTGACCCATTAACAGTATCCCCAGACCAAACATTCGCAGTAACTGATGTTGTATCTGTATTAAATGATATTTATACTAAGAAATTTAATAGAAGCGGCGGGGATATTACTGGTGATATATCAGTTAACACTAATAAATTTAATATAACTGCTGCATCTGGTAATACAACAAATGCTGGTACATTAGGTGTCCTCTCCAACCTTGCTATCAATACAAATAAGTTCAATGTAGCTGCTCTATCTGGTAATACAACAATCGCTGGTACATTGGGAGTAACAGGTGCAACAACACTTACGGGATTGTTGACTACTAACGGCGATTTACATGTTGGAGCAAGCAAAGTTACCATGTTGTCTGCGACTGGAAACACCGCAATTGCAGGTACATTATCTGTTGCTGGTATTACATCGTTAGCAATAACATCTACTACTTCACTCAATGCATCTGGTGCTTGTTTATTTTCCTCTACATTAGGCGTTACTGGTGACGTTGCTATTAACACTAATAAGTTCAATATAACTGCTGCATCTGGTAATACCTCAATTGCTGGTACATTGGGTGTCGCCGGTACAACTACTCTTTCTTCTTCTTTAATATCAACAGTGGGTATACTTAGTACTAATACTCCGATATTATCTGCATCACAGACTTGGAATAATGCAGGTACAGTATTCAATGGTATATATGTAGATGTAACTAATACAGCATCAGCACCGGGGTCTAGATTATTGTCCTTTAAATTGGCCGGGGTAGATAAATTTAACATTGATGTTAATGGTGCAATTAATCAATCATTAGCCGGTACATATCTTGCTAGAAAAATCCTTTCTGGCTCTCGAGGTGTTAGAGAATATCAGGATTTGCTCGATGATGGAATTCAGGGTTTACCTGGGTCACCTGGTATAGAAACCGATTCATTTGAATGGGGATTCACATGGAATGCTGCTTGGGATAATAGTACTCATACTTATATTAAAGATAGAAGTAATGCAGGCGACCATGCATTAATGATGAGGACATCAAAGAAATACACTCAAGATTGGTGGTTTTCAGATGGTACAACAGGTGGCTCTGCTATATTATGGACAAATAAAGTAAAATTTGACCTGCCCAATAGTGCATATACATTTGCTGGTACAATTAATACAACAACATTAAATGTTTCTGGGAACATACAAACAGGTACTTGGAACGCAACAACAATATCAACTACTAAGGGAGGTACTGGTAGAACTACGATAGGAACCGCAAATCAATTCTTGGGTGTTGATGCCACGGCGACTGGACTTGAATATAAGACAGTAACTAGTTCTGATAGTTCATTGTCAATAATGTACCCAAGTGCGGGTGTTATTGATATTAAATTAGTAGGAACATTGCCGGGTAATACAAATTTCGCCGGAGATTTATCAGTAGGCGGTTCAGCACCAAATCATAAATTCTTGGTATTGGCAGCATCTGGTAATACTGATATTAATGGAACATTAGGGGTAACAGGTGCAACAACATTATCGAGCACATTGGGGATAACAGGTGACGTTGCTATCAATATAAATAAGTTCAATGTAGCTGCTCTGTCTGGTAATACGACAATCGCTGGTACATTGGGTGTAACAGGTGCAACAATATTATCTAGTACATTGGGGGTAACAGGTGCAACGACATTATCTAGTACATTAAACGTAGTAGATTCCTTATCGGTTAATATAAATAAGTTCAACGTTGCTGCTCTTTCTGGTAATACAACAATCGCTGGTACATTGGGGGTAACAGGTGCAACAACATTGTCGAGCACTTTGGGTGTTACTGGTAACGTTGCTATCAATACAAATAAATTTAATATAACTGCCCTATCTGGTAACACAACAATCGCTGGTACTTTAGATGTCGCCAGCGCAACAACATTATCGAGCACATTGAATGTGGTAGGAGCATTTTCAGTCAATTCAAATAAATTTATTGTCAATCCTACTACTGGTAATACAACAATTGCTGGTACATTGGGTGTAACAGGAAAGACAACAATCACGGATGTTTCACTTAACACACTAGCATTGAATGATGGAACAGGCGATGCTACCTTAATGGATGTTACTAGTACATCTGTTGCAATCACAGGAGCAACGGCAATTGCAACTGTACCCGCGGCATATAAAGCAGTAGAATTCTTAGTAAAATGTTCAGTTGCAAGTGCCGGTGCGTATCAATTGATTAAATTGTTGGCTGTTAATGATGGTGCCGTTACTACTGCGGTAACTGAATTCGGCAATGTTGAAATCAATGATACAGGTGTATCATACGATATAACATCTGCTGGTGGTATTATGTCGCTAATTGCAACAACTACTATTGCAAATTCGGTATTCACTGTTATTGCGACTTCCATAAAGTAATAAATAGATTATAAACAAATTGTAGTTTTCGGGGATAGGGAACCGAGTTATGGCACAAAAAAGATTTAATGCAAAAAACGGCATTTCAGTAGGCGGGTCAGGCACAGCAACACCGATAGATTTTATCGATGAAACCGGTCAAATACTTTCTGGCAGTAGAATATCATTTTTAGCAAATCCAACAATCACGACTGATCAGCCATTATTCAATGGAAATCAGACATGGAATTCAGCCGCTACTCCCTTCACGGGATTTAGGATAAACATAACTGATGCAGCATCCAATGTAAATTCAAAACTTATTGATATGCAAATAGGTGGTATATCAAAATTTAATGTCGATAAGGCCGGAAATGCACTAATAACAGGTGATTTGACCGTGCAGGGGGCGACTGTCACGATGAATACTTCGACTGTCGATGTCGAAGATACAAATATTACATTAGGCAAAGTTGCAACTCCGACAGATATTACTGCCGATGGTGGTGGTATTACGTTACTCGGTGCAACAAATAAAACATTCAATTGGAATTCTGCTGGGATTAATTGGGATTCATCTGAAAACATTAATCTAGCATTAGGAAAAACATATAAGATAAACAATGTTTCAGTATTATCTAATACTACATTGGGGTCAAGTGTTGTAACATCATCATTAACATCACTTGGCACTATCACAACAGGTGTGTGGAATGGTACAGCTGTTGCTGGTCAATATGGTGGAACTGGTGTTGCTAATACGGGCAAATCAATCACGCTAGGTGGAAATTTAACAACATCTGGAGCATTCAATACAACACTCACGGTTACCGGTGCAACTAATGTAACATTACCGACAACAGGTACATTAGCTACAACCGGCCTCACCGCCGGCAAAGCCCAGCAAGTCGATCAAACCGTAGCTGCTACTGTCCGGGCTGTAACTACCGACCTCACCGGGCAATCCATCGAAGGCACGCTCTCCGACACGGGCGTAGCCATTACTGCATTCCACGGTGTAGCTGGAATAACCTATAAGCGCAAGTGTCTCGGTGCTGGAGATATTACCGCCGGGGCAGGGCTGACCATTCTGCAAGGCGGCGCAAGTATTACCACAGCGGCAAATGATACCTTTGAGGTGTACATGCTCACCGCTACTACGTGCGAGGTGCAGAACTACGTAAGAGCAATTGACATAGACACCGCTGCTGATGCGCTGGCAGGCGGACATTATGGACAAACTTGGCAGAACTTAACTGGGGGCAGAGCCCTCAACACGACGTACACAAACACGACTGGCCGGCCAATTTTTGTTAGTGCTATCCTTAATAATGCAGGAAATGACCCAGATGTTAGGATTAACGTTTCTGGCGTGATAGTGGTGCGAACCAGTGGCCCCGCTTCGACCCTCTTTTTCGTTGGACCTGTTGTAGTACCATCTGGGGGCACCTACAGTATAACTAAAGTTACGTGGCTTGGCTCTTTAAACTCATGGTCTGAATTTAGATAAAGGTAAAAATCATGAAACATTACAAGAACCAGATAACGAACGAAGTTTATGCTTACGCCGCTGATGGCTCGCAGGACGCGTA
>Ga0100391_1005091_pt1 | contig 12365 bp, 10 predicted proteins | sample CryGeymeta201515_FD_81541 | JGI IMG/M metagenome (GOLD analysis project Ga0100391, IMG submission 81541) | Groundwater microbial communities from Crystal Geyser aquifers in Utah, USA - Crystal Geyser metaG 2015-15 | ecosystem: Environmental > Aquatic > Deep subsurface > Groundwater | place: USA...
AGTTGGGATAATTTGGCTTCTAAAGGCAGAATGGCTGCCACATTTAATTTCTATTTTGTTTGGAGTGATTTAATGAAAGAAGAGTTATTGCATTTCTATCCAAATACTGATATAAATAAAGTCAAAGTGGTTGGCACCCCTCAATTTGAGCCTTATGTATTAAAAGAATATCAAAGAGATACCGTTGAGTTTTTTCTTAAATTCAATTTAGATCAAAACATAAAAACACTTTGTTTTAGCTGCGGAGATGTTTCTACAAGTAAAAATGATCCTCTTTATATTGAGACTATTGCAGAGGCAATTTTAAATAATTCTTTTGGAACAATGGTTAATTTTTTGGTGAGAACATCACCGGCAGAAGAACCGGATAGATTTAAATATCTTCAGAAGAAATATCCATTTATAGTGTGGAATTTTCCAAAATGGGAAATGGCAAGAAAAGATCACCCTGAGCCTTGGTCACAAAGAATACCAACTAGTGATGACTTGGCAGATCTTAGAATGATACTCGAAAATTCTGATGTGGGAATAAATATGTGTTCTACCATGAGCCTAGATTTTATGCAATTTGACAAGCCTGTTATAAATCCGGTTTTTGGGAATATTGAAAATGGACTTTATAATGATCAGCGATTTTTAAAATATGCACATTATAAAAGAGTAGTAGAAAGTAATGCGGTTGTTATTGCGAAGAACAAAGAAGAACTAAAAAGCTCAATAAATCATCAGCTTAAAAATCCAGAAGAGAGAAAATTAGAGCGACAAAAATTACTAAACTTACAAATAGGTAAACCTTTGTTAGATACGGGAAAAAGAATTACTGAGCAGCTATTAGATGAAATTGAATAAGAATATTGCTGTTATATGCAACTATAATCTCAATCCAAATCGAATTGGCGGTATGGATCGTTTTTTTGTGGCTTATAATGAAGAAGGTAAAAAATTAGGTTATGAAATATCTTGGTTCTTTGCAGGTGGTAGAAAGTATGATTTCTATAATGATTTAGAGGTGCATATTTGTTCAAAAGATCTGTATTTAGAATTTCTAGATTTTCATCGGACTAATGAATATAACATCGTTATTACTCACTTTGTTGAATTATGCACACCGTTCTTCAAAACAATAAAAACTAAAAATAACTCTTTAATAATCGCGGTAGATCATAACCCTAGGCCTATAGAGGGCTTTCCCATTAAAAAAAGAGCGAAGAATAAATTAAAAGGAATTCTGTATTCAAAATATATAGATCTTTTTATTGGAGTTTCTCGATATACTACTAATTGTATTTTAAATGATTTTGGAAAGCATTTACATACAAAAACCAAAGTGGTTTATAATGGAATAGATACAGATGTTTATTTGAAAAGAGAGGAAGAGAATTTTGGAAAATTTATAGTAGCATCACATTTAAGAAGTTCTAAAGGAATTCAAGATCTAATTAAAGCAGTTTCATTAGTAAATTCAGAAGCGAAAAATAAAATATTAATTGATATTTATGGCGAAGGACCAATAGAAAATGAGCTTAAAGAATTAGTGGGAAGTTTAGAATTAGAAACAGTTTTTTCATTTAAGGGAAGCACACCCGAACTGCCGAATTTATATAAGAATTATTCTTTTCTACTTCAGCCCACATATATGGAATGTTTTAGCTTATCGATATTGGAAAGTTTAGCTTCTAACGTACCCGTGGTTACTACCTCTGTTGGCGGAAATGAGGAAGTTATAATAAATGGAGTTAATGGTTTTATTTTTCCTGCAAAAGATGTTGATAAATTAAGTGCGCTATTAGAAGAAATTTTAAATAGATCTAAGAAAATAGAGAAAAATACCTACTCAGAGATTGAAGATAATTTTAATTTATCTCGAATGGTAGATGAACATATAAGACTTTTACCATGCATATAGGTTTTATAACTCCGGAATATCCTCATGACGCTTTACCCAAAGCTGGTGGTTTAGGAACTAGTATCAAAAACTTAGCTTATGCATTAGTCCAAGAAGGAGTTGAGGTTTCTGTGTTTGTTATCGGTTTAGATCGTTCAGAATCTTTTGTTGAAGATCAGATTCAATTTCATTTTATACAAAAGTTCAAAGTTCCCGGAATTACTTGGTTTGTTACCAGAAAATATTATCAGAATCTTATAAATAAAATTGTTGAATCAAATAGCATAGATCTCTTGGAAGCCCCGGATTGGACTGGTATTACTGCTTTTATGAAATTTAGAGTTCCATTAATAATTAGGTGTAATGGCAGCGATGCTTATTTCTGTAAATTGGAGGGGAGAAAACAGAAATGGAAGAACTTTTGGTTTGAAAAAAATGCGCTTAAAAACGCAAATGAAGTGATAGCTGCAAGTAGTTTTACCGGAAAGCTAACCAAAGAAATTTTTGGACTAAAAAGAGAAATCGTCACTTTATACAATGGAGTGGATATTGACAAATTCAAGCCATCAACAAATTCTATTCAAATTGAGGAAAATAGTATTCTGTATTTTGGTACTGTAATCAGAAAAAAGGGAGTTTTAGAACTGGCGAAAGCATATAATATTTTTAAAGAAAATAATCCTGATGCTATTTTAAAAATTATAGGAAAAGATACCATAGATATTTTTGAAAACAGATCGACTTTAGAAATGTTCTTTTCGCTCGTTACACCTTTAAATCTTGAAAGTATTGAATATTTAGATCATATAAGTTATAGCGAAATCTCAGAGGAAATATCGAAAGCTAAAGTAATTGTATTGCCAAGTTTTGCTGAAGCATTTCCAATGACATGGTTAGAGGCTATGGCTATGGAAAAAGCGCTGGTAACCTCCAACATTGGGTGGGCAAAGGAAATGATGATTGACGGTGAAACCGGATATATGGTAAACCCGCAAAATCATCAACAATTTGCTGAAAAAATGAGCCTATTATTTAATGATGATAGTTTAAGAAATACTTTTGGTGAAAATGCAAGAAAGAGAGTTGGCAATAATTTTTCTTCCGAAATTACTACATCAAAAAATATTGAATATTATCAAAGTTTAATTTCAAAGTGATGCAGTTAAAAGAATTTGTCACTGAATCGGGAGAAATTTTATTATATAACGGAATTCCTAATCTTGAGAGTTTAGAACAATTAGCTAAAGGCCCAGGCGACCTTTGGCATAGTTCTCTTGATCAAGGCCTAAATAATGTGTTTCCGGAATTGGTATATCAAACTGCCGTATTCTGGTGGTTTCTTAATGATCTTCCAAATCTGGATAGATCGATTAACTGGCGGATAAATCCTAATTCTTTTGTTGTAAGAAAAAATGTATGGATATTATTTTGTGGCTTCCCGAAAGACTATGATTCTGATATTTTAAGTGCTTTCGATTTAGGATACCGCATGTTAAGACATGGTGGGGCAATTCCTATGTATGTGAAGGGTTTATTTCCGGAGGAAATTAAATCATCTAAAATTACGGTTCAGGATAGATATAGGTTTTTTAAAAAGAATTTTAAACCACAACATTCTCTTTATATGCTTTTAAAGGGATCAAATAAAAATCCTTTCTTGGAATTATCCCAATTCCGAAAAGCTAAGAAGGAAAATTTAGAGCAAAATATTTTTCCAATTTTAACGGCAAGAGAATTGAATTCCTTGGAAACTATTCCAACTGTGAGTGTAGTAATTCCAACTATGTTTAGGCAGGAATATACATTGCAATTACTAAAAGATTATGCAGATCAAACCTTACCAGTAACTCAGATAGTTGTGGTAGATGCGACCCCTATTGAAGATAGAGTTGAAGGTATCTATAATCAAGATCAATTTGATTTTGAATTGACTATAAAATGGCAGGAGTCTAAAGGGAGTTGCAGAGCCAGAAATGAAGCCATTGCGTTATGCACTGGAAATTATATAATTTTTGCCGATGATGATACACGAATATTATCAAATTTTGTAGAAAATCATATTAGATTTCTTCAAACTTATAATGTAGAGGCTTGCAATGGGCTTGATATATCTGCTCCATCGCATGAAGATGGCTTAGCTACGCTAAAAGATTTATATAGTGGTGCAAGTAAATCTCAATTGAAAGCCGGAGCTGCTATGTCTTTTAGCAATGCTAATTCCTGTGTTAGTTCTTCCTTGGTTAAAACCTTAGTTGGGAACGATATAAATTTTGACGGAGGTTATGGCGAGGATACCGATTTTGGTTTACGATTATTAAAAGCCGGAGCTATTCTCATGCAAAATCCTTATTCACCAATTTTGCATCTAAAACCACCTACAGGTGGATATAGGCACTGGGGTTTACAAGCTTCTTTATTAGGTAAAAAAAGGAAGAAGCAAGCTTGGGAACTAGATCATCCGGTTAAATATATTAGACCAATACCTAGTCCTACTATTGTTTATGGAATAATTAAACATTATTCACCAGAACAGGTTATGGAGTATAGGTCTAAATACTTCTTTCTATATTTATTTAAAGGTAGTAAAGCAGGTCTATTATGGAGATTTTTGAAATTTCCTTATAGAGCGCTTCAGTTTAATAATTCCCTATTCTACGCACGTAATCTTATTAATAGAGGAGTAAGATATTAAACCTATTTAAAAATGAATTTTAGTCTCATTATTTGTACCTATAATCGTTCTAAGGCTCTTCTTCAACTATTGGAGTCAGTAGATAAGCAAACTCTGAGTCCTGATGAAATTCTAATTATCGATGGTTCTCAAGGCGAGGAGACTAAAGTGGCTGTCGAAAATCCTTCTTTCTACAACTTATCTTATTTTCAAGTTGATGATTGTAATAGAGGCCTTACCAAACAACGGAATTTTGGAATTTCTAAGGTGGGAGCTAATATAGGTATAGTATGTTTTTTAGACGATGATGTTGTTTTAGAACAGGACTATTTTGAATTGCTACTGAACACCTATCAAAACTATCCTGAGGCGATAGGGGTTGGAGGTTATATCAAAGATGTGGTGGAATGGATTCCTAAGGATGAACTATATTCAGTTCAATTTAATGAATATAAGATAGATGGCTATGTTCGGAAATTAGGGAGCAGGAATGTGCTAAGGAAAAAATTCAACTTATTAAGTCAAGATCCTCCAGGATATATGCCTGCATTTTCTAATGGACTATCTACCGCGTTTTTACCTCCATCTAATAAAACCTATAAAGTTGAATTTTTTATGGGAGGAGTTTCATCATTTAGGAAGGAACTACTAGACAAATTAAAATTCTCTGAATATTTTGAAGGTTATGGTTTATATGAAGATATGGATTTCTGTTTGCGAGCCTCCAAAATTGGTCAACTTTATGTAAATACTGCTGCTAAATTAGATCATTACCACGAACCAGATGGCAGGCCAAACCAGTTTGATTATGGTAAAATGGTGATTAGAAATGGTTGGTATGTATGGAGAGTAAAATATCCACAGCCAAATTTTATTTCAATATTAAAATGGCATGTAACGGCACTTTTACTAACTTTAGTAAGATTGAGTAATAGCTTAAATTCTTCCCAAAAAAAGGCCGCTTTTACAGAAAGTATCGGTAGAATTTATGGCTGGTGGAGTTTATGGTGGAATCTTCCAAAGTAGATTTAAAATTACTGAATTATTTGAAAGCTCTATGTTGCGATTGAATCAAATTTCTAAATGAAAAGTGTAATGGCTAAAACTTATGGATATTTAAAGCTATTTTCGTTCTAAATAGAATTAAAATAAATTTGTTTGTCCGTAAAGTATCCTAAACTGAAAAGAACGTCATTCTGAACTGGTTTCAGAATCTCATTACAATGTAAGTCAAGACAATATTGAGACCCTGAAATAAATTCAGGGTGACGAAAATACTTTTAGGACCACAAACGGATATTCATAAATAAATTAACCAATCTCTAATCAATCTCTTAAGATTAAAGAATGTTGAAGAAATTCAGATCAGATCTTTTAAAGTATAAACGTTATAGTGGTAAATCTTCATTTATATTACTGCTTACGCAACAAGGATTGTGGGCAATCTTTGTTTATAGAATAAATAATTCTATTTATAATTCGAAGATATTTAACCCCATTAAAAGTCTTTTACTATTCTTCGGACTTTTTTTTCAAAAATTAATGGAAATTTTAACGGGGATTTCACTTCCTTACTCGGCTACTATCGGTGATAAATTCTACATTGGACACTTTGGGGGTATTGTCATTAATTCACAATCGGTAATCGGAAATAATTGTAATATTTCTCAGGGTGTAACTATTGGGGTTAGTGGAGTTAGGGAAAACCGGGGGGTGCCAGTTATTGGAGATAATGTTTATATTGGTGTTAACGCTGTTATTGCTGGGAATTTGAAGATTGGTGATAATGCCGTAATTGGAGCTAATTCTTTAGTGACAAGATCTGTTGAAACGAACACCACGGTACTTGGTGTTCCGGCTATAAAGGTGAGTGATAATAATTCTGATCTTTACATCTAATGAATTTTTTAGTAGTTACCAATGCTCCAACATTTTATAAGAATAAAAAATATTCTGCATATGCCCCTTATGTAAAAGAGATGGATATTTGGTTCTCTAAAGTTGATAAAGTTGGAATTTTATCTCCTAATTTTTATCCTGAAAAAGTTTTTACTAAAGAATTTATAAGACAGGATCTTCATTATTTTAATCTTCCCTTCTTTAAATTTAATAATATTACAGCTGGCTTAAAAGCAATATTTTTACTCCCTTATACTTTAATTGTTTTTATAAGAGCTTTTTTATGGGCAGACCATATACATTTAAGATGTCCAGGGAATATAGGTTTGATAGGATGTGTACTTCAGATCTTTTTTCCAAAGAAAACTAAAACTGTAAAATATGCGGGTAATTGGGATCCTAAAGCGAAGCAACCTTGGAGTTATAGATTGCAAAAAAAGATCTTAAATAATCCTCAACTTAGCAAGAGTATTAAAGTTCTGGTTTATGGGCAATGGGAAAAACAATCGAAGAATATTGTACCCTTTTTCACTGCTTCTTTTTCTGAAAATGATAAAAGCATTATAGATAAAAAATTTTCTTTTCCATATGATTTTCTGTTCGTTGGGAATCTTAATGAAGGGAAACGTCCATTTTTTGCAATTCGATTTATTGAATACTTATTGCTCCAAAAGATTCCCGTTAAATTGAAAATTTTTGGTAACGGAAGTTTATATGATGAAATAAGGCAATATCTTGAAATCAATAATTTGGAGCCTTTTGTGCAATTAATGGGAGCAGCAAAATTAGAACATTTAAAAGATCATTATAAGAATTCTGAGTTTCTAATATTACCATCCAAATCTGAAGGTTGGCCAAAGGCCGTTGCTGAAGCTATGTTTTTTGGATGCATTCCGGTAGCAACTAATGTTTCATGTGTAGACTGGATGTTAGATCATGGAGAAAGAGGAATATTAATTCCACCGGACATTAAAGAAGCAGCCAAAATATTTATTAATGAGTTAAATCCTGATAATTTGAGCTTGAAATCTGCCAGGGCTCAGCAATGGTCTCAACGATATACATTAGAAAGATTTTCAGAAGAAATTGAATCATTTTTATGAGAGTACTTCAATTAATAGATTCACTTCAACCAGGAGGCGCCGAACGTATGGCAATCTCTTATGCCGAGTTATTGCATAAAAATGGTTATGCTTCTTACCTATGTTGTACGAGATTCGAAGGGATATTAAATGAAAATTTAAATTCAGAAATTGGTTATCTGTTTTTAAATAAAAAAAGTGCTTTAGACATAAGTGCCTTTTCTAAGCTTAGAAGATTTGTTAAAGAAAATAAGATAGAAATTATTCATGCACATAGCAGTTCATTTTTCTTTGCAAGCCTTTTAAAACTATCAGGTCTTTCTATTAAATTAGTGTGGCATGATCATTACGGAGATAGTGATTTATTACAATATAGAAAATTTAAGATTTTAAAACTATTCTCAAAAAGTTTTAATGGAATTATATCGGTAAATCAAAAGCTAAAAGACTGGGCAACTGCAAATTTAAAGACAGAGAGAGTCGTAATGATTAATAATTTTGTGCCTAATACACAAAATAAAAATGAGCTATTTAACCTTAAAGGTTCTCAGAATGCTTTTAAAATAATTTGTGTAGCTAATTTAAGACCTCAAAAAGATCACGCTAACATATTACGAAGTTTTGAACTTCTTTCTACAAAGATAAATGTTACTTTACATTTAGTAGGGAACGATCCTAATACGTCTCATTCTAGGTTGATATTAGATCAAATTTCTGCATCAAAAAATAGGGATTATATATTTTATTACGGTCCACAAAGGAATGTAATGGGTTTTTTAAAACAAGCAGACTTAGGGGTTTTAGCATCGAGATCTGAAGGATTACCTTTGGCACTCTTAGAATATGGGAAAGCTGGTATTCCAGTTGTAGTTACCGATGTGGGAAAATGTTCGGAGGTGGTGAATGGATATGGAGAAATAGTTGTACCAAATAATAGCACTGCTTTTTTTGATGCTATGTGGAAGTATTATGAAGATGATAAAAAAAGACATTTAGATGCTGAGAAATTTCAACATCATGTTTTATTGGAATACAGTGAGGATGTAATATTCAAAAAAATTATTGAATTTTATGTTTCTCTTTAATCTTTGCTTAAAAACAAATTAAAATTAAGGCTAACACTCACATAGTATACTTACAATTTCTTCTAGTTCATGTATTCATTGGATATCTGGTATATATATATAGACCGGCAGCATCATTTTTATTATTAGGCACCTTCGTTTTTCTTATTTTCTATGTCATAGTAAAGGATAATAAAAATAATGAAGCACTTATGGCTGCAGCTTACGTTGCTGGAGCAGAAGTTTTCTATAGAATGAATGGGGCTATGGCATTTTATGAAACCGGTAAATATTCTGTAATACTTTTTTTGCTCATTGGAATGTTTTATAAAGGGGCATCTGCTAAGACTATACCTTATTGGATCTATTTGTTGATTTTAGTTCCAGGAATTATAATGGCATCTGTAACATTAGACTATGATGTTGTTTTTAGAAAAGCTATAGCATTTAATTTGAGTGGGCCAGTCTGTCTAGGTATCTCTGCGCTATATTGCTATTATAAAAAAATTAGTTCTGAACAATTTAATTATGTAATTATGATGTTGTTGATGCCATTAATTGCGAATATGGCATACCTTTATTTTTATACACCGAGTATTGGAGAAGCTTTAATGAGTGGGACTAATTCCAATTATGCTGCCTCTGGAGGTTATGGCCCTAACCAAATTTCAGCAGTTATGGGCATGGGAGCTTTCCTATTGGCAACTCGCTTATTTGTGGTTAAAAACACGGCTATCAATATCATAGATATAATTTTATTGGCCTTAATGAGTTATAGATCATTGGTGACATTTTCCAGAGGTGGAGTTATTACAGCAATTGTATGCATCCTCGCATTTGTTATAGTTTTTTATCAAAAACAAAATTCGAATGGTCAAGCAAAGATATTTAGAAAACTACTTATTTTATTATCTGCAATTTTTGCTATGTGGCTTTTTTCGGCAATTCAAACGAATGGTTTATTAACTTATAGATATACTAATAGAGATTCTGCTGGACGCTTAGAGGATGACATTACAACAGGAAGGTCCGAGTTAATTGAGACCGAGTTACAAGGTTTTATAGATAATCCGATACTTGGTGTTGGAGTAGGAAAAGCAAGGGACTTTAGGTCTGAAGAGGCAGGAACAATTACTGCTTCTCATAATGAAATAAGCAGATTGCTATCAGAACATGGGTTATTTGGTTTAACTGCCGTTCTAATTCTTATATTTGTACCAATTTTGTTTTGGTTTAAATTTAAAAACAATTTTTATTTTTTAGCATTCTTAGCTTTTTGGTTTTTAACTATTAATCATTCTGCCATGAGAATAGCATTACCTGGTTTTGTTTACGGTCTTGCATTATTATATATAGTTGATGAAAAAAAACCTCCTGTACATAGGAAACGACTTAGCCATTAATAGCTTTACTGCTACCTATATTTCTTTTTTTAGCAAAGTCTTGAAAAAGGAAGGATATCAGGTACGTACTGCTTCTAATAAGAATAACAAGGCCTTACGTCTAGTAGAAATGTTGGGGATGATCGTGAAATATCATAAATCTACAGATATTGTGCTTATTGACACTTACGGGGCTTTAAACTTCTATTATGCATACCTAGTTGCAAAGGCCTGTCAGTTCTACAAATTAGATTACATTCCTATTCTTCATGGTGGAAATTTACCAACACGCTTGGAAGAAACAAAAAATTACAGCGATAGTCTTTTTGGAAATGCAAAGATGAATGTTGCTCCATCCCAATTTTTATACAGAATATTTAAAGATGCTGGATTTAACAATTTACAGATCATTCCTAATGCTATAGAATTAGATAAATTCCCTTTTAAGGAACGCTCTAATTTTGCGCCTAAAATGTTGTGGGTAAGAAGATTCCAAGGGAGATACAACCCTATGATGGCAATAAAGGTTTTGGAGGCATTGAAAAAAGATTATCCAGAAGTGGAATTATGTATGGTTGGTCCGGAGAAGGATGGTTCGCTTCAGAAATGTAGGGCCTATGCAGAAAAGAATGACCTTAAAGTAATCTTTACAGGTAAATTAAAGAAAAAGGAATGGGCAAAGGTTTCAGCAGATTATGATATTTTTTTAAATTCAACTAATATAGACAACACCCCAATCAGCGTTATTGAAGCTATGGCGTTAGGATTGGTAATTGTTTCTACAGATGTTGGGGGAATGAAAGATCTTATAGACGATAAAATAAACGGAATATTGGTCCCATGGAAAGATGAAAAATCTATGGTAAATGCAGTGAAATTTGCATTGGAAGATCAGGAGAATTCTGCTAGAATGACCCTAAATGCACGTGCAAAAGTCTATAATTTCGACTGGAATATTATTAAAGAAGATTGGAATGAATTGCTTAGCTAATGAAAAAATCTATTCTTTATATAGGTAATAAACTTTCAGATCCTAAAGCAAATCCAACTTCACATAAGGCCTTGGTTAAAGGTTTAACTTTGGAAGGTTTTCATGTTTATTCAGCATCAAGTTTAAAAAATAAATATTTGAGGTTGGCCGATATGGTTTTTACTTTTCTCAAGAACTCCACTAATTTTGAAATAGTTCTAATCGACGTTTACAGCACTCAAAATTTTTGGTATGCCATAACAATTGCGAGGCTTTCCAGACTTTTTAATAAGAAGTACATTCCAATCCTACACGGTGGCGATCTAAAAAAGCGTTTTGAAAACTCTACGTATGCAACAGAGAAGTTGCTTAAAAACGCATTTCATATTGTTTCTCCTTCATTATATTTTAAAAATGAAGTGATTCGTCTGGGATATCAAAAGGTAGATCATATTCCAAATCCAATTTTCATTACTAATTACAAATTTAAAAACCGCAGTGTTTTCCAACCTAAATTGTTATGGGTTCGTGCATTTAGTGAGATCTACAATCCCTTAATGGCGATCAAAGCTTTTGAAATTATTATTGAAAAACACCCAAATGCACAATTATGTATGGTGGGCCCAGATAAGGATTCTAGCATGCAGATTTGTAAAAAATACGCAGAAGAAGCGAAACTTCCTGTGAATTTTACTGGTAAGTTGAAAAAACGGGAATGGACGAAGATAGCTTCAGATTTCGATATCTTTATAAACACTTCTAATATCGATAATAGTCCGTTGAGTGTAATTGAAGCTATGGCCTTAGGTTTACCTATAATAACCACCAACGTTGGTGGGATGCCGTTTTTAATAGATCATGAACAAAATGGTATTTTGATCGAAAAAGAAAATCCGAAAGAACTTTCAAGATGGATAGAGTGGCTGTTGGATCATCCCGAACAGACTTCAGATATGGCAGGAAGAGCGAGAGAAAAAGTTATAAATTTGGACTGGTACAAGATTAAAAAGGATTGGATCGAATTACTTGTCTGAAAATTTTTATATTTAAACAGTATTCAAACCAAATCGAACCTAACCTCCCTATAAAAAATGGCTCAGAAATCTTTAGTCCATTTCGACATTTCAGAACGTAAAGTTTTGCTGCGTGTCATGGATATTTTCTTTGTCTTGCTTACCTTAACTATTGTTAGCATAATATTTAAATTCGATTATTTTAGAATTTCTCCAGATTATTGGGGATGGACGGTGGTTTTAGTTTCTTACCTGATTATATTTTCCAGCATTTTTGAACTTTACGATCTACAAAAAGCCAGTAAATTTGAAACAGTTCTTAAAAATGTGATCCTCACTGTATCTGCAACGGTTTTGTTCTTCATGTTAACACCGTATTACACGCCAAGTTTACCAGAA
>Ga0100391_1005096_pt1 | contig 12357 bp, 9 predicted proteins | sample CryGeymeta201515_FD_81541 | JGI IMG/M metagenome (GOLD analysis project Ga0100391, IMG submission 81541) | Groundwater microbial communities from Crystal Geyser aquifers in Utah, USA - Crystal Geyser metaG 2015-15 | ecosystem: Environmental > Aquatic > Deep subsurface > Groundwater | place: USA...
AATGTTCAGATGACGGTTACGCTAATCAACCCGATTGCGATGAACGAAGGTTTGCGTTTTGCGATTCGTGAAGGTGGTCGTACAGTTGGTGCAGGGGTTGTTGCTAAAATTCTTGACTAATTGATAGTAGAAATAGCACTTGCTAAAAGAAAAGGGGGATTGTATAATCCCCTTTTTTTTCGAGTACTGAAACGTAAGCTGTTTCATTTTTTAGGGGTATAGCTCCAATTGGTAGAGCACCGGATTCCAAATCCGGGTGTTGGGGGTTCGAATCCCTCTACCCCTGCCAAATTTCTTGCGACCCGTTTGTTTAGTGGGTCGTTTTTATTTTAGATATTAGATAGTTATGAGTCATAAAACAGATAATTCTACAAATACGAGTTCACTAGAAACGCTCAAGCTGTTTATGGCAGTTGCAATATTGATTGCGAGCTTTACTGGATATTATTATTACGCTGAAGCCCATGCTGTTATTAGGGTGTTGGGTGTGCTTGTGGGTGCTGCTGTGTCCGCATTGGTCTTTTATCAAACTGAGAAAGGTCGCTCTTGGTTTCAGTATGTTTCTCATGCAAAGAAAGAAGTCAGGCAGGTCATTTGGCCAACACGGCCTGAAACGGTGCAAATGACGTTAATGGTGTTTGTGGTGGTTATCGTCATGAGTATCTTTTTGTGGTTGGTCGACATGTTCTTTTTGTGGGCGGTTAAGTTGTTAACAGGGCAAGGTGGGTAGTATGGCTCAAAGATGGTATGTCGTTCATGCGTATTCCGGGTATGAGAATAAAGTTAAGAAAGGGATTGAGGAGCATGTTGAGCGTGCTGGCTTGGCGGGCGATTTCGGTAAAATTTTAGTGCCTTCTGAAGAGGTAGTTGAAATTCGGGATGGCAAAAAAAGAACCTCTGAGCGTAAATTCTTTCCTGGATATGTTTTGGTTCAGATGGAGTTGAATGATGATACCTGGCATTTAGTTAAAAGTGTCCCTCAAGTAATGGGTTTTATTGGGGGGTCATCTGATCGCCCTGCACCCATTTCTCAGAAAGAGGTCGATCGAATTCTACAAAAAGTTGAAGAAGGTGTTGATAAGCCTAAGCCAAAAGTGATTTATGAACCAGGTGAAATGGTTCGTGTCATTGATGGGCCTTTTAATGATTTTGAAGCGGTCGTTGAAGAAGTTGATTACGATAAGAATAAGTTGCAGGTGTCTGTGTTAATTTTTGGTCGCTCAACGCCGGTTGAATTAGAGTTTACGCAAGTCGAAAAAAGTTAGAAATTAAGAAAGTTAGAAATTAAGGTTGCTTACTTAAGTAAGCATTTTAGTCACCCTGGGGAGTTGAAAGACGTTTTACCCATAAGGAGAATACAATGGCAAAGAAGATACAAGCCTATATTAAGTTGCAGGTTCCTGCTGGAAATGCAAATCCTAGTCCACCAGTTGGTCCTGCATTGGGTCAGCATGGTGTTAATATCATGGAGTTTTGTAAAGCATTTAATGCACAAACTCAGTCGGTTGAAAAGGGTCTGCCTCTTCCTGTTGTTATTACAGTTTATAATGATCGCAGCTTCACTTTCATTACTAAAACCCCACCAGCCTCAATTCTCTTGAAGAAAGCAGCCGGTATCCAAAAAGGGTCAGGCGTCCCGAATTTGAATAAAGTAGGGATGGTAACTCAAGCTCAGTTAGAAGAAATTGCTAATGCAAAAATGGCTGATTTGAATGCTAATGACCTAGAGTCGGCTGTGAAAATTATTGCTGGTTCAGCGCGTAGCATGGGCCTAACGGTAGAGGGGTAATCAAAGTGGCAAAGTTAACAAAGAAGCAAAAGATGTATGCCGATAAAGTTGAACCCTTAAAGGCATATGATGCAATTGAAGGGTTTAAGTTGTTGTCGGAATTGGCGACTGCAAAATTTTCAGAGTCCGTAGATGTTGCAATTAAATTAGGGATAGATCCTCGTAAATCAGATCAAGTTGTGCGTGGCGCAACGGTTATGCCAAATGGTACGGGTAAAGATGTTCGTATCGCTGTTTTTACGGGTGATGCAAATGCTGAAGCAGCAAAAGCAGCCGGTGCAGATTTTGTCGGTATGGATGATCTTGCGGCCGAAGTTAAAGGTGGCATGATGGATTTTGATGTGGTTATCGCATCACCCGATGCGATGCGAGTTGTCGGTATGTTGGGCCAGGTTTTAGGTCCACGTGGTTTGATGCCGAATCCTAAGACGGGTACGGTAACGCCTGATGTGGTTGGTGCGATTCAAAAAGCAAAATCGGGTCAAGTTCGGTTTCGTGCTGATAAAGCAGGGATTGTTCACGCTTCAATCGGTAAGGTTTCCTTTGATCCTGAAAAGTTAAAAGAAAATCTAAATGCGTTGATTGAGGATTTAAATAAAGCGAAGCCTTCTGCTGCAAAGGGAACTTATATGAAGAAAGTTTCTATTTCTAGCACAATGGGGCCAGGTTTACTTTTAGATCAGTCGTCATTGTAATAAAGAATTTTACTGTTAATCAGTGAAATGCGAATAGGGTTGCCTTGAATTAAGTTGTACTTATGTGAGCGCGCCCATCGCAGACCGTAGGCGAATGTTGATGTACATTCTTAATTGATTTAAGCCTACGTAGATGGAAGAGTTTGGCAATTGCCAAACTGTTTTGGAGGTTATATGGCACTCAATATCAAAGATAAGAAGGCTGTTGTTGAAGAAGTTGCTGAGTTGGTTTCAGGGGCGGGTTCAATGGTTGCGGCTGAGTATCGAGGTTTGACAGTGGCACAACTAACCGAGCTTCGTTCGAAAGCCCGTGATGCAAATGTGATAATTCGTGTTGTTAAGAACACGTTGGTTCGTCGTGCAGTAGCAGGGTCTAAATTTGAAGATATGGCTGAGACTTTTACGGGCCCGCTTATCTTTGCTTTTTCTGGCGAAGAGCTAGGAACGGCTGCGCGAGTTTTTAAAGACTTTGCAAAAACAAATGAAGCTTTGGTTGTTAAGTCCTTGTCTATTGGTGAAGGGGTAATGGATTCAAGTCAATTGAATGCGATTGCTGCCTTACCTACTTACGATGAAGCTCTTAGTAAGTTGCTTTATGTTATGAAAGAGCCAGTTGCTAAATTGGCACGTGGTTTGGTCGCTGTTAAGGATCAAAAAGAAGCTGAAGCAGCTTAAGTATTATTAATACAATTTAATTTTAAGGAATTACAAAATGGCAATTACAAAAGAAGATATTTTAGAAGCCGTTGCAAATATGTCAGTCATGGAAGTGGTTGAGTTGGTTAGTGCAATGGAAGAAAAGTTTGGTGTTTCAGCTGCAGCTGTAGCGGTTGCAGGGCCTGCTGGTGATGCTGGCGCGGCTGCTGAAGAGCAAACTGAGTTTGATGTTATTCTAACCGGTGCTGGCGCAAACAAAGTAGCTGCAATCAAAGCGGTACGTGCAGCAACTGGATTAGGTTTGAAAGAAGCAAAAGGCGCTGTTGAAAGTGCTCCTTTTACACTTAAAGAAGGTGTTTCTAAAGACGAAGCTGAAGCGCTTGCTAATGATCTTAAGGAAGCTGGAATTGAGGTTGAAGTTAAGTAATTATTACTTATTCAGCTCTTGAGGCTTGACAATGGCTGGCGTTTTTTACGTCGGCCTTTTGTTGTTTATAGTAGTGTGTAAAAGTGTGATCAATAGTCTGCTAACTGTTATTACAGTTTTATGCATTTTTAGGAAGTGAGAACTTCCGGTTAAATTAAATTTAATGTTGGGGTAATTGATGGCCTATTCTTTAACTGAAAAGAAACGTATTCGTAAAGACTTTGCGACGCGTTCTTCTATTCTTGAAGTACCTTACCTTCTTTCTTTGCAGAAAGAGTCTTTTAAAGAGTTTTTACAGAAGGATAAAAAGCCTTTGGATAGAGCTGCAGCGGGTTTGCATGCGGCTTTTACTTCGGTTTTTCCTATTCATGGTGTTGCAGGTACAGCAGACCTTGAGTATGTGAGTTATTCATTGGGTCAGCCAGAATTTGACGTTAAAGAATGTAAGCAACGGGGTGTGACATACTCTTCCCCTTTGCGCGTTAAGATGCGTTTGGTGCTTTATGATAAAGATGCGCCAGCGGGAAAACGTCCCGTTAAAGATGTAAAAGAACAGGAAGTTTATCTCGGCGAATTACCTTTAATGACAGAAAACGGGACTTTTGTTATCAATGGGACTGAGCGCGTTATCGTGACTCAGTTGCATCGTTCACCCGGGGTGATATTTGATAGCGATAAAGGCAAGTCGCATTCTTCTGGCAAGGTTTTGTTTAATGCAAGAATTATTCCTTATCGTGGCTCATGGTTGGATTTCGAATTTGATCATAATGACTGTGTTTTTGTTCGTATTGATCGCCGTCGTAAGCTGCCCGTTTCAATTATTCTAAGGGCAATGGGATATAGTACAGAAGAAATTTTGGATGCTTTTTTTGATCATTCCGAAATTAGTTATCAAGCGAAGACCAAGCAATATGTTATGAAGTTGGTGCCTGAACAAATTAAGGGGCAAACCGCTGCGTTTGATATTCGCATTGGCAATGAGGTTGTTGTTGATGCCTGTAAGAAGATTTCGGCTCGCCATTTAAAGCACCTTAAAGAATTAAAAGTTAAAAGTTTTGTTGTTCCAGATGAATTCTTAGTCGGCAAGGTTCTTTCTTGTGGTATTACCAATGAAGCGACAGGTGAACTGGTGGCTCGTTCTAATGAGGTTATGACAGCTGAGCTGGTTGAAAATATTAAGGTGATTAAAGGCCTGTCTTTTAGAGTGCTTTATATCGATGATCTTGAGAATGGTTCTTATATTTCTGATACCTTAAATCTAGATCATGCTACCTCACAGTTAGAAGCGCAAATTGAAATTTATCGAATGATGCGCCCAGGTGAACCACCGACTAAAGACTCTTCTGAAGCATTGTTTAATAGTTTGTTCTTTGATGAATCACGTTATGATTTGTCTGCGGTTGGCAGAATGAAGCTGAACAGACGATTAGGCCGTGAGGATAACGAAGGCAGTTTGGTTCTTGAGAACGAAGATATTATTGATGTTGTGAGAGAGCTTTTAAACATCCGTAATGGTCATAGTACGATTGATGATATTGATACCTTGGGGAATCGTCGTATTCGTGCAGTAGGTGAGATGGCTGAAAATGCATTTCGTGTAGGTTTGGTTCGGGTTGAAAGAGCGGTTAAAGAACGTCTTAATCAAGCCGAAACAGATGGACTGTTACCTCAAGATCTGATTAATGCTAAACCGGTTTCTGCAGCGATCAAAGAATTCTTTAGTTCAAGTCAATTGTCACAATTTATGGATCAAGTCAATCCTTTGTCCGAGATTACACACAAGCGTCGTGTTTCTGCGCTTGGGCCAGGTGGTTTGACTCGTGAGCGTGCTGGTTTTGAAGTGCGCGATGTCCATCCTACGCATTATGGTCGTGTTTGCCCAATCGAGACGCCGGAAGGACCCAATATCGGTTTGATTAATACCTTGGCCATTTATGCAAAAACCAATAAATATGGTTTTTTGGAAACCCCTTATCGTAAGGTGATCAATGGACAGGTGACAGAGGAAGTGGAGTATGTCTCTGCTATTGATGAAGGTCAATTTGTTATTGCTCAGGCAAGTGCAGCTATGGATGCAGGCAATAATTTACTAGATGAATTGGTCACAGCGCGTCATAAAAATGAAACGATCTTGGCGTCGTCTAAAGATGTAGATTATATGGATGTCTCACCAAAGCAAATCGTGTCTGTAGCAGCGTCGTTGATCCCGTTTCTGGAGCATGACGATGCAAACCGTGCATTAATGGGTTCGAACATGCAACGTCAGGCTGTGCCGACCCTTCGTGCAGAAAAACCGCTCGTTGGAACGGGGATTGAAAAAACCGTTGCCATTGATTCGGGCGTTACTGTGATTGCCTCTCGTGGCGGTGAAGTGGTTTCATCAGATGCCTCTCGTATTGTCGTTAGGGCAAATCAAGCAGAAATAGCGCCAGGTGAAACGGGTGTTGATATTTATAATTTAATCAAGTATCAGCGTTCGAATCAAAATACTTGTATCAATCAGAAACCGATTGTTAAAGCAGGTGATGCGGTAAGTCGTGGAGACGTTTTAGCTGATGGACCTTCTACAGACTTAGGTGAGTTGGCGATTGGTCAAAATATGCGAATTGCCTTTATGCCTTGGAATGGTTATAACTTCGAAGACTCTATATTGGTATCTGAGCGCGTTGTTCAAGAAGATCGTTATACATCCATCCACATTGAAGAGCTAACATGTTTGGCACGAGATACAAAACTTGGGCCAGAAGAAGTGACTGCGGATATTCCAAATGTCGGTGAATCTGCTCTGTCTCGTTTAGATGAGTCCGGTATTGTTTATGTTGGTGCTGAAGTTAAGCAGGGTGATATCTTGGTAGGTAAGGTTACGCCAAAAGGTGAAACGCAACTGACGCCGGAAGAAAAGTTACTGCGTGCCATATTCGGTGAAAAAGCATCTGATGTTAAAGATACCTCTTTGCGTGTTAGTAAAGGTGTAGAAGGTACGGTTATTGATGTGCAAGTCTTTACACGTGAAGGTGTTAAAAAGGATGCTCGTGCTTTAGCAATTCAAGAGGATGAATTGCAAAAAGTTCGTAAAGATATTGATGAGCAGTACAAAATCTTATTAGCAGATACATTGGATCGTATTCGTCAAATGCTTGAAGGTCAGTCGTTAGTGGATGGGACTCAAATTTCATCTGACTATTTGAACTCGATTGATTCAGTAAAGTGGTTTGGTTTAAATGTTGCCGATACGACGATTGCTGAGACCTTAGAATTGTTGGAAAAGCAATTAGAAGTTAAGAAAGAAGAGCTTAATGCTGCCTTTGAAGAAAAACGCAAGAAGTTAACTCAGGGCGATGATCTCCAGCCTGGCGTGTCTAAAATGGTTAAGGTTTATGTAGCGGTTAAACGTCGTATTCAACCTGGAGATAAGATGGCCGGACGGCATGGTAATAAAGGGGTTATTTCACGTATTTGCCCTGTCGAAGATATGCCATATGATGAAACAGGTCGACCTGTCGATATCTGTTTGAATCCATTAGGTGTTCCTTCACGGATGAATGTCGGTCAAATTTTAGAAACCCATTTAGGTTTGGCTGCAGAAGGGCTTGGTTCTAAAATTAATGCAATGCTTGAAGAGCAAGCAGATATTAAGACCATTAAAGGATTTTTGCATAAGATTTATAATGAAACTCAGGGGCAAGGTGTTGATTTTGATGCTTTGACTGATGCTGAAATCATAGAGCTTGCCGGTAATCTAAGAAAAGGTGTTCCAATGGCTTCTCCTGTTTTTGATGGAGCCTCAGAATCTGAAATTAAAGCGTTGTTAAGATTGGCGGAGTTACCAGAGTCAGGTCAAATGGTCTTGTTTGATGGTGTGTCGGGTGAGCAGTTTGATCGTCCCGTAACCGTGGGCTATATGTATTATCTGAAATTGAATCACTTGGTTGACGACAAAATGCACGCTCGGTCAACAGGGCCTTATAGCTTAGTCACACAGCAGCCATTAGGTGGTAAAGCACAGTTTGGTGGTCAGCGCTTTGGTGACATGGAGGTTTGGGCGCTTGAGGCTTATGGCGCTGCCTTTACTTTGCAGGAAATGCTAACGGTTAAATCAGATGATTTAAATGGTCGTACCCGTATGTATAAAAATATCGTCGATGGTAATGAATATATGGAGCCAGGTATTCCAGAGTCATTTAGCGTTTTACGTAAAGAAATTCGTGCCTTAGGGATTGATATTGAGTTGGAGCAAGAATAATGAAAGATTTATTAGGTTTTCTAAAAAAACAAAACGTTTCAAGTGAGTTTGACACGATTAAAGTCACCCTTGCTTCACCGGAAAAGATTCGCTCTTGGTCATTTGGCGAAGTCAAAAAGCCAGAAACGATCAATTATCGTACCTTTAAACCAGAAAGGGATGGTTTGTTTTGTGCCAAGATTTTTGGACCAGTTCGTGATTATGAATGTCTTTGTGGTAAATATAAGCGTTTAAAGCATCGTGGTGTAATCTGTGAGAAATGTGGCGTTGAAGTGACACAATCCAAAGTACGTCGCGAAAGAATGGGGCATATCGATCTGGCGACTTCAGTTGCCCATATTTGGTTTTTATAGTCTTTGCCTTCTCGCATCGGCTTAATGTTAGACATGACATTAAAGGAAATCGAAGCCGTTTTATATTTTGAAGCCTTTATGGTCGTTGATCCAGGTTTAACGCCTTTAGAGCCATGGCAACTTCTCAGTGAAGAAGAATATTTAGATGCAATGGATGAGTATGGCGATGAGTTTGAGGCGCAAATGGGCGCTGAAGCCATTAAGAAAATGTTGCAAGCAATTGATTTAGAAGCTGAGTCAACTCGATTACGTGAAGAAATGGAATCGACTAGCTCGGAAACGAAACAAAAGAAAATATCTAAAAGATTAAAGTTGGTCGACTCATTTTTGCAATCAGGTAATAAGCCTGAGTGGATGATTTTAGATGTTTTACCTGTACTTCCGCCTGAGTTGAGACCTTTGGTTCCTTTGGATGGTGGTCGATTTGCAACGTCAGATTTGAATGATTTATATCGTCGTGTTATTAATCGTAATAATCGTTTAAAGCGTTTATTAGATCTAATGGCACCTGATATTATTGTGCGTAATGAAAAGCGTATGCTTCAGGAATCGGTTGATTCGATGTTGGATAATGGTCGTCGTGGTAGAGCGGTTACCGGTACGAACAAGCGCCAATTAAAATCGTTGGCTGACATGATTAAAGGTAAGCAAGGGCGTTTTCGTCAAAACTTGCTTGGTAAGCGCGTCGACTATTCAGGGCGTTCTGTTATCGTTGTTGGGCCAACATTGCGATTACATCAGTGTGGTTTACCGAAGAAGATGGCGCTTGAGTTATTTAAACCCTTTATTTTTAGCAAACTACAAAAGCGTGGTTTAGCCACTACGATTAAAGCGGCTAAAAAAATGGTTGAGCAAGGCTTGCCGGAAGTGTGGGATGTTTTAGATGAAGTCATTCGTGAGCATCCAGTATTGTTAAACCGTGCGCCAACCTTACATAGACTTGGGATTCAGGCTTTTGAACCGGTGTTGATTGAGGGTAAAGCGATAAACTTACATCCTTTGGTATGTTCTGCATTTAATGCCGATTTCGATGGTGATCAAATGGCCGTTCATGTGCCTTTATCCCTTGAAGCTCAGTTAGAAGCACGTACACTGATGATGTCAACGAATAACCTATTGTCGCCAGCTAATGGTGATCCAATTATTGTGCCATCTCAAGATGTTGTACTGGGTTTGTATTACATTACTCGGGAAAAGATTAATGACATCGGTGAAGGTAAAGCCTTTTCAAATTGGATGGAAGTACAAAGAGCGCTTGATGCAAAAGCCGTTCATATCCACACACGTATTAAGTTAAAAGTTGAAGAAACCGTGATTGATGATGCGGGCATTGAGTCTGTTAATCGAGGTATCGTTGAAACAACAGTTGGTCGAGCATTGTTGTTAAGAATTCTCCCAAAAGGTTTGGGTTTTGATCTCATTAATCTTAATCTTACTAAGAAAAATATTTCTAAAGCCTTAAATGCTTGTTACCGAATTTTAGGTCCAAAAGAAACAGTAATTTTTGCGGATCAGCTTATGTATGCTGGTTTTAAATGGTCAACCTTAGCAGGTCTTTCATTCTGCTCGGATGATATGTTAATTCCTGATGATAAGGTGACTATCATCGCTAAAGCGGATGAGCAGGTTACTGAAATTCAACGCCAATTTGCGCAAGGTTTGGTCACCGAGGGTGAGCGCTACAATAAAGTTGTTGATATTTGGTCTCATACCAATGAATTGGTTACGAAGTCAATGATGGAAGAACTACAGTTCGAAACGGTGAAAGACGCTGATGGTAATGATGTTCAGCAAACCTCGTTTAACTCGGTCTATATGATGGCAGATTCCGGTGCGCGTGGTTCTGTTGCACAGATGCGCCAATTAGGCGGGATGCGTGGGCTAATGGCTAAGCCAGATGGGTCAATTATCGAGACGCCGATTACAGCAAACTTTCGCGAAGGTTTGAATGTTCTACAGTACTTTATCTCAACTCATGGTGCTCGTAAGGGACTTGCTGATACTGCTTTGAAAACAGCTAACTCAGGTTATTTAACTCGTCGATTGGTTGATGTTTCTCAGGATGTGGTCGTGACCGAAGATGACTGTGAGACAGAAGGAAGTATTACAATGTCTTCACATGTTGAGGGCGGAGATGTTGTTGAAGAATTGAAAGAGCGTATTCTGGGGCGTGTGGTTGCTGAAGATGTTTTTACTTTGGATAACGATTTGATCGTTGCAAAAGGGACGCTACTTGATGAAAGATTGGTGAATTTGATTGATGATTCCGGTGTTGATTCTGTTAAAGTGCGTTCACCTATTACTTGTGAAACTAAGTTTGGGATCTGTAAGAAATGTTATGGGCGTGATTTGGCCAGAGGTCATATGGTTAACGAAGGAGAGGCGGTTGGTGTTATGGCTGCGCAATCGATTGGTGAACCAGGAACTCAGTTAACCATGCGTACTTTCCATATTGGTGGAACAGCTTCAGCCTCGACTGCTCAGAGTCAGGTAGAGGTTAGGCATGATGGTAAAGTTAAGTTCGATAATCTAAAAACAATTCAAAACTCTGAAGAGCAAGTTGTTGTTACTTCTCGCTCTGGCGAGATTTCCATATTAGATGCGTTAGGGCGTGAAAAAGAACGTTATAAAATTCCTTATGGTTCAATGCTAAATGTCAAAGATGGTGTTGATGTTAATGAAGGTAACATTCTTGCAAACTGGGATGCACATACTCATCCGATTATTACAGAAGCTGAAGGGATAATTCAGTTCGGAAATTTTGAAGGTGCAGTAGAAGAGCATACGGATGAGTTAACAGGGTTAACAACGCATGTGGTTAAAAGTGCCAAAGAGCGTTCTTCTGCAACGAAAGAAGTTCGACCAACCATTCAGATTGTTGATGAAGAAGGCGAAACCGTTCCGTTCCCTGGAACGCAAACACCCGCTATGTATTACCTGCCGGAGAACTCTGTTGTTATCGTTAATGAAAATGAGAAAGTCGGCGCGGGGGATATTCTTGCGAGAATTCCTCAAGAGTCTTCAAAAACAAAAGATATCACTGGGGGGTTACCACGCGTAGCAGATTTATTCGAAGCAAGGATTCCAAAAGAACCAGCTATTATGGCTGAAGTATCTGGGGTTGTTGGTTTTGGGAAAGAAACCAAAGGTAAGCAGCGATTGGTTATTACCCAGGATAATGGTGAGCAGCATGAAACCCTTATTCCTAAGTGGCGCTCAGTAGATGTCTTTGAGGGTGAGCGTGTAGAGAAGGGGGATGTTGTTGTTGATGGTAACCCGAATCCGCATGATATTTTAAGGCTATTAGGCGTGGAAAGACTCACAAAGTATATTGTGGATGAAGTTCAAGACGTTTATCGTTTACAAGGTGTAAAAATCAATGATAAGCATATTGAGACAGTTGTTCGTCAAATGCTTCGAAAAGTTGAAATTAAATCAACGGGGGATACTACCTTGATTAAGGGGGAACAGGCTGAATATGCTCGTGTTCTTGAGATGAACGAAAAGGTGTCCCAAGAAGGGGGTGTTGAAGCTACTTATCAGCGTGTTCTTTTGGGGATTACCAAGTCTTCATTAGCGACAGAATCCTTTATTTCGGCAGCATCCTTCCAAGAAACTACGCGTGTTCTTACTGAGGCGGCAGTCAGTGGTAAGCAGGATAAGTTGGTTGGGTTAAAAGAAAATGTAATTGTTGGCCGATTGATTCCAGCAGGTACAGGTTTTGCCTATCATAAAGCGCGTAAAGCGGCTGCGGAAAAAACGCAAATGGAGCTTGCGAGTTTTATGTCCAGAAAAACAATAGATGCCGATTCAGACGAATTGGTTGAAGAAACGATTTCTTTGCCTGCAAGTGAAATAGAGTAAGCATAGATTTCATTGAATAAATTCATGAACTTGTGCTTGACAATGTGAATGAGGGTCACTAAAATCCCTCAACCTTACACATGGACAATTTGTGTCCATGTTTTTTTAGTAATTAAGATTTAGATCTTAAGATGGAGTGAGAATGAATGGCTACTATTAACCAGTTGGTGCGTAAGCCGCGTAAAGATAAAGTTAAAAAATCAAACGTTCCAGCGTTAGAGGCTTGTCCTCAAAGACGTGGTGTCTGTACGCGAGTTTATACAACAACCCCTAAAAAGCCAAACTCTGCCCTACGTAAAGTTGCACGTGTACGTTTAACCAATGGATAT
>Ga0100391_1005112_pt1 | contig 12333 bp, 7 predicted proteins | sample CryGeymeta201515_FD_81541 | JGI IMG/M metagenome (GOLD analysis project Ga0100391, IMG submission 81541) | Groundwater microbial communities from Crystal Geyser aquifers in Utah, USA - Crystal Geyser metaG 2015-15 | ecosystem: Environmental > Aquatic > Deep subsurface > Groundwater | place: USA...
ATTAAGCCCAGGTGGACTGCCATAGGACTCAGGAGTTAGGTCTTACTCTATTAGGTCGTGTGCCTATGCCTGCTTCCTATACACACACCAACCACTAGTCTCCTACTCTAGTCATAATATTTACTCTAATATTCATGAGTCTCCACACTAGCTTTTTACGGCCATTCAATGCAAAAACAACGACGACAATCCCTTCATACTGTAATTCATACAGTAATAACAACTTTAGAATAGTACGAATACTAATAATACAAATAATACAAATACAACCAACCAAAAACAACAACAACAACAACAAACACAACAACAACAACAACAACAACATAACAAGACCAAAGCAATGTCAGATCCGCTTCCTCGTGGACAACAAATCTTTTTGCAAAGACTTATGGCTAGTCATACCATGACGGATGATGAAGCTCGTACTTTGTTACAGAAATTAGCCGAACAAGATGGAGAAGACGTGGACGGCAATGCTGGTGCTATGGATTCTACTACTACGATCAGTCTAACAAAATGTTTTGAATCCATTAACGAACAACTGAAACCATCGTTTGGTTTAGAAATTGTTACCATGATTGATCCCTACAATACTACTAACAACAAGAGTAAAAAAATTCATGCTGTCATTGATGCTATTGGTAGTGATGATCGGATTGCTGCTCATACATCCTATCCACATATTTGTGGATATCAAGAACGTGTATTCTTTCGAGCTATATTACAAAAAATTGTTGATAATATCAATGATGGAAAATGTACGACGAATCGTTCGACGTTGATCAATTTACGTACAGAAACCACTACAACAACAAGTACTACTACTAGTAACAATGATAATGATGATGATGATGATGATGATAATAACAATGCCGTCATCAAACAACAACAATTGACACTCGATGCTGCTGATGAATTCTTGGAACAATTATTAGAAGGAAATTATTTGATCATGATGCTTCCACAAGAACAACAACAACAACAATCCAAACAACAACGACGGGAAAGTATGAATGCTAAAATTGGATTAGGACCACGGGCCTACATGGAATTACGAACCATTCTAGTGGATATGGGTATGACACAAGATGAAATGCCACAAATGATTTTTTATAAAAAATAAAACAAAACAAAATCGTCATGAGAAAGACACAAAAAATAATCATAATAACGAACAGAAATGATACTGTATATATTGGGCAGCAGGAGCAGCAGGCAGCAGAAAAGAAGGGAAACAAAAACCAATATATCTTTACCCACAAAATAATGCTATATAATGCCTGAAGTATATACAAACACACCGCAAACTGTACGGAGCTGGGGCAGCAGGGCAGGGCAAAAAGTATATACTGTACAACTAGACCTACTTGATACTTGACAGCTGGAAATTTGATTGCGTTTGTTTTGATAATCCAAAAAGAAAAAGAAAAACAGGCAACACGCAGGAAATATTAAAAAAAGATCACACTACACAGCACAAGCAAATCAAGAAGGCGCATTTTCTGGTAAAGAGCATTTTTATATATATTATTTGTTTTTAAATTATTGTTTGTAATATTTGCCTGTAGCTGTGCCAGGAAATAATAATAAATTTTCTTTCTCTTTTTTTTTTAAGCATTGTCGTCGTGATCTTTGTTTACCATTGTTTCCAGAGAAGGAGCCGAGGCAGGATAGTGTCCCATGGCAATTTTCTTTTGTTTGCGAAAGGCCCGTTGTCGCAGTTCGGCCGACATGGTATCGCCCGTGTCGTTGACCATATTGGCAAAGGCACCACCCTCGTTCAGTAGCTGTGCCGGAGAGCCCCATTCCAAGACGTGACCGTGACCTAAAACCATCACAATGTCGTAGTCAATGATAGTTTCCAATCGATGCGCCACAGCAATAATAGTGCCCTCCTTGAAGGATTCTTGCAGAGCCGTTTGCAGCAGTTCATCGGTACGACGATCCACGCTGGCAGTGGCTTCATCCAAAACCAAAATCTTGTTGTTGCTCAAAATGGCACGGGCAAGACACAGAAGCTGTCGCTGACCGACACTAAAGTTCGAACCACCTTCGGATACCATCGAATCCCAACCTTTCGGAAGCTCCCGGATCACATCGCCCAAGTGAGCATCGTCCAGAGCCTTCTGAATGGCATCGGGACCAAATACGCCAAACAGATCCAAATTCTCACGAACGGTGCAGCCACTAAAAAGCGTGGGAGACTGGGGAATGACAGATATTCGGGTCCGCAGCGTGTGCAGTCCCAACTTGGAAACGTCGACGCCATCAATGATCAATTCACCTTCCTCTGCTTCGAGCAGCCGAAACAGACTTTGCACAACCGTGGACTTGCCAGAGCCAGTTCGACCGACAATTCCAACGCGAGCACCGCCGGGAATTTGAAAGCTCGCCTTGTTTAACGCAAGCGGTAGAGCAGCACGGTAGCGAACAGAAAGATCTTTAAATTCGACCGAGCCACTACCCGGCCAGTGTTCGTTGGCAAGTTCCTGGTCCGTATCCTTTTGCAGAGCAGCTTCGGGTGACAGGTCACCAAAGGCAAGCACGCGCTCTACAGATACCATCTGATTCACCACTTCCGCACTCTGCCGGATGCACCACTGAAAAAGACCGGCCAGCTGAAGCAGGACCGACAGCGCCAGACCCAAAATGGCAGGGTCAACGTCAAACCATCCTTGGTTTTGGAACAAAACAGCAAGGTAGGCCACCAGAGTCAAAAAGAGAAACATAATAGCATCCATGCGAAAGCCCACCCATCGCGACGCCGCAATAAAGGAAAAGAAGGCACGGGTATGCGCATCGTGTGCTTCTTCAAACTTTTTGCGGAAATACTCCAGAGATTGATTCGCTCGGATTGTGCCAATCCCTCCGAGTGATTCACTGTGTGGCAACAACAGGGGGTAGATAATTGTTAAGTGAGAACAACGAATTAAAAAAACACTCTGTGATTTTCATCAATCCTAATGATCGACGTACCTCAGCATGGCAAAGATAGGAGACCGCGCAAGGCCCTCCAAACGTTTGAGTTCTCGTGTACTGGTCACAAAAATCCTTCGCACTCTCAAAAAGTACCACACCAAAGGTGGAAAAGCAAGTAGAGTGAAGGGAAGCACGGTTATGGTGGTTGCAATGGCACCGAGAACGATAAAAGCGATAACCCAAAAGTCAAACAGAGTTTGTGGAAGTTGGTCATCGCATATGCCAACGTCCGCCGAAAATCGATTTAAGATTCGACCAAGGGGATTGGTGTCAAAGAATTCAATCTTGGCGCGGATAACAGCCTCTGCCATTCTGTCATGAAGCCGCTGGGAAGCTTTCACCGTGAGTTTTAGACTTAGCATGGCTCGGAAGATTGCCAGTGCAACGACGAGAGCGGAGAGACCAAGAACCAAGCCCAAAATATCCCACGATTGCTGATCTTCAGTCGGTCTTTCTGCCCATCGCCCGATGGTGGCAATAGTAATGAGCACGGCAGCCTGAGTAACCGAAAAGAGAACAGCGAACATGACACCTACCCAGAGACCTCCCATGGCTCTGACGTATTTTAGATATGTGTCCATCTCAACTACTCCACTGCGAGTGATTTCTTCGCCTTCAGCTACCTTCTCGAGTTCTCCTCCTACAACCGCACCCGGTTGAGTAACTGCGTTTGCTCTTTGGGACTTTTTACCTCCCGTCCCAGAACCACGAGCATCCAAATTGTCAATGCTGTCATCTTTTGCATGAGCAACAAGTTTACCGTTTGAACGTGTTACACATTCAGCATACGTTCCGACGCAGGACACCGTTCCATCCATGACCAATGCACATCTTTGCTCCGAAATGTGTTGATGCTGATGCGTAGCAACGACGGCGCATTTTCCTCGGTTTACTGCCAATCCCATAATTGCTTCTTGGAACAGTTGACGGCCGACTTTGGCATCGACAGCGGAAAGGGGATCATCGGCGATGAGTACATCAGCATCTTTGTATAATGCCCTCGCAAGTCCTATTCTTGCTCTTTGTCCACCGCTAACTTGCACTCCTTTGTCACCCACAACTGTCTTGTCGCCATCACGAAGTTGCAGAAAGTCGACATTGAGCCCGCAGCAATCGACAACCTTATCATACCACTCTGCATTGAATTCCAAACCCATAGTGATGTTTTCTTTTACAGTTCCACCCATAATCCATGGGTCTTGGGCTGCGTATGCTAAAGTTGTAAATCTGCGTTCCAGCGTGCCGGATTTGACGGGAAGCTCGCCTACGAGAGCTTGAAGCAAGGCACTCTTGCCAGAACCAACGGGACCAACCAAGCACGTAAGTTGGCCCCATTTGAGATCTAAAGAAACGTCCTTGATTGCAGGAACGCTGACGGATTCCAAGATTTCGGCATGCCCTACGTCTGTGACTTCATTCCACATGCAGGTGACATTGTGTAAGGAAATGGCTACTTCATCCGTATGCTCAGGGGCATGTGAAACCACGCCGGCCTCTCTCGAAGCAGCATCAGGTAACTCTGGAAATTCGAGAAAATGTTGAATACGATTCACAGATACAAATGCTTCGCTCACTCCCTGCAAACACACAGAAAAATGGCGAATTAGAATTTCCAGTCTATAATCTACAATAAGCATAAAGTACTCTTTTAATCCATCAGCACTTACCATGACGCCGAGTGACACGTGTTTTGTCATTTCAATTTGGATAATGTTCACCAATGTGAAAGTCGTAAAGACATCCCGTGGTGTTAAGGTATTCCCTGTAGCCACATAAACCATAAAGATAACGACGGAAATGACAACGTTCGCACTGAAGAACAGGGCTTCGTTCCAGGCTTTCAGTCGATTAGCTCGCGTGATTTGGCTTACTTCTTGTTTGCGGTAATCATGGATGCGCTCTAAGAATCGCTCTTCAAAGCCACTCATTTTCATCACTCGGGCGCCGTAGACTGCTTGTGACACAAAGTTGACACGATTGTCGGTTATCCCAGCAATTTTCCCCCGGTAATGGATAAATCTACGACTCAGAAAAACCTGCAGGGGGATGAAACCTCCAAAGAGTAGCACAAATCCAGCGGCAAAGGCGGGGCCCATGAGACTCCAACCAACGCAAAGAATTGCAATACTCTGAATTGGTGCCCAGATGAGATGACTACCAAACAGACATGCCATGAGGAATCGCTCCACATCATTGCTGGCTAGATTCATGATTTGGCCATAATTAGCACTGGTCTCTTGATGGGTTGACGACAGTCGCTGCGATTTGTAGTAAATTGCTGCGATCGCAGCTATTCTCATTTGCATGCCCTTTCTCCAAGTGATCATGAAGGCATGATGATGCTCAGCTAAGAGGGCCAGAGCCCCTAGCACTATCACCGAAGCCCACAGGTAACCATCGCCATTATTTTGTTCAAAGGACTCGATCAATAGACCTAAAGCCACGGCTTGCGATATCTTGGCCACAGCTCCTAACATGTACATGGGTTGGACATACCAAATGCTCGTGAAAAAGTCTTTAAGGAGGGCTCTCTGCAGCATCGGATTAGCGGGATGCAGTCGTTTTTCTTCTTCCCATATTCTTTCAAAATATTTGCGATTGTAAGCAGAGGAATCTTTTTCCGATATACTCGGCAGATCTGCCTCGGTCAGAGGTCGTTCCATCCCCAGTTTTAAAAGCGGATAGGGCCAAGAAAAGGTGGCCTTGCTCAGAATAGACGCTGTCTCTAGCGGTGGCGGCTTGCGCTCCGCACGCTCTGCGTGGTCAGCATCATGAGGCTCCTCGTGGCTGGACTGGCTAATAGTCTTTGGTTCTTCTTGGTGCTGGGATTCTTCATTCACCTCGTTGGCTGTATTTTTGACATGTCGTCGGCACATCTTCTCTTCGTCGTCTTCGGTGTTCGTTGAAGGCATCAAATAGCTGTTCCTTTCTTTAAATAATCACACCCAAACGATAGCAGTTTTCAATGACTAATAGCGCTGTGTATCATTTTGGTCTAACGTATTTTTTGCTGTGTGTTATCCTGACTTTATCTGCTATTCGTTGCTCTGCTCTGCTCTGCTCTGCTGTGTTGTATTCTTATAGGATTTGCTGCGATGATGTGGAATCAGGCTGAGCAAGCAAGCGGCTCAGTTTCTTCGCAGGGGGGAAGACATCATCACTCAGCAGTGAATCAGCAAGCTGTGACGAATGCTGTACCTCTCGTGATTTCAGTGTGTGCTTAAACGCGAATACTTCTTTCTCCTTCGAAACTATTCCTAAGGACTTACACTTGAACATGAATTGGAAAAAGAGGACGAACATTTTTTTGTTTATCTCACGCACTACTAAAATTTAAGCTCACAATTTTTTTCAGAGAAAACTACGACACACCAAAACGACGAATCAAAACACTCCAAGCAAGCAAGCAACAACTATAGCAGAAATATCACCTCAGGTTGTGGACATTTTGTTTATCTTACTGCTGATACACAACGGCCTCTCTAGTAGGCTTACCAAGAAAAATGCGAGGAACCACACGAACTGGTGAATAACAACAAACTTGTCCAATTGACACATCCAGCGAGTTGATAGATGGTGTTGATTGCTGAGATCATCTATATTTCTGGCAGATTTACAGTGTTATCGACGAAAACTCCACTTGCGTAACTGTCAGGGATTTCTATTCGCGCATTTTCCAGTATCATGAAAATTAATGCTTACGCGACGCTTTTCCTTGACCACCCCCCTCCCCTAATTCTCAAGTTGTTACAAAGATTCAGTTTGCAGAAATATCTCTATTAGCTACTTCAGAATATTGTCCTAGAGTTCCCGCGATTGTCGATATTTTTCCACTTTTTAAGATTTCAAGGAGTGAAGTTCTGGAATGGTATCTTTGGGTGCCCGGGATGTTCCACTGCGGGTTTGACGCGAATGAGCTGCTTCCTACTCGGGGGGGTACTATTTTGGAGTACACATTTTGTACAAAATATTATTATTTTCTCCGATAAATCTCTGCTGCAGAAAAAATCTGTTGCGCTTCACTTCATGCCTGTTCTCATCATTTTTCCCTTTGCCCACAGCGCATCAAGCATATTCAATACAGGACCTGCACAATCCACTTCCGAGTACAAGACAACATTAATCGGTCCCACACAAACAGTTGAAACTACCAAGAAGCCATGCGACGTTCAGTCGACCAAGCTCTGATGTGTGAGTACCCTCATCAACAACTGGGATTCCAATTAGTTGAGCCATTGAAGAATCCCGAAGCCCCTGCCTTCAAACGGCGAAAGACGATTGTGGATGCTTTTCAAAATTTAAAGATTTTCCCAGCAGCTGTAGATAGCAATGTTGCTCCAGGAAGCCTTCGCACACACCACAATTGGGCTTCAGGAAGCCCGAGAAACGAAAAGGAAATAATGATAGATGTCGTCGTGAGTGAGGATGATGTTTCTACGGATGATTCCGACGACGACTCAATACTCTTAAGTGACCAGGAGAAACTTGAACGAGACACCATGCGATCACTTGTGCTAGGACGGACCCAGCAGGAACGTTTTCTACCGCAGGAAGATCCTGTCGACCGAAAACTCTCAGATCTCATAAGGGGGTCAATGAAGCAGGCGCAGGAACAAATACTGAATGAAATGCCTTGCGACATGGAAACAGTGAACGCGGAAAGTACAGATCAAGACCTCAAGTCCAATTGTCTGCCCACGGAGTGGCAGTCTACGGATGGATGTGACATGTCTATGGATTTAGATTAATACTGATTACACAAAGATTACACAAAAAAATTGTGCAGGTAAAACAGCTGTTTTTCAAGGCGATCTGCGTGCTAGAGTAGTTTTTAGAGTTGCTACCAGACAGTCATTTAGACGTATCCAATATATGTATGTAGCATCTCATAGACGATTACATACACTCTTCATCTATTTTTAAGGTAAATAATAGTACAAGTAAAGAGTTGCCAGCTAGTCTAGACTACCACCATTCATGAGAATACTTCTTCATCATACTTCTTGATGCTCATCAGCACGCTAGCTACCGTGGTACTATTACTCGTAGTAGTGGTATTAGACGACGACTGCTTCGAAACAATAACTCTGTCCTTAATATTCCTTTCGTCAACCGAACAAAAACATTGCAATCGAAAATTTCAAACAAGGAACAAAAAACAAAACGTCCTCATTTTTTCAGCATTCTAATTTTTCTTGTTTGACGCAAGTACTACCTTGCTTGGAACACCCCGACAATTACAAAGAATACTACTTCAGTATGTTTCCGAACAAGCCCAAGCTCTCTCCGATCATGACGCGAGGAAAAGCATCCCGAAAGGGTGCTGTTGAAAAGAAACCGACTTGTTTTGATAACAACAAGAGCTTGCTTCCGCTCAGCAACATCACGAACAGCAAGAACAAAACCAAGGTGAAACTTTCCAGTACAATTATAAAGTCAAAAGAGAGTAAAAAAGCAAGCTTTGTCCCAGCCAAAGCAGGCAAGATTCGCACGGGTCGATGGACCAAGTCCGAACGGCTCGCCTTTCTCCGTGCGTTGCGCAAGATCGGCCGGGGCAAATGGTACGCAAAAGCAAAAGAACATAATCTCTACGCAAAAGAATGCACCGATTGCACTCAGTACTCACCAATCATCTTTTCTCCTTCTTTTTCTTGTCTCTACGCCTCGAAATTCTTTAGGCGTGCGATTGCCAAGACAATTCCTACTCGGTCAGTCAGCAGTCCAGTTGGTCGATTTGTGGAGGACTGGGTGTCCATCGTTTTAGCTTTGCACCGGTCGCAACAAAAGGATTTATGCACTCACTTTATTATCACTTCATTCTTAAACTTTCTTCGCTCATACAGGGATACTACACAGACGAAAACCCACGCGCAAACACTCATGAAATATGAGGCTCGTAAGTTTCTACATCGGACCGGTTCTAAATCCATTGATCTTGCTCTACACTTTTTCCCCTTCATTCTCTAAAATCTTCTTCTTTTGACAGGCGGAACAGATATTTTCGCTGAGCTTGATGAACACGAGGGGAACAAGAAGAGTACCCCTGACGACGACGACATCGGCGATCACGACGACAGCTCGACGGATGCAGATGGGGGCACGCTTGTTCATTTCACAGTCCAAAGGACTCCCAATCCAATGACCGTGTCGCCCACTTCTGCAAGTCGGCAACAAATCGAATACAATGGAGCCGCCGCTCTATTGGAGTTGAAGAAATCCGTTGAATTCATGAGTCCTTGGACTCCCATGACCTACTAGTGAAGTGTCTCGTCTCCTCGTTATTCACAAATCTCGACAGTCAGTCGAAAGCAACAACTCGAATTTCCCCCCTTGCCATTACTATTCACGACCGAAAGAATGATTCCTTTGCATTTGCATACGGGTATTTATTTGATTCTTTATGACCGAATGATTCCCCATTTAAAAAAAACTTATTGTAGGAGTCTTCCTGAGCGAGAATTCCTTCTGTTTTTTCTTACACCCCAGTAGCTACTTGCTACATTATTAAATTAAATAACTACTCGTAAAGATGGCTTTTGCGTGGAACAAAAATCAAAATTTAATACTGTTGTAGAAGAAGTCTTATTGGCTGCTACGATAATGCTGACGTTCAAAATGTATGAACACATAAGAAAACTATGTTCACTGTTCGGTTGCTGTGGTTTTTTAGGCAGCAACGGGGTTAGCTTCGCAATACGCCTCAATGGCATCGGCACCAACTCGGTGGCAAAAGTCACCAAAGGCTTCAAATTCCTGTCGCTGCTCCTTGAACATGATAAGAATGGGCTCCAAGGTCGTTTCCATATCTTCATCCTTCATCTTGGCCTTGAAGGGGTAGGCCGTGCGGGTGAGCACGGGAGAACCACCCAACCAAACCTGGTAATTCTTGGGACCATCACCAACAAAGGCAAGTTCTGCCATGTAAGGACGAGTACAACCATTGGGACAACCAGTCATGCGCATCAATATTTCTTCATCGCCAAGATCATGCTTTTCTAACAGAGCCCGGATACGTTTAATGTAACTGGGAATGATACGTTCGGCTTCGGTCTGAGCTAACCCGCAAAGCGGCAGTGCGGGACAAGCCATGGCGAGACGGGCCAGAGGGTCAATGTCTTCCAGAGCCCGGATACCATGTTCTTTAAGCACGGCCTCAATGCCCTCTTTATCCTTGGGATCAATGTCTCTAAAAATAATAGATTGAGTAGGACTCAAAATCATCGAGAGATTGTATCTGTCAACAAGGACACGCAAAGCGGTCTTGAGTCTAAAGTCTCCATCGTCCTTGATACGTCCGTTGTCTACGTGGAGACCGTAGAAGAGCTTGCCGTCACCTTGTTCCCACCAGCCCATCCAGTCGTTATACTTCCATTCTTTCATTGGCCGCCAAGGCTCAATCTTCTTGCCAAAGTAACTCTCGACGAGTGTGCGGAAGTTGTCAATTCCAAGAGTGTGCACCAAGTACTTCATTCGGGCGTTGGCTCGAACGTCACGGTTTCCGTGATCACGTTGACTAGCTACAATGCTCTTCAAACATTCCATAATGTCTTCCTTTGGAACAAACCCCAAGTGGTCGGCGGCACGGGCAAAGGTATTCTCCTTGTTGTGAGTGCGACCCATACCCCCTCCCACCATAACATTGAAGCCTTCCAATTCACCCGTAACAGGGTCAGTAATCACAACACATCCAATGTCGTTGGTGTAAATATCCAGGGAATTGTCGCCAGGAACAGTCACACTGATCTTGAACTTTCGTGGTAAATACCGATCTCCGTAAATAGGTTCAGCAGTATCGGGCAGAACGATTCCTCGTCCCGAATCATAAAGCATAGCATCGTCAACGTGAAAGTGTTCAATCTCCTTGCTCCATGTCTCGACTGTCGCTGCCTTCTCTCCGTCCAGCCATATTTCGGAAAAGGCGGGAGTCATGGGCCGGAATAAATGAGCAAATACCTTAGAGTACTCACGAGCATATTCGTAGTCCTTAGACGCAAATGGTGCAGGTGTAGTCATCACATTACGACTGACATCACCACAGGCACCAACGGTAGAGGAACCAATATTCATAATGGAGGAAATCACATGCTTCAAACTTCCCTTCATGATTCCGTGCATTTGGAAGCATTGTCGGGTAGTAGCTCTCAAATCTCCTTGGCCATGTTCGCGCGATAAATCGTCTAACAAACGGTAGAGATCGGGAGGCAGTTCACCTGCGGGTTGCTTCAATCGCAGCATGAACTGAAAGTCCTTGACCGATCCTTTGAGTTCACGGTTCGACTGTTGGTAGGATCCGTGATATTTAAGAATTTGGTAAGCATCCTTGGAGATTCCAATATCTTCTGTTTGTAGTTGCTGCACGGAAATAAGTGTCAGAAGGAGGAGGAGGAGGAACAATCAGTAAGCTGCACGGTTTACAAAATTAAATAACGCGCTATCCTTGCAAGCAAGACTCTAATGCAAGACAGGCTAGGCTCGACAGACGCAGAACAAAACACCGATCAGAGTTCACCCCAAAGTGTCCACTGGCTTAAGGGACGGGGCCTTTCATTTCGTCGTCAAATATCGATAAGACGGGGAAAGAATGATATCATCAATTCGATGTTTACCGCTGCGTGTCAAGACTAATAAAAGATTGCAGCCATGCATACATGTTATAACCTCAATCACACAATCTCCAAGATATCTTACCTCTTTCAAAGGATGAATCAAATAGTCGGAATCCACTTTCAATTGTTCGATCTTGGCAATTTTCTTTGTCGTTGGCTTCTCCAAGACCATCGACAAAGAGCTGCTGCTGCTGCTGCTGCTCTTCGACTTGATCCCAGTGACAAGGGGAGATCCAACAAAGGCCGTAGCGGAGGTCGACAGGGCGGTCACACCCAATATGTAACTAGAGAGCTTCATCGTTTGTGTGAACTCGCTTTCAAAAATCACAACGTGAGGTTGTGAATCTTTAAGCAAATCAATAATTGTGGAGAGAATTGGATCTTTTACTGTGGCTGAAGAAGATGATTACTAAATTACGATTGGCATTCTTTGGTGGTGTGTGGATTGCGTCGCATCGTTGCAAAGATAACTTTCAAAATTCCTTAGTTTCGAAGATATTATGTTGGAATTCGGAATTCTAGCCTTGGTGAATGGCCAGAATGAGTTGAAACATTCTGACGAAGACGGACGAAAACGGTCGTAAAAAAAAAAAAACTGTCGCGCCTTGTATTTCCGGAGATCCGGTAGAGTGCTGCTGACTGTTAACGTTGGCTGAATGTTAACGTTTAAGGGATTCTTGACATTTAACTAGTACACATGCAGTGCCACCTAAACATTTTTTTACCCTGTTAAACACTATGTGACATG
>Ga0100391_1005114_pt1 | contig 12329 bp, 16 predicted proteins | sample CryGeymeta201515_FD_81541 | JGI IMG/M metagenome (GOLD analysis project Ga0100391, IMG submission 81541) | Groundwater microbial communities from Crystal Geyser aquifers in Utah, USA - Crystal Geyser metaG 2015-15 | ecosystem: Environmental > Aquatic > Deep subsurface > Groundwater | place: USA...
GGCATATAGAAAGGCGGCTATGGCGATAGAAACATGGAATGCGGAGGTTGAAGAAATATACAAGGAAAAAGGTGTCAATGGTTTAAAGGAAATACCTGGTGTTGGTGAGGCAATAGCAAAAAAAACTGCTGAGATATTAGAAACAGGTAAACTGAAATATCTGGAGGAGTTAAGGAAGGATTCACCTAGGGAATTGCTTGATATTGTTTCAATATATGACATAGGAGCCAAAACCGCATACAAAATTTACAAGGAACTTGGTGTTAACACAGTTGAAGACTTAAAAAAGGCTGCTGAGTCACATAAGATAAGGGAGATTAAAGGGCTTGGTGAGAAAACAGAGGAGAATATCCTTGAAGGAATAAAAAAGATGAAAGAAAGAAAAGGAAGGATGCTTCTTGGTATAGCATGGCCTGTTGCTGTTGAGGTTGTTGAATCACTGAAGAAAACTGAGGATATAGAAAAAATCAGCATAGCAGGAAGCCTGAGAAGGAAAAAGGAAACAATCGGTGACATTGACATACTTGTTGTTTCTTCTCAGCCAGAAAAAATCATGAACAGTTTTACTGGTCTTGAAAATGTTAAAAAAATCCTTGTTAAAGGCAGAACAAAAACCTCTGTAATAATAAATGATATTCACACGGATTTAAGGGTTGTGCCCAGGGAAAGCTTTGGCTCGGCCTTGCAATACTTCACTGGAAGCAAGGAGCATAACATAAAAATCAGAAAAATCGCGTCGGATAAAGGAATGAAAATATCTGAGTACGGTGTTTTTGACAGGAAAACAAACAAAAGACTTGCCGGTGAAACAGAAGAAGAGGTTTACAATGCATTATCCATGGCATACATTGAGCCTGAGTTGAGGGAGGACAGGGGTGAAATAGAAGAGGCAATGAAAAACAAACTCCCAAAGCTCATAAATGAAAAAGACATAAAAGGTGATTTCCATGTTCATACTAAATGGAGTGACGGGGCAAACAGTATTGAGGAGATGGCAGGAGCAGGAATAAAAAAAGGCTATTCATACATAGCAGTAACGGATCATTCAAAATCATTAAGGGTTGCCAGGGGGTTAAAAGAGAATGACGTTTCAGGACAGATAGATGAGATAAAAAAAATAAATAAAAAATATCCAAATTTCAAAATTTTCACTGGCACTGAGACTGACATTAAAGAAAATGGTGAGCTGGACTTTGATGACTCACTGCTAAAAAGACTTGATGTTGTTATTGCCGGCGTTCATTCAAAACTTAAAATTGATGAAAAAACCATGACTGAAAGAATCATCACTGCAATGGGAAACAAAAATGTTGACATAATCGCGCATCCAACAGGAAGGGTCATTGGTAAAAGAGAGCCTTATCGTTTGAACATGGAGAAAATTCTTGATGCGGCATCCAGAAACAAAACCTGTCTTGAAATAAATGCTTTACCTGACAGACTTGATTTAAACGACACATACATAAAAATGGCAAGGGAAAAAAGCGTTAAGCTCTGCATTAACACGGATGCGCACAACCTTTCTCATTTTGATATGATGAAATACGGTGTTTTTAATGCAAGGAGGGGATGGCTGACAAAAAATGATGTTCTCAACACATATTCTGCTGATGAGATAAAAGATTTTTTTGCGAAGTAACCCTGTTTTTTATCTCATACTCCCATCTCAGAGGCTCTTTCAGCCAAACAGAGATCTTTCCCTTTGACCATCTGATGCGCAGCCTGTTCCCTTTCACTTCTGTTTCCTGAATATCAGAGAAAGGGAAATCAAAAATTTTTATTGGGATAAGAAATGATTTCCCATAGATTCTTTTGTCTGTCAGATAAACCCTGATATAAGTCATACCGTACTGGAATCTGGTTTTTATGTTTGCCCATGTTTTTTCTTTGAGGATTATGTTTTCATTCTTCATCTGTTGTTTCATGATAGTACCTTTTTGTTTGCTCAGGCGCTAACGCTCATAGTTATTTTTGCTCGATTCGTCCCCTTTTTACAGCAAATTTGTTTCACAAATTTGCTGATACTTCGGAATTGCCTTCGGCAATTCCTCGTATTTTGCTCGCTCATTGGCATTCGCTCGCAAAAAAGCCACCGGAGGGATTTGAACCCTCGACCTGCTGATATTTCACAGATGCGATTTGCCTTTGGCAAATCGCTAGCTCTGCTGAATGCGACGGAAAATGTTTTTGGCATTTTCCTAGCATGTTACGGAAAAGTGTTTTACACTTTTCCTAACATCTTAGGAATTTTCTTCGAAAATTCCGTAAGATCCTTGGAAAAAACGAAGTTTTTTCCAAAGGAAGCAGAACGTTCTCTTCTTTTCCGCCGGACGCTCTACAAATTTGCATAGCAAATTTGTAGTATTTCGGAATTTCATTCCTCATATCTCCTCATTTCATTCGGAGAAGAATAGGAGTGAAACTCCTATGAATTTTCTTCTCTTGTCAAGAGAAGAAAAGGGCTGTTACGAATCAGCTGCTCAACCAGCTAAGCTACGGTGGCACAAGGTAGTAGTTAGGGGCAAGTAGCTGTTACGGAATTTGTTCTCACAAATTCCTAACATCTTAGGAAAAAAACCTTTGGTTTTTTTCCGTAAGATCCTTGGAAAAACCAAATGGTTTTTCCAGAGGATAGGGATTAGGTACTCCCCAACCTCTAACTCCTGATCCCTAACTACTTGTAGTAGCCTTCCTCATACCTTATTTTTGATTTCTTTAGTGCCTCAATACCAGGCATTTTTCTTCCCGCCAGGAAGTTGATGCAGGCGCCTCCACCAGTACTCATATGATGTGCTTTAAAATTGTATTTATTCATTGCTCTGAGCGTGTCGCCCCCGCCTACTACTGAAAAAATATTTTCTGATGACACTGCCTTAAAGATTTCTTTTGTTCCAAGTTCAAAGTTTTGCTCCTCAAAAACACCTGCTGGACCATTCAGCACAACAGTTTTAGCATTTTTTATGAGCCCTATGTAGCTGTTTATTGTTTCCTTTCCCATGTCAAATATTGGTTTTTCAGATGGGAGGGAGGACACAGGAATTTCTTTTCTTTCTCCATCATTATTTAATGCAACATCAGTTGGGAATTCTATTTTGTTTTTGTATTTCTGCAGTAATTCCTTTGAAAGATTCAGTATTCTGTCATATTCTTTTAAGGACTTTTTAATGAAATCTGAGGATGTTTTTCCAACATCAATGCTGTTTGCTGTCAGAAACATATTTGCCACAACACCTGTTGTTAAAACCCTGTCCGCTATGCCTTTTTCCAGCATGTTTTTCATAACATCTATTGAATCATCAATTTTTGCGCCGCCGAGCACAGCAATGCTTGGATGCTCAGGATTCAACGCCCTGCCAAGCATTTTGATTTCTTTTTCCATACCCCTGCCCACGATGCCTGGTAACACCTCAGGGAAGGCTACAACACTTGTCTGAGCTCTGTGTGACACAGAGAACGCATCATTGATGTAATAGTCTGCAAGTGGTGAAAGGTTTTTAACAAAATCTGTTTTTGCAAGCTCCTCAACAGGCTTCTTCAGAAGTTCGTCATCATAGAATCTAACATTTTCCAGCACGATAATTTCATCTTTTTTCATATTCTTAATGGCATTGACTGCTTTTTCACCAAACAAATCGTTAACGTACTTCACGTTTTTTCCAAGAATATTGCTCATTACTTTTGAGTGCTCTTCCAGTGTTGTGAAATCCTTTTTTCCTGGCCTTGATTGATGCGCAAGCAAAACAATTTTTGCATGACTCAAGTCCTTTATTGTTTCAGCTGAGGCTTTTATCCTTGTGTCATCTGCTATTTTCCCATCCTTTATTGGAGAATTTACATCTATTCTCACAAGCACTGTTTTCCCATCAAAATTGAAATCATCTATTGTCAGGAAATCCATTTTATCACCAAAAAAGTATTGTTTTAAGGATTTATTATTGTTTCCCATACTGCCAACTAAAATATTTGCCGGGCTTTAAGCGAAGGTAAAGGGATAATTAGTTGTTATTATTTCTCTATGGTGAATGTAACGTCATTCGCTTTTTTTATTATTCCATCCTCAATCGCCCTCTGAAGAAGAACAAGTTCAGATGCGGTTTCAGCCTCTATCACAAGTTTTTTCTTTTCCCTTGCAAGATATATCTTTGCCATTAATGGAGGATACTACCCTAATACAATATAAATGTTTCAATGCTGTTTAATGTTTCTCAGTTTCTCCTTGAGTTTTTGAACACAAATATTAACCATCGCCTCAGCATCACCTACACCGTTTAGCCCTGCTGCGCCCTTATGCCCTCCCCCACCAGTGTTTGTTTCCATGCCAATTTCATCCATTATTTTCCCAAGATGAACAGGGATATTATTTTTTGAGCGTGCAATAACAACAAACTCATTGTTTTTCTGCCTTCCCACTACTGCTACATCTGCACCTAATGAAGTTAACGCCCTTGATGCTGAGCCTTCAAATGCCCCTATCATTGAATATGCGAGCACAAAATCATTAACAGTTTCATATTTTAGTCTTTGACCTGCCTTTAACAATGCAATTTTTTCTGATTTGTCAGGTTTTTCCTCAACCAATGACAGCACTTCATCCATTGTTATTTTTGTTTCTTCCATTATGCTCGTAAAAATTTTTAATGTCTCAACATCTGCTCTCCTGAATCTTCCCGTGTCTGTGATTATGCCTGAGAGCAAGGCCATTCCAACGTTTTTGTTCATTTTAAAATTTGCCTTTTTCAGGATTTCATAGATTATTTCAGCGCAGGACGGTTTTTCATCATGATAATACAGTTTTGCGTTTTCCCAGGATGTTTTTGCATGATGGTCAATAATTATTATGGGTTTTCTTATGTCTTTTGCAAGATTTCCAAGAAGCGATGGCGTTGATGTATCAACAACAAAAATTTTCTCATAATCATCAGGGTTTGGGTTTACGACAACCTCTGCTCCTGTTTTGTTAATGAGTTTTTTTGAGGATTTGTTAACACCTTCATGAACACCTATGGTTACATTTGGGAATGTCTGAGCCAGCGCATACGCAGAGCCAACAGCATCAGAGTCGGCATTTGAATGAACAAGAACAAGTTTTTTACCATTTTTCAACTCATGAATGATTTTATCAAGCATATTATGAAACGTTTTTTCCTTTCGCTGCGTTCACAGCATCAGCAATCTCCTTCTGAAGCCCATTAAGTTTTTCCTTCATTCTGTCAACCTGTTTCCCAAGTGTTTCCACCCTGACCTCCAATGTTTCCTTCTCATCTTTCAGGTCTTTGACAACTGTTTCCTTGTTTTCTGCTTTTATCAGAAGACTGCCTATGCTTCTATATACTGCATCCCCTTCTTTAACCTTCTCCAATGCGTCAAGCGCCCTTTCAATCTCTGAGACTTGAAATGCCATGTTCTGCTTCTGCGACGCAATGATTTGTGTCTGCTGCTGCATCTGCTCAAACAGGGCTAACTGGTCCTGCAGTTTTTTTGGTAACTCCATCTTTTCACCAACCTGATAACCCATTATAGGTTATTAAATTATTCATAAGCCTCCTTTTTCTTTTCTTTTTTTTAATGATGTATATTTTGTGTAGTTTGGGCGTTTGTCTGCTTATACCGTCCTGTGTGAATCCTCCTTCCATATATCTTCCAATGCAGCAGTTATGAGTGTTTTCTCAAAACTGTTCAGTTTTTTAGGTGAGAGGGGTTTTTTGTTTGGGTATTTCTTCCAGACATGGTAAAGTTGTGGTGCCTGTTTTTCTATTTCAGTTTCTGTGAACTCTTTTTTCCTAATTATGTGGTCTATGAAGTTTTTGATTGTTTGTTTCTCCAATGTGTTTAGTATGGTAAACATATAGCACCTTATTCTCTCATTATATTTTTTTTGTTCCGTTGCGTTGATATGGTTTGTATGTTTGCAGGTATTCTTTGAACATTTGGTCTTGTAGGCTGTAAACCCCCCGCCGTGTTTTAATTAGAATATTGTTTTCTGTGAGTCTTTTAAGATAGGCGGAAGGATTTATCTTTGTTTTTTTATCTATTTGTGTGAACGGTATTTCTTTTTTCATTGTTTCTGTGAATATCTGAAGGATTACTCTCTCCTCTGAAGTGCATGTTTCATATAGGTCTCTAAATTTTCTTCTTGCTAGATCATCAAGAGCCATCTGGAATCCACGGTTGAACAACGAAGGGCTGATTTTGTTTTTATTCTCTGCTTCTGCTAGCTGGAATGAGTAATATGCAAGAAGCTGAATATAATAGGGTATTCCACTGCTGATGCTGTGGATCCTGTTAATAACTGTTTTTTCAAAGGTTTTTCCTTCCGACTGAGCAGCACCATTAACCGCTTCCGCTGTCTCCTCTTTTGTGAACGGCAGAATCTCTAACGGATGAAAAATTCGGACAGTAGACTCATGGATTGAACGTATACGCTGAAAAATATCATGCGCACCAGTAGCAACAAACATGATATTTTTTCCTTGCTGATTAAGGGTTGTCATTACATTACTTAAAATACTCAGAATGCGGCCCCCGCTAGCGCCTGTGATCTCATGCAAGTCATCAAATAACAACACCAACACGCCGTTTTTCTCTTTTTTACCCTTTTTTACCTCGTTATATATCTCACTAAGAACAGCTTTTAATGCGCTTTGCGGGTTCATTTTCACAGGTGCTAATGTGATCTTTGCGCCTGTGCCTAGGAATGTGAAGTCTAAAGCCTCAAGTCCTTCTCTGAGTGTTTTTGGTTTTAGGTTAAGTTGCGCCTGTGCTTCTCGTAGTATGGTGTCACATATTTCGGTGATGTCTTCAGTGGGGAATAGTGAAATTCTGATTGTGTTTGCTTCTTTTAATTTTTTTTCTGTTTCGATGAGTAGTGAGGTTTTTCCTATACCGTATTGGCCGTAGAGTATTGTATGTTCAGGGCTTCCATTGTGTGTTTGTTGGTAGTTGCGTTCCAGTTCTTCGAGTTCTCGTTTTCTGCCAACAAATTTCTGTGGTGGCATTCCTGTGTGTCGTCTAAATGGGTTTACCATGTTTTTTCCTCTTATTATTTCTGCTATCTTTTTTGTATTTGAAAAACATAAGGATTAAACAATATATAAGGTTTTTGTTTATTTTGTTTATTTTGTTTAATCATATAATCTCCTGCGTTCGGACGCTCTGTTCTTCAGGGCAGAAAGGAAACCGCTTAACATTGCTCATATCAACCGCGGTTTTTATCCATCTCAGATAAGAATTCACCGCCGCCCTTAATGCGCTAACATCATCTGCTATTATGTTCAGTACAAGTTTGTCTTTTTTGTTGAATATCTCCACTTTTGTCCTTGGCACAATTCTTTTACTTTCAGGTAAAAGTGAGCTTGCAATGATGTATGCTGTTTTCTCGTCAAGTGTAAATGTGAAAAGTGCTTTTTTCATCTTGCCTTGATTTTTTTTGTTATGTTTGGTCTTTCCTTGTAGAATATTTTTGAGCCGCAGTTGTCGCATTGCAGACCAACAACACTCACGTCCACGTTAATGAATTTCTTGCATACCGCGCATTTGTACTTATACATTGGGGCTTACCTCCTCAGTCATTTGTGTAACAGGCACGTATGCACCGCCCGTGAATTTTAAACCGCAGTGTCTGCACTCCCAAATACCAGCACTTACCCTTCTCACAGAGATATAATTGCATTTTGGACAGGTATATTTTTCCTTTGTCTTCATTTCAACAGTTTTTAGTCTGCTTTTTATACTGACACCGTATCTGGCACCGAACTTTGCAGATGATTCTGTCTTCTTTGTTCTTTCACTCATTTTATCAACTCCCTTATCCTGTCACCTTTTATTTTTGATATGTTTATTATGGATTTTATCTCATCCAATGTAAAACTGCCATTTAAACCTTTCTGCATGGCTCTGATATCCCCGTTTTCATCTATTGAAACAGTCAGGCGTGCGTCCGCAACAGTTTCTTCATCCAGAGATGGGTCAAGCAGGATGGCATTACCTATTTTCACTGATGTACATGAGACAGGATAATGCTCGACCTCTAACTTAAAATCTTCACCGAGTTCAAACCTGTTCGCAGGCACAACCGTATCAGTTAAAGCTGACAGTGCACCAATAGATGATGCGTCAAACAAATTGCCATCATAGTCTAAAACATGTATGTCAAGGAACAAAACCCAGACCTTCTCACCCTGTGTTATGCACAGTTTTTTAAAGTCTACTGTTTTGCTTTCCCTTATCCCCCGGTCAACAACCCTCGCAAGCTCTATTGCCTCTGGTGATGGGGGCCCTGACTCAAACGCGGGCGATGCAAGGGGTATCAGTTCTGCTGCGGTTGTCAGAACACCTGAATCTTGTGTGTCAGGGTAGGGTTCCCCTGGAGCCATCTTTACCCCAACCATGACTGTTGTATCCCCAAGTCTCACTTGGGTTGAGCCTTCAGCGTTTTTTGCAACACCCTTTTCAATTTTTATTTCTCTGCATTCATCAAATTTTCTTCCATCCATTCTTTTACCATCTGCTGCCAAACGACATATATAATCCTTTGTTATACCTGATATCATTTTAATCACCTGGGTATTTTTTCCTCATCGCCTCTTTCTGCATTTCATAAATTTCCATACATGCATTCATCCCCATGTCTACTGCTTTGTTAAACTCCTCAATAGTCAGATGGCCATCCATCTGAAGTAAAAGTATTTCCTTTGTCCTTGGCATAATAGCGATTGGCAGGTCTGCATCACCCAGGTTGTCCTCCTGCTTTCCCAGGTCTAAAACAATTTGCCCGTCCACCTTTCCAACCGCGCATGATGACACAAAATCCCTCATTGGTATGCCTGCATCAGCTAACGCCACAGACGCCGCTGTCAGACCTGTGCATCTTGTCCCTGCATCAGCCTGCAACACCTCAATATACACATCAATGGATGCTCTTGGAAACTGCTCTGTAAATACAACATGCTCCAATGCCTCTGACATGATTTTTGATATTTCAACAGAGCGCCTGTCGGGCCCCTGTCTTTTCCTGTCTGAGACAGAGAAGGCTGCCATGTTGTATCTGCACTGCACGATTGCCCTTGTAGGATTCTGAATATGCCTGGGGCGCGCCTCCCTTGGACCATAAACCGCGGCAAGAGCCTTGTTTCCACCCCACTCCATGTATGCGGAGCCGTCTGCTCTTTTTAAAACACCAGCCTCTATTCTTATTTGCCTTAACTCATCAAACTTTCTCCCGTCAATTCTTCTACCATCTTTTATCAGTTGTTCCATACTATCACTTTCCCTCTAAGTATTTACTTATTGCATCTGTAAGACCAAATGTGTGCGCCTCATTTTCAATCTTTTTTATTGCTGTAACTGCGGTGTTGATACTGGGCTCATCCCCCTCTAGCCATATCCTCCCGTTTTGTCCAGCAAATATCCTGCATTTTGTGCTCTTTTTTATCATGGATATCATTGAACCGCCTTTACCTATGAGACGCGGTATCTTGGAAGGGGCTATTTCTATCAGCCGCCCTCCTGTAATTTTTCTCAGCCCCATATCCTTCATCGTTACCTGAACCTTTTTGGTTTCATCAACGCTTGAAACTTTCACCAAAACAGCGTCGCCTATGTTTAGAAATTTTGCTGCCTCCCCAAAATCAACCCTCCAGGGGGATTCAGTAACATGCAGCAATGCAGGATAAGGGGAGTTTATGTCCACAAGCCATGAAGACGGACCAATTTCAGTAATCGTACCTATGAGGCAATCATTAATTTTTGGGATATATCTGCCGCCCAAAGGGATGACATTAATCATGTTCGCCCTCACGCTTTTCACGCCGAACACAGCGGAGTAAATCTGTTTTCCCTCGTTGTAAACCCCTGTGCCAGGTTTAAGGTTTTCACCAAGAAATTCGCCTGGCAGGACAATTTCTCTTTCTCTATGTTTTTCCTCAATATCCATCATAATAATCATTCAAACAATTTTTGTTTCAACATTACCCTTTGTTTTATCATTCAGTCTGTCATAAAAATCATTCTGCAAACCTGCGGGAATCTCAACAACCCCTACCCATGAGCCGTTCTTCTGCCATTCCTCTTTTTTAATCTCACCAAAATTTTTTATGTCACCATAAACCTTTGCATATTCCTCACCTGAAAGTTTTACTGCGATTTTGATTTTTTCAAAACTGATTGGGATGACAGGCCTTAATGCCTTAAGCACATCTTGAACCTGTGCATCAACCGGTTTAAAGGCATCTATTTTCACCCTTGCCTCCTCCATCGCAAGTTTTATTCTCTCAGGAGGATGAGGGGTTTTTGTCTGAGGGTTTAATGAGTTTCTGACAATGTTTGCAATAATCTGTTTCCTTTTTTCCTCAAGCATGTTCCTTCTCTGCTCAGTTGTCAGCTGGAGTTCACCTTTCAGAACAATCTCCTTTGCAATCTTTTCCACATCATCAGAACCAAACATTTCCTTGAGTTTTTCCTCAGACGCTCTCGTTCCCTTTTTTGCATCCTTAAAAATTGTGTCTATCGCAAGGTTTTCAATTATGTCCACATCTTCATTGTTTTTTATTTTCTGTGCCGCGCCAGACTCTATCAGAACCTCAAATTTTTCCCCGTTTTTCTCGTATCTGGCAGTCACTGCATCTTCAAGTTTAACCATTTTTCACCTTTTCTTTTTAACGTTGTCAAGATATTTTTGAACATCCTCAAATGAGAGTTTTCTGAATTTTTCATCCTTTTTGACAACACCTATTTCAACAGTTTTTGATGTTGGCTTCCCTTCTACAGCCTGCTGCAATGCCTCCATTGATAAGGCCGCAGCATCATCCATATCCATGTCCTCCCTGTATTTTGATTCAAACAGGCTGAGAGCAGAATTTCTTCCCTCGCCAATAGCACCTGCCCTGTAAGCCATCAACGCACCTGATGGGTCGGTTTCAAAAAGATGAACACCAGAATCATCAACACCCGCAACAAGCAGTGCGGTTCCAAATGGCCTAACACCGCCGTACTGCGTGTATGTCTGCTTGAAATCGCATATCCTTTTCACAAGCGCCTCAATAGAGATTTGCTCATCATAATATAATCGGCTTATCTGCGCCTCAACCCTTGCTCTGTCCACAAGAACCCTTGCATCTGCTACAAGACCCGAGGTTGCACAACCAACATGCTCGTCTATCTGAAAAATTTTCTCAATGGAAGACGCATCCACAAGTTTGGAAGCGATTCTTTTGTCAATAGCAAGGACTACGCCGTCCTTGAATTTTACGCCAACAGCCGTTGTTCCCCTTTTCACAGCCTCTCTCGCATACTCTACCTGAAACAGTCTTCCGTCCGGTGAAAAAACCGTTATTGCCCTATCATAAGCCATGTTTGCTGGTTGCATAATTTATCACCTTTTAAATAGTAAACACGAATGGAGATATAAAACTTGTGCATCAGCCTTTTTCTTTTCTCTTTCAGAGAAAAGAAAAATGTCTGGCGAAAAAGAAAAGAGAGAAGAGGGGTTGCCGTGCAACCCCTCAATTGCCTCAGTATCGACAATTTTCCGAAGGAAAATTGTAGAGAATAGGAAAGCTTTGCTTTCCTATGAGATTCCGAAACCCCTATCTACTTGTCAGGTATTTCCTCATCGCAGCCTTAATTGTCCCTGATGTGCCAACTGTTTTTATTTCAACACCTGTATTACCTATCTGTTTAACAGAGTTTAATATTCTTATTGCCTCATTTTTTCCTGTGTGCAGACATCTCAGCAAACCCTTATTATTCCCGTACCTTGTAAGCCAGGGCTTAACAGATATGTATCTGTGCACAAATTCCTTTCTGACCATTTTCACAACATCATTTCTTGGAATGATTTTATCAGAGATTATCTCAAACGCAATGTATCTGCGGCGCCCAACCTTGTCCTTGACTACCACAAAAACCTTATTATCTTTAATGCTTATTTACATTCTGGTGACATTCAAAAGAAAGGAATAGAGATTCCGAAGGAATCCCTAAAGTTAGAAACATGGAAGGTGAGAAAAATGAAGAAAATAATAATAGTCTGCCTGATATTGATGTTCTGCCTGAGCAGTTTTGTGATAGGGAACCCTGTAGAATCTGAAAACACAAAATCTTCTGCTCAGAGGGTTGTGCTTGCGCAGTTCTTCACAAACGCTGGCTGTGATCCCTGTGTTGGATCTACTAAAGCGATAAGCCGTTTGGCAGATGAATACAAAACACAGTTAGCAGTGTTAGAATATCATGTAAACACAACGAGTTATGAGGATCCATTTATAATAGATGATTGCGAAGAAACCTGGGATTATTATGCGCCGTGTGATAAATTTTGGGAAGTGAAAGGTACA